>Ga0209916_1000052_pt1 | contig 288915 bp, 272 predicted proteins | sample ThiBio_1000_plan_FD_183956 | JGI IMG/M metagenome (GOLD analysis project Ga0209916, IMG submission 183956) | Wastewater bioreactor microbial communities from Cape Town, South Africa - Thiocy_solids_2 (SPAdes) | ecosystem: Engineered > Bioreactor > Thiocyanate-remediating > Anaerobic-Aerobic ... | reverse complement strand
AACCCCCTCGCACGGTGAGTGCACGGCAGCCCCGCAGCGAATCAACCGACAGATCCCGTTCAAGACCCGAAGTCAGTCAGAGCATGAGTCAGGAAGACCGCTGCGGGGCTCCCACCACCATCATCACTGTCAGACCCGGATGCGCCTGCCGGTGAGCCGCTCGGCGCGCTCGTCGGCATGCTGCAGGGCCTTCTGCTCGCGCGTGCGACGCAGCACGGTGACACCCCGCAGCAGCTCCTCGGGGTCGACCTGCGGTACGGGTGAGAGGAACGGGGCGGTCTCGGATGCGAGCTCCGCGGCCACCCGCGCGCGGGCGGCGGGGGAGAGCTGCTCGGCCCCGGCCAGGAACTGCGAGATCCGGCGTGCCAGGCGGTCCGGCAGCCTGGCCGCATCGGCGACCGTCGACCACGCGTGCAGCGACGGCGGCAGGTACGGCACGTGCACCGGCAGTCGCGGCGTGCGCACCCGCTGCGAGTACGTGCCGGCGACCAGATCGCCGAGCCGCTGCGAGCGGGCCGTGACCGCGCCGGTGATCACCGCCCCGCCGCCGAGGGTCATGTAGATCTCCAGCAGGCCGACCAGGGCGCGGATGAAGGAGTGCCTGAAGCCGATGGCCCCGCCGTCGGTGCGCACGATCCGCCCTCCCACGGCCAGCTTGCCCAGGCTGCGTCCGCGGGTGGCCATCTCGACCGTGATCGGCAGCACCAGGAAGCTGAGCACCGCCGCCCACACGCTCAGGATGGTCATGAGGTGCCCGTCCAGCAGCCCCTCGGCCATCAGCCAGATCTGCAGCAGCTCGACGGCGAGGAACACGACGAAACCCACCACCATGTCGATGGCGGCTCCCGCCGCCCGCAGCACGAATCCCACCGGCTGCACGTCGATCGCGACAGCCTCGCCGGACAGGATCTCCTGCTCGTCTGCGATGGGGGAGGACACAAGTAAAGTGAACCACGTGGATGCCGATGCCCTCACCGACGCGCGCCGCCCCGAGTGGGACCGGCTCGATCGGCTGAGCAGGAAGCGCCGGCTCTCGGGCGACGAGGTCGACGAGCTCATCGTGCGCTACCGTGCGGCATCCGCCGATCTCGCCGAGCTGAAGACCTCGGTGGGCGACTCGCCGCAGGGCGCGTACCTGTCGACCATCCTCGCGACGGCCCGGCTACGGCTGACCGGCGCTCCGGAGAACATCGTCGCGCAGATCGTGCGCTTCTTCACCCTGCAGCTGCCCGCAGCGCTGTACCGCCTGCGCTGGACGACCCTGGTGATCGCTGTCGCGTTCGTGCTGGTCGTCGCGCTGGCCGGGGCCTGGATCGCGTCGGACCCGGCCCGCATCGCGGCACTCGGCACTCCGGAGGCTCTGAAGCAGTACGCCGAGAAGGACTTCACGGACTACTACGGCCCGATGGCCTCGTTCGCGGGCATGGTGTGGTCGAACAACGCGCTCATCGCCCTGCAGTGCGTGCTGTTCGGAGTCACCGGCGTGTGGCCGGTGTGGATGCTCGTGCAGAACGCCATGGGGCTGGGTGTCGCAGCCGCGGTGATGGCCGCGCACGACCGGCTCGACGTCATGCTGCTGTACATCCTCCCGCACGGGATGCTGGAGCTGACGGCCGTCTTCGTCGCGGCCGCGGGGGGTCTGCACATCTTCTGGGCATGGGTCGTGCCGGGGCGCCGAGGGCGCGGGGAGTCGCTGGCAGCCGGAGGCAGATCGCTGGCGACCGTGGCGATGGGGCTGGTGCTCATCCTCGGGCTGTCGGGACTCGTGGAGGGCTTCATCACAGGTTCTGCGCTGCCCTGGCCGGTGAAGATCGGCATCGGCGCGCTGGCGCTGGTCGTCGTGCTGCTGTACATGCTGGTCGTCGGGCGTCGAGCCCATCGCAGCGGGCAGACCGGGGATCTGGTCGAGTTCGACGCGGGCACGCCCACGCTCACCGCGGGCTGAGTCCCGGCATCCGTCGGCATCTGTCGGCATCTGTCTCCGGGCGATGAAAGAGGGGACGGCCGGAGCCGCCCCCTCGGGAATCCGCGTGCGGATCAGTCCCTGGTGGTGCCGTCGAACAGCGCCTTGAAGGCGAAGCCGACGATCAGCGCGCCCACCGCCGGGAAGACGATGAACACCCACAGCTGGCCCAGCAGCTCGCTGCCGCCGTAGATCGCTGCGGCCAGCGACCGCGCGGGGTTGACGGAGGTGTTGTCGACCGGGATGGCGATCAGGTGGATCAGCGTGAGCGACAGTCCGATCGCGATGCCGGCGTGCTTTGAGCCGCGCGTCGGGTGGGTGGAGCCGAGGATGACCAGCACGAAGAAGCCGGTCAGGATGACCTCGATGATGATCGCGGACATCATGCCGAATCCGCCGGGGGAGTGCGTCCCGAACCCGTTCGCGGCGAACCCGGCATCCTGAGCGGTGGTCAGCCACTTGTCCGGACCGAACAGTCCGATCAGGACCAGGGCGCTGGAGGCGAACACGCCGCCGACGACCTGCGCGACGACGTACGGCACGACGTCGCGCCAGGGGATGCGACCGGCAGCGGCCGCACCGAGTGTGACGGCGGGGTTGAAGTGTCCACCGGAGAGCGGTCCGAAGGCGTACACGCCCACGAGCACCGTCAGGCCGAAGGCCAGGGCGATCGCGACGTACACGGCGGACTGCGCACCGGGCTCGGTGAAGTGGTTGGAGGCGAACACGGCGGTGCCGACGCCGCCGAAGACGAGCAGGAACGTGCCGAAGCCCTCGGCGGCGAGCTTCGCGCCGAGGGTCGGACGTTCTGCGATCGTGGGGGAATCCGTCATCTCTGCATGTCCTTCCGGTCGATGCGCGGCGAGGGCCGGGCGAAGACATGATCTCGGGTTCGCGGCACGCGACCGCTCAGGCGCGCCGCCGGTCTGCGTCGTGGGTTTTTTGATTCACTCAAAAGAAGATAGGCTGAGGGCATGCGGACGGATGCCACGGAACTCGACACGGCGATCAGGACGGCGGGCCTGCGGGTCACCGGATCGCGCCGTGCGGTTCTCGAGGCGCTGCGCGCGCGTCCGCATGCGCGTGCCGACGAAGTGCTGGGCATCGTGCGCGATGCGACGCCGACGGCCAGCCTGCAGTCGGTCTACAACGCGCTGAACGACTTCACGGCATCCGGCCTCGTGCGCAGGATCGAGCCCGCCGGGCATCCGATGATGTTCGAGGTGCGCATCGGCGACAACCACCACCACCTGGTCTGCACCTCCTGCGGCATGGTCGTCAACGTCGACTGCGCGATCGGCCATGCCCCCTGCCTCGAGCCCAGCGATCCGCACGGCTTCCGCGTCGCCACCGCCGAGGTGACCTACTGGGGCGTCTGCGCGGCGTGCTCCGCGCTCGCCGATGACGCGTCCTGACTTCTGACCTCACCCTGAACCACTCCACCGGAAGGACATCATGACTGAGAACCTGACAGACGAGACCGAAGGCGTCATCCCCACGCCCACCGACACCGAGCAGGCTGTCGCCTCGGAGTCCGCGTGCCCCGTGGTGCACACCGGGGCGACCCGCGCCGGCGGTTCGACGGCCCGCAGCTGGTGGCCGAACCGGCTGAACCTGCGGGTGCTGGCGAAGAACCAGCCCGCCACGAACCCCTACGGTGCGGAGTACGACTACCGCAAGCAGTTCGCCGACGTCGACCTCGACGAGCTGCGTGCCGACATCGAAGAAGCGCTGACCACCCGCCAGGACTGGTGGCCGGCCGACTTCGACAACTACGGCCCCGCCGTCGTGCGCATGGCGTGGCACAGTGCCGGCACCTACCGCGTGACCGACGGTCGCGGCGGCGGCTCGACCGGCCAGCAGCGCTTCGCACCGCTGAACAGCTGGCCCGACAACGTCGGGCTCGACAAGCCGCGCCGCATCCTGTGGGCCGTGAAGAAGAAGTGGGGCTCGCGCGTCTCGTGGGCCGACCTGATGATCTTCGCCGCCAACGTGGCCATGGAGCAGATGGGCTTCACCACCTTCGGCTTCGGCGGTGGCCGGGTGGATGCCTGGGAGCCGGATGACGACGTGTACTGGGGCTCGGAGAGCACCTGGCTCGCCGACGATGGACGATACGAGGCGGGCAAGACCAGAGACCTGGAGAGCCCGCTCGCGGCGACCCAGATGGGCCTCATCTACGTCAACCCCGAGGGCGTGGGCGGCAACCCCGATCCGCTGGAGCTGGCTCACGACATCCGCGAGACCTTCGGCCGGATGGCCATGAACGACGAGGAGACCGTCGCGCTGATCGGTGGCGGCCACACCTTCGGCAAGACCCACGGTGCCGGACCCGCCGACCAGGTGGGGCCGACGCCCGAGGACGCCCCGATGGAGCAGATGGGCATCGGCTGGAAGAACTCGTTCGGCACCGGCAAGGGCGACGACCAGACCGCGAGCGGGCTGGAGGTCACCTGGACCTACCACCCCACGCGCTGGGACAACGAGTTCTTCCACATCCTGTACGCCTACGAGTGGGAGCTCATGGAGAGCCCGTCGGGTGCCAAGCAGTGGCGTCCGAAGAACGGCGCCGGTGCCGACATGGTGCCGATGGCCCACGATCCGTCCAAGCGCCGCGAGCCGCGGATGCTCACCAGCGACCTGTCGCTGCGCTTCGACCCGATCTACGGGCCGATCTCCGCGAAGTTCCGCGATGACCCGCAGGCGTTCGCCGACGCCTACGCCCGCGCCTGGTTCAAGCTCACGCACCGCGACATGGGCCCGTCCACCCGGTACGTGGGCAAGCTGGTTCCCGCCGAGGAGCTCATCTGGCAGGACCCGGTGCCCGCCGTCGACCACGAGCTGATCTCGGAGGCGGATGCCGCCGAGCTGCGCGCCCGTATCCTCTCCTCGGGGCTCAGCGTGCAGGAACTGGTCTCCACGGCATGGGCTGCTGCGGCATCCTTCCGCGGCAGCGACCGCCGAGGCGGCGCCAACGGCGCGCGCCTGGCGCTGGAGCCGCAGGCGAGCTGGCAGGTGAACAACCCCGCCCGCAGCGCGAAGGTGCTGGACGTGCTGCGCGGCATCCGCTCCGAGTTCGAGGAGTCGGGTCGACGCGTGTCTCTGGCCGACCTCATCGTGCTGGCGGGCAACGCCGGTGTCGAGAAGGCGGCGGCGGATGCCGGACACGAGGTGACCGTGCCGTTCCGGCCCGGCCGCACCGACGCCACGCAGGAGAACACCGACGTCGAGTCCTTCACCTACCTCGAGCCGGTGGCCGACGGGTTCCGCAACTACCAGGGGCCTGAGGCGACGAAGGCCGGGCTGCCGGCCGAGTTCCTCCTGGTCGACAAGGCCGCGCTCCTGAACCTGACCGCACCGGAGATGACGGTGCTGGTGGGCGGAATGCGGGCCCTGGACGCCAACTGGGACGGCTCGAAGCACGGCGTGTTCACCGAGCGCCCCGGCGTGCTCACGAACGACTTCTTCGTGAACGTGCTCGACATGGGCTACGAGTGGAAGCCGCTGGACCCGGGCTCGCACGCCTTCCAGGCGACCTCGCTCGAGACCGGTGAGCCGGCCTGGATCGGCACCCGCGCCGACCTGGTGTTCGGCTCGAACTCCGAACTGCGCGCGGTGGCCGAGGCCTACGCCTCTGACGACGACCTGTTCGTCGACGCGTTCGTGCAGGCCTGGACGAAGGTCATGGAGCTGGACCGCTTCGACCTGGAGTGACCCCGGCCCGTCGTTCCTCGAACGGCCCCTGCAACGGCCCCTGCCCCGAACGGCCCCTGCCCCTCACCGGGCGGGGGCCGTTCCCGTCCCTGGCCGCGCGTCCGTCCTCCCCGCGCGGCAGTTCTTGCTCGACGCGGCGCAGATCTGCGCAGCGCGGAGCGGGAACTGCCGCGCGGAGGTCGGCCGGCGCCGGGAACGGCCGCGCGGGCCGGGAACTGCAGCGCGGAGCGGGAACTGCCGCGCGGGCCGGAAACTGCAGCGCGGGCTACAGGCGGCCGATGGCCTTCAGCTCCAGGTAGCGGTCGGCGATGCGCGGGGGGAGCGCCTCGGGGTCGGCGGCTATGGCCTCACCGCCGGCACGGCGCACGGCATCCGCCACCACCTGAGCATCGCGGATGGTCTGCTCGGCGGCGGCCGCCAGGTACACGTCCAGTCGCGAGTCGCGGCGGCGCGCCAGCTCGACGATGGCGTCGTCGGTGGCCGAGCCCACCAGCAGGGTCGTGGCGCGCGATGCATCGGGGAAGGCGCCCAGGAACCCGCGGGCCGACTCCGCCGCATCCTGCGCGGTGAGCACCACCACCAGCGACGGGCGGGTGGTGAGTCTGCGGATCGAGGCGAACGCCGCCGTCCAGTCCGTGTCCACCAGCCGGGCGTGCACGGGGGCCATCGCGTCGGTGAGAGCGGGGAGGAGCGCCGCCCCCTCCACGCCACTGACCCGGGCGCGCACCGCACGGTCGAACATCAGCAGGTGCACGTGGTCTCCGGCGCGCGATGCGAGCGCGGCCAGCAGCAGCGAGGCCTCGAGCGAAGCCTCCAGTCGTGTGCTGTCGCCCACGCGGGCGGCAGCCGTGCGGCCGGTGTCGATGAGGATGACGACGTGCCGGTCGCGCTCGGGGCGCCAGGTGCGCAGCATGGTCGTGCCCGCGCGCGCGGTCGCGCGCCAGTCGATGGAGCGGATGTCGTCGCCGCGCACGTACTCGCGCAGCGAGTCGAACTCGGTGCCCTGGCCGCGCACCTGGATCGACGTGTTGCCGTCCAGTTCGCGCAGCCGGGCCAGCCGTGACGGCAGGTGCTTGCGCGAGGCGAATGCGGGCAGGATGCGCAGCGCGCCGCGCACGTCGTGCCGCGCCTGCCTGCCGGCCAGACCCAGCGGTCCGCGGGAGCGGATCACGGCGAATTCGCTGCTGAGCTCGCCCCGGCGACGCGGCAGCAGCGGGATCGGCATCCGTCGTCTCTCACCGGGCGGCACCAGCAGCTGCTCCCGCTTCAGCGGGGCGCCGGCGGTCGGCTGCCAGGCATCCCGCAGCCAGCCGTGCAGCGTGCGGGTGCCGGTGTTCTGCACGGCGATGCTCGTGAGCACCTGTTCGCCCAGCCGCGCGCGCTCGGGAATGCTGCGGGTGACGACCACCGCCCGCGGGTTGGCTGCCAGCAGCACGTCCAGCGTCACCAGCACCGCGCACAGCAGCAGCCACCCGCCGAGCACGGCCCACGCCGACCAGCCGATCGTGCTCAGCAGCACGAGCGGCACGACGCCGAGCGCGATCAGCGGAGCCAGCAGCGCGGTCACGAACATGTCAGATCGGCACCCGGGTCTGCTGCACGACCGACGCCAGCACGGCATCCGCCGTCACGCCCTCCATCTGCGCGTCCGGGCGCAACTGCAGACGGTGCCGCCAGACCGGCATCAGCATGGTCTGGATGTGGTCGGGTGTGACCGCAGCCTGGGCGTTCAGCCACGCCCACGCCTTGGCGGCGGCCAGCAGCGCGGTCGAGGCGCGGGGGCTCGCCCCCAGCTCGACCGACGGCGACTGGCGGGTCGCGCGGGCGAGGTCCACCACGTAGCCCAGCACGTCGTCGGTGACCCGCACGCGATCCGCGGCGTCCTGCGCGGCGCGGATCTCCGAGGCGCTCACGGCCGACTGCACCCCGGTCAGCAGCCGCGGAGAGAAGCCGTCGGCGTGCAGCCGCAGCACCGACACCTCGGCATCGCGCTCGGGCATGCCCACCACGAGCTTCATCAGGAAGCGGTCCAACTGCGCCTCGGGCAGCGTGTAGGTGCCCTCGTGCTCGACGGGGTTCTGCGTGGCGGCGACGAGGAACGGATCGGGCAGGGTGCGGCTCACGCCGTCGGCGGAGACCTGGCGCTCCTCCATGGCCTCCAGCAGTGCCGCCTGCGTCTTCGGGGGAGTGCGGTTGATCTCGTCCGCCAGCAGGATGCTGGTGAACACCGGCCCGGGCCGGAACTCGAACTCACCGGTGCGGGCGTCGTACACCAGCGATCCGGTCACGTCGCCCGGCATGAGGTCGGGGGTGAACTGCACGCGCTTGGTGTCCAGGCCGACGGCGCGGGCGAAGCTGCGCACCACCAGCGTCTTGGCGACACCCGGCACGCCCTCCAGCAGCACATGCCCCCGCGCCAGCAGCGCCACCAGCAGCCCGGTGACGGTGCCCGCCTGGCCGATGACCGCCTTGTCGACCTCGGCGCGCACGCGGTGCATGGCCTGGCGCAGCGCGTCGTCGGAGGGTGCGGAGGGCGGAGCGGATGCCGCTGGCGCGGCCTGCTCGGCGTACGGGGCGGAGTCGTCGCTCACGATCGGTTCCTTTCAGTGCGGGCGGCGTGGATGCTCTGCTCCACGGCCGTCTCGAGTTCGGAGAGTCTGCGTGCCAGCTCGACGAGCTCGCGATCGTCCTGCGGCGCCTGACCGCCGAGCAGGTCGTACAGCGCGGTGCGGGGCACGCCGAGGCGATCGGATGCGGCATCCGCCACCTCTTCCACGCGCGAGCGCGGCCCGAGCGCCAGCCGCGCCGCCAGCCGGGAGAGCGTTCCCGAACGGATGGCGCTGCCTGCGTGCGGGGCGTCCGCAGCCTTCGCGGTGAGCCTGGCCCTGCCCTGCATGGTCTCGGAGGCGCGCACGGTGACCGGAAGCGCCTCCGCCACCAGCGGCCCGAAGCGGCGTCCACGCCACCAGATCGCGGCGACGCCCGCCAGCATCAGCAGCAGGATCGCCGGCGTCAGCCAGCCGGGGCTCAGGTCGCCGAGGGTCTTCTGCGCCGAGGAGATGTCGCTGTCGGCGAAGTCGGGCACGTACCAGACGACCTGGGGCTGCTGCGCGATCAGGGCCAGGCCCAGTGCGGCGTTCCCGTTCTCGGCGAGATGCCCGTTGGAGAACAGCTCCGTGCCCTCGACCAGCGTGATCGTGCGCCCGTCGGCGGTGCTGCGCAGCACTGCCGACGAGTCATCGCCGAAACATCCGTCGACGCCGCGCGCCGGGACGAACGCGCGCTGCGGCTCGATGCCTCCCACACGGGCGAACTCCGGGACCGAGCAGGAGGCCTCGACTTCGGCGCCGCCGTCCCAGGCATCCGTGCCCAGCTTCAGCAGCCGCAGCATGCGTGCGCTGCTGGTGAGCAGCACCACGCGATCGGCGCGCTCCAGCAGGGTGCGGACGCCGTCGTCGCTGAGCGTGTACGGATCGGTGAGCACCAGCGTGGCATCCGGCCCCAGCATCGATGCCGCCTCGACACGGCTGCGCGTCTCCGTGATGTCGACGCCCTGGTCGCGGGCGAGCTCCGCCAGCGCCTTCGCCCCTGAAGGACCCGGGTTGGAGGGGCTGAGAGTGCCGGACATGTCCGCGCCGATCATCGGCAGACGCGTGGTCAGCAGCACGACGCCCAGCACGAGGACGATGACGATCGTCCAGCCGAGGATGCGTCCACGGCGCCCTGCCGGCGGCGCGGACGCGGTGGATGCGGCGGTGTCGGGTGCCGTCTGCGGGATGGGGGACAGGGTGCTCATGCCGGCACTGCCTGGACGGTCTGCGGCTGTGCGCCCTCCAGCGGCGGCGCCGTGCGCAGTTCGTCGTCCGTCGCCGCCAGCAGGCTGTACATCTCCTCATCGGCGGGGGTGCGCAGGTACCGCACGGCGTCGAACGCCGTCGCGGTCGCGTGAAGCCGGTCGGCAAAGCCGGGGAACGGGGCGGCGGCCTGCCGGGCGATGCCCTGCGCGGTGTCGCCGGGCGCAGGGTCGATGAGATCCCGCTCCAGCAGGCCGCGTGCCAGAGCCCGGTAGCGCAGCACGACCGCGGTGTCCCAGTCTCGATCCCTGGTGGCGCGGTCGGCCTCGGCCCGCAGCTGCGCCGCCGTCCGGTCGTCACGCTCTCCGAGCAGCTCAGCGCGCCGGTGCGTCGACCGGGACGCGCGGGGTCGTCCCCACACCAGCAGGGCGACCACCAGTGCCAGGACGATCACCAGGACGATGATCGTCAGGAACACCGGGGCGAGGTCGCCCGTGCCCTTTCCACTGAACAGTTCGGAGATCCACTTCACGACGCCAAGGGCCCACTCGTCGAACCAGGTGGGCTTGGCTGCCTGATAGGCCTGTTTGGAGAGCTCGTCCTCGGCCCACTGCCGCGCCTGGTCCCCGTCGGGGATGAACAGATCGTCGGCCGCGGGAAGGAGGATCATGCGTCGCCGCCCGGAGGCGCCCAGGGGCTCGGCGCGGACGGGGGGATCGGCTGCGCCTGCGGGGCGGGCGCGGGAGTCGGCTGCGGGGGCGTCGCGGGCTGCGGGGGCGTCGCAGGCTGCGGGGCCGTCACGGGCGCGGCATAGGGCGGTGCGGTGGGTGAGGGATGTGCGGGCTGCGTCGGGTCGCCGAACTGCGTCGGGTAGCCCGGCTGCGTCGGGTAGCCGGGCTGTGCCGGGTAGCCCTGCTGTGCCGGGTACGCCGCGGGTGCGGGGTACGGAGCTGGCGCACCGTACGGATACGGCGCCGGGTACGGGTACTGTCCCGGAGCCCCACCGGGATAGGCGGGGGCGGGCATCCGCGGCGGTGGATTCTTCGACACGGCCCGAGCCGGGTCCACCTCCCACGGGTCGCCGAGCGCCTCGTCCGAGGTGCCCTGCGCGCTGAGCTCCACGTACCGGATGAGCGCCTGGTCGAGACCTTCGTAGCGCATCCTGCTGTCCACGTACACCAGCGTGGCACCGGTGCCCTGCACGACCAGGGCGATGGCCGAGACCACCAGCACGAGCACCTGGGGGATCACGTTCGCGACGATCATCGTGACGATCTGCGTGGGCTCGTCTGCGCCGGTCGGCGCCAACAGGCCGCCGAAGATCCCCGACAGCAGGGTCGCCGGGTAGGAGACCACCTGCACGGCGACGCCCATGATCGCCTGGATGAGGAACGCGATGCCGAACGCGAACCAGAAGCGGCCGCGGATGAGCCGCCACGAGCGCACCAGCGCGGTGCGCAGCGTCGCGCCCTCCAGCACCAGCACAGCGGGGACGACCAGCAGCTTGGTGGTCAGCCACACGAACAGCGGGATGCTCAGCAGCAGCATGAGCAGCCCGATCAGCACCGCGAATCCGATGGCTTCGAAGCCGTTCGACCCCGTCGCCGAGACCAGTCCGTACACGATCCCGAATGCCACGGCGACCCAGACGACCACGGCCAGGGCCTGCAGCAGCGAGTAAGAGAACAGGCGCCAGAATGCGGGCTTCACCCGTCGCCACAGCAGGCGCAGCGACGCCTTCCGCCCCACCGCCGCGTACGAGACGTCGGCGGCGACCAGACCCTGCACGACGGCCGAGAAGCCGATGGCGACCAGCGACATCACCAGCACGGCCGCGCCGCCCAGCGCCGTCGACCCGATCAGGACGGGCAGGTAGTCGGCGGAGGAGGTCGGAACCGTCGCGACGCGCGCGACGATGAAGAACGTCACCAGCAGCAGCACGCCGGTGGTGATCGCCGTGACCACGAACTGCACGAGCACGGCGAAGCCCAGCAGCACCTTGGGGTTGTGCCGCAGTGCGGCGAACGCACGGCCGAGCACCGTTCCGAATGTCATCGGATGCAGGGGGAATGCCCCCTTCTTGGGCGCGGGCGCCCAGGCCTGACCGCTCATCGAGCACTCCCTCCGTGTGCACTCCCATGGTTGCATAACGGGTCCTCGCATCGTCGGCACGCGCCCGTGATCGGGACGCCGTCGGTAATGTCAAGTAGGCTGATCCGAGTTGTGGACGGCAGGGGAATCGCCGTATGCATCGCACAGAAAGATGAGGCTGGGCACAAGATGACCTCACGGATCCTCGTGGTCGACGACGACACGGCACTGGCCGAGATGATCGGCATCGTGCTGCGCACGGAGGGTTTCGACGTGCTGTTCTGCGCCGATGGTGCACTGGCCGTGGAGGAGTGGCGCTCCTCCCGTCCTGATCTCGTGCTGCTCGATCTCATGCTCCCCGGCATGGACGGCATCGAGATCTGCACCCGCATCCGCGCGGAGTCCGGCGTGCCGGTGATCATGCTCACCGCCCGCAGCGACACGGCCGACGTCGTCCGCGGTCTCGAGGTCGGCGCCGACGACTACATGGTCAAGCCCTTCAACCCGAAGGAGCTCGTCGCCCGCATCCGCACCCGCCTGCGGCCGGCGCCGCAGGCGACCGCCGAGGTGCTGCGCGTCGGGGACCTCACCATCGACGTCGATGCGCACGAGGTGCGTCGCGGCACGGCTCCCATCGCCCTCACCCCGCTGGAGTTCCAGCTGCTGGTCGCGCTTGCCTCCAAGCCGCAGCAGGTGTTCTCCCGCGAGATGCTGCTCGAGCAGGTGTGGGGCTATCACTACAAGGCCGACACGCGGCTGGTCAACGTGCACGTGCAGCGGCTGCGCGCCAAGGTCGAGCTCGATCCGGACAACCCCCGCATCGTGATGACCGTGCGCGGCGTCGGCTACCGCGCCGGGAGCATCAGCTAGGAGCCTGCGGTGATCGCGACATCCGCGACGCGCCTGCGACCCGCATCCTGGCGCTCGCCGCGCACCTGGCCCGACGCGCTGGAGGTGAACTGGCGGCGCTCGATGCGCTTCCGCGCCACGGCCATCACGCTGGCCGCCACATCGCTCGCGGTGCTGGTGATCTGCGTCATCATGGGCCTGGTCATCCGCAACGACCTGTTCGAGGCGCGCAAGGACGAGGCCCTGCACAATGCCAGGGTCGCCGTGGCGCAGGCGCAGCGCGTGGTCGACGCCGGCGTGGCCGGCGATGACCGGGCCACGCTCACCAACCTCTGGAACGAGGCGCAGCGCGAGCTGGGCCGGGCCTCGTCGTCGAACCTCATCGTCGGCAACCTCGCCCAGCGCCTGGGCGAGGGCTACACGCCGCTGGGGTTCGGCAGCCTGCAGCTGACCTATCAGCAGCTCAGCAACGAGCTGCGCACGCGGGTGCAGAAGGTCCCGACCCGGCAGGCCTGGCAGTCCATCGCGCTGCCGCATGGCGATCGGCCGGCATCCGCCGGCATCGTCGTCGGGCAGATGCTCACCATCCCCGACGTCGCGACGTACGACATCTACATCGCCTACGACTTCTCGGATGCCGACGACACCCTGCTGTTCGTGCAGCGCACCCTGTGGCTGGCAGGACTCACGCTGATCGCCCTGATCGGGGGCATCAGCTGGCTGGTGCTGAGATCCGTCTCCGCACCGATCATCGAGGCGGCGGAGACCAGCGCCCGGCTGGCGGCGGGGGATCTGGGCGTGCGGCTGCCCGTGCACGGCGAGGACGAGCTGGCGAGCCTCGGCCGTTCGTTCAACGCCATGGCCGACAGCATCGAGCGGCAGATCAAGGAGCTCGCGGAGCTGTCGCTCGTGCAGCAGCGCTTCGTCTCGGACGTGTCGCACGAACTGAGGACTCCGCTGACCACGATCCGGCTGGCGTCGGAGATGATCAACGACCAGAAGGACGACTTCGACCCGATGACGGCCCGCACGGTCGAGCTGATGCACACGCAGGTGCACCGCTTCGAGACGCTGCTCGCCGACCTGCTGGAGATCAGCCGCTACGACGCGGGCTCCGTGCAGCTCGAGGTCGAGGCCACCAGCCTCGCCCAGTTGGCGGAGGAGATGGTGGATCAGATGCGCCCGCTCGCGCAGGCGCACGACACCGAGCTGCGGATGGTCGCTCCCGGCGGGTACTCGCCGGTGGACATGGATCCGCGGCGGGTGCGGCGGGTGCTGCGCAACCTGGTCGGCAACGCCATCGAGCACGGCGAGGGGCGCCCCGTCGTGGTCACCGTGGACAGCAACCAGTACGCGGTGGCCGTGGGCGTGCGGGACTTCGGGCTGGGCATGCGACCGGAGGACGCCGAGCACGTGTTCGACAGGTTCTGGCGAGCCGACCCCTCCCGCAAGCGCACCATCGGTGGCACCGGACTGGGCCTCTCGATCGCGTTGGGCGACGCCCAGCTGCACGGCGGCACGCTGCAGGTGTGGTCGCAGCTGGGCGTCGGCAGCAACTTCGTGCTGACCGTGCCGCGCTCGGGTGGCGAGATCACCGGCCAGGGCCCGATCCCGCTGGAGCCCGAGGAGGCGCTGGCCGACCTCGGCACCCTGACGCAGCCCATCAGGCTGGGCCGCGATGGCGCACCGGACGACGACGGCGAGGAGGGGCGATGAGGCGCAGAAGAGGCATCCGCCTGCTCGTGGTCGCCGTGACCGGGCTGCTGCTGGCAGGGTGCTCGGGACTGCCGACGTCCGGGCCGCCGAACCCGGGACTGACCATCGGCGACGATGGGCAGGAGCAGATCTTCATCCCCACCGCCTCGGATCCGCAGCCGGGCGACAGCCCCGAACAGATCGTCAAGGGGTTCCTGGAGGCGTCCATGACGCCGACCAGCAACTGGGACACCGCGCAGAAGTACCTCACGGACGGCTTCCGCGCGACCTGGAAGCCCGGATCGTCGGTGACGATCGACGAGTCCGCGACCACGCGCGAGTTCACCTCCACGGTGAAGGCAGACGACAAGTCGGCGAAGTCCGCCGAGGTGCACGCCCAGTTCCAGCAGGTCGCCAGCGTCGATGCCTCCGGCGCCTACACCGGAGACTCCGGTACGGCGAAGGCGACGTACAAGCTCAAGCGCGAGAAGGACGGAGAGTGGCGCATCTCCGAGGCGAACGACGGGATCGTGCTCGATGCCCCGACGTTCCCGCGGGTGTACCAGAAGTACGCGCTGAAGTACTTCGATCCGGGGTGGAAGCATCTCGTGCCCGACGTGCGCTGGTTCCCGCGCCGGCCCTCGATGGCCACCACCATCGCCCGTGCGCTGATCTCCGGCAAGCCCAGCGAGTGGCTGGCGCCTGCAGTGCGCTCGGCGTTCACCGGGGACATCTCGCTGGCCGGGGATGCCGTGACCGTCGACTCCTCGCAGGTCGCGACGGTCGGTCTCTCGCGCACGGCGATGTCGGCGTCGGCCATCGACCTCTCCCGCATGCGCACGCAGCTCGAGAGCAGCCTGGCCGGCGCCGGAGTGTCGGAGGTGCGCTTCACCGTCGACGGGGCGCCGCTGGAAGCGGGGCTCATTCCTGTCGACGAGAACGTCGTCGACCCCGGAGTGCTCGTGCTCACCGATGACGGCTTCGGCCGCATCCTGTCCGGAGCCAGCGTCGAGCCCGTCGGCGGCCTCACGGCGCAGATCGCCAAGATGGCGGTGCCTCCGACGGCGATCGACGTGTCGCTGGATGCGACTCTGGCGGCTGTGCAGCTGCGCGACGGCGACGTGGCCGCCCTCAGGTCGGGCGAGCAGATCCCGCTCGACGACCGCGATGATCTGATCGAGCCATCGCTGGATCCGTTCGGATACGTCTGGACGGTGCCCGATGACGCCCCGGGCATGCTCGTGGCGTGGGGCGTCGACAGGGCGCAGCATCCGATCGCGAAGGCCTGGCCCGGGGCGGACAGCATCAGTCAGCTGCGGGTGTCCGCCGACGGCACGCGGGTCGCTGCCGTGGTGACGACGGGCAGCCAGCGCAGCGTCGTCGTGGCGGGGATCATGCGGGGCGAGAACTCCGAGCCAGTAGAACTGGGGGCGCCGCACACGATCGGCGAGCTCACCGGCGCTTCACAGGGGCTGGCCTGGTTCGGCTCGGACACCGTCGCCGTGATCAGCAGCACGCCCGATCCGATCTTCACGACCTTCGTCATCGGCGGCCCGTCGACCGCCTCCGCAGCTCCGGACGGCGCGGTGGCGATCGCCGGGGCCAAGACGCCGACGGGGCTGCGCGTGCTGTCCTCGGACGGCTCGGTCTATGCGCAGCGCGGGTCGTCGTGGCAGATCGCGGTGCCGAGTGCGCGGGTGCTGGGCACCCGCGCCGGCTACTGATCCGCGCCATCTGATCCTCCTGCACAATCACCGGGTTCTCCGGGTTGTGCACGGATGCCGTGATCGCCGTCCGTCGCGGCCTGCGGGTGCGCGAGGATCGTCGGATGGACGGCATCCGGGGGGTCGCGCAGGAGGCGCTGGCGCTGCTGCTGGCGTCGTCCTGCCCTGGGTGCGATCGCGTCGGCACGCTGCTGTGCGACGACTGCCGGCGGATGCTGGTCGCCGACCCGGTGCGGACGATCAGCCCTGGCGGCCTCGACGTGCATGCGGCGCTGGCGTACCAGGACGTCGCGGCGCGCTGCATCCGCTGCCTGAAGGAGGAGGGTGCGACGATGCTGGCGCGTCCGCTGGGGCTGGCGCTGCGGTCGGTGCTGGCGGCGCAGGCGCCGGCGGGAGCGCTGATCGTGCCGGTGCCGACCGGCCGCGCCGCGTACCGGCGGCGCGGATACCGGGTTCCCGAGCTGCTGGTCGCGCGTGCCGGGTTCACGCCTGAGCGGATGCTGCGGGCCGCCAGGCGCACGGGTGATCAGCGCGGTCTCGGGCGCGCCGACCGCGCGCGCAACGTGGCAGGCAGCCTGCGCGCGGTGCGGCCAGGAGGAGGGCGGGAGGTCGTGATCGTCGACGATGTGGTCACCACCGGGGCCACGCTGGACGAGGCTGCGAGAGCCCTGCGCGCCGCAGGATTCCGTCCGATCTGCGCGGTCGCGCTGGCCGCCACGCCCGGCCGTCGCGACACGCGGGAGATCCAGGTGAACGGATAGTGACATGTCTGGGTGCGAGTACTAGCGTAGGGATCCACAAGGCGACCACGGTCCGCCCTTGGCCGGGAGGACCGGGACAAGGAGGCAGTGATGGAAACGAGCATCATCGGCGTCGGAGTGAGCATCTCCGACCGGTTCCGCACGGTTGTCGAGGAGAAGACGGCGCGGATCCAGACGCTCGCGCCGCGGGCGCTCCGACTCGAGATCAAGGTCACGCATCGTGCGTATCGCAACGGGCGGGTTCCTGACGAGACGGTCGAGCTCACGCTGCTCGGCAAGGGTCCCGTGATCCGCGCGGAGGCTGTCGATGCTGACAAGTTCACTGCGCTGGATCTGGCGCTCGACAAGCTCACCGAGCAGCTGCGTCGCGCGAAGGAGAAGCGGATCGACGCGCGCAACCAGGCCCGCGGCGCGCACTTCGAGAAGGGCAGCGGCGCGCTGACCGGGATCGACGTGCAGCCCGCATCCGCCGACGTGCTCCGCGCCGTCGCGACCGGGGCCATCCCCGTGCTCGAGGACGAGGAGGAGGTGTACACGCCGGTCGTCATCCGCACGAAGAACTTCGATGCCGAGTGGATGACAGTCGAGGAGGCCGTCGACCGCATGGAGCTGGTCGGGCACGACTTCTTCCTGTTCGTGGATGCCCGCACCGACCACCCCAGCGTGGTCTACCGCCGCAAGGGCTGGGACTACGGCGTGATCTCGCTGACCACGGCGGCTCCGCCCGCGGAGGCACTGGCGTCCTGACCCGCTTGGGTTCCTGAGCCCGTCGAAGGATCGAAGGCCCGTCCCGTTCGCGGGGCGGGCCTTCTGCCCTTCTTGGATGTCTGACGTCGTCTGCGTGCGTGCGCTTCCCGCGGACTTGTCCGATTGGCGCGGGTGGATTCCCGGCATCCGTCCGCGCGAAGCGCATTTCTCCGCGCCAAGCGCGTGGAGTCGGTTCCGGTAGTCAGTCGAAGATGCCGTCCAGGATGCTGCCGATCACCAGGCCGCCGAGGATGCCGCCCATCACGCCGTTGCCGCCGCGCTGCCCGCCGCCCCAGCCGTCTCCGCCCCAGCCCTGATCCTGCGGGCGCGACGAGTCGATGTCGCGCTGTGCGAGCTGCAGAGCCTCGGATGCCAGCTGCGCCACCCGCCGCGCGGAGGACAGCGCCTGCTCGCGCGTCTCCTCGGCAGGGAGCATGGCCGGCACATCCACGCGCAGCCGTTCGGCCTCGGCGAGCCGGGTGCGGGCATCCGCTCCGATCCAGCCTCGGTGTCCGGAGATCAGGCCGCGAGCTACGCCCAGCTGCCGGTCGGCGTCATCCAGCGCGTTCTGCACCTGGGCCAGTGAGGGGAGCGGATGCTCGATGCGGTACTGCGCCCTGCTGATCGCGGCATCCAGATCGCTGTTGGCGGTGCGCAGCTGCGTCAGCTCGGCGAACGGGTCGTTCAGGGTTCCGATCGGTGCGAGCGCGCTGAGCGCCGCCTCGAGCGCCGCTGAGGCAGCCGCCACCTCGGGCGTACGCGGAGCGTTGCGGGCCGCCACGATGTCCCCACGGGAGTCGGCCACGACGTTGGCCAGGGTGGACTCGGCGCGCAGCGCCTCGATCTCGAACTCGTCCACGGCATCCAGCAGGGCACCGGCGCGGCGGACGGCCTCGGTGGCGGTCTCCAGCGCGATGATCGCCTCGTCGTTGTGCTTCGCGGCGCGGCGGCGCTCGGTCACGTCCGCACCGTGCACGGCGAATGCCAGCAGCTGCTCGGCCTCGTCGCCCGATGAGGCGATCCGCCGCATGGCCGTCTCCGCGTAGCGTGCGGAGAGCCGGGTGATGGTCTCCCTGGCCTGCGGCACGCGAGCGCTCAGCGCCTCGGCATCCTTGCGCACCTGGGCGATCACCTCGGGCGTGCGGCGCACCTTGGCGACCGTGGCGGCCAACGCACCGGTCTTCTCGGTCAGCAGGCCCTCGGCCCACTCGCACAGCTGCACGATGCGTGCATTGCGGGTGCGCAGCTCCTCGTCGGTGTCGGGGATCTCGTCGTGGTTCAGCTGGTGCAGCTGGAAGGCCTCCTGCAGATGCAGGCGCACGGCATCCAGAGCGGCCTTCGTGTCGGACGTCAGCGCCTCGCCGAGCTCAGCCTGCGCGAACGCCAGCTCCTCGCCGGTGCTGCGGATGCGCTCGTCGGCGGCGACCAGCGCCTGCTCGGCGCGGCGCGCGAGATCGGCATCCTGCACCGCCAGCGCTTCCTGTTCACGCTTGTTCCTGCCCCAGAATCCGGCCATGGATCGATCCTACGGTCCGGTGGGAATGTGCGCGCTGTGCATCCGATGTGCCTTCCGCGAACACCTCCTGCGCCGAGACCCCTCACCACCGCCGAGACCCCTCATGAATCGCGTCGCTCACGAGGGGTCTCGGCGAGCATGAGGGGTCTCGGCGGAGGTGGGCAGGGATCAGGCGATGGCGGTGCGGCGGGTGAGGTCGGCCCGCGGGGGACGGATCAGCAACGAGACCAGCGCGATCGCCAGCGGGAGGCCGATGGCGAGGCCGAGGAGCCACAGCACGGGCAGGTCCGACATGGCGTACCGGCCACCGGCCTGGGTCAGGCCCCAGGCGCCCACGACGCCGATGCCGGTGCCCAGCAGACATCCGATGCCGACGATGATCAGCGCCTGCCAGGCACCCACCGCGCGGCGCAGCCGTCGGGTCCCGCCCACGGCGGCCAGCGTTGCATCGTCCTCCCGACGCTCGATGCGTGCCAGCCCGAGGCTGATCGCCGCCGCCGCGATCACGATCACGCTGACTGCCGCGAGCACCAGCACCAGCCACGGCAACGACGGGTCCGGGCCGTTCTCCACGCGCACCATGTATGAGGACGTGCCGACCGACGCGGTCTCCGCGTCCGCGTTCAGGCGATCCTGCACGGCCTGGGAAGGCGCCTGATCGAACAGGCCGATCCACCAGGTCTCGACCACGGTGATCCCGAGCCTCTTCGCCGCGGCGGGGGACAGGACCACCTGCCAGACCGTGCCGCCCCCGGAGTGCACCTCCACGGGCACCTCGAGGACGCGCTCCGGCTCGGGCTCCGACTCCGAGGTCAGCTCCTTGGCGTCCCAGATCGCCACGTGCGCCATGTCGCCCGGGCCGACGTAGTCACTCGGGGTCGCGACAGCCCCGCCGTCCGCGTACCGCTGCAGCTCGTCGGGCGTGAGCGGGATCCCCGTGAGCAGCGAGAGATCCTCGGGCTGGATGACGGTGACCGGCTGGCCGAAGTGGTCGGACCAGTACGCCGGGCCACCGCTGGTGGGGTCGCCGGGGGTGTACATCGAGAGGGAGGCCACCGTGGCCCGCTGGTCGATCGGATCCCCGTCGTCGCCGAACTCCGGCTGCACGGTGCTGGACACGGCGACGATGCGGTTCGGATTCGCGTCGCCCAGGAACTGCGGCTCATGACCCACGGCACCGCCCCACGCGTCCACGACCACGCTGCCCTTCGGCGCGGTCCAGGCGTAGTTGCGATCGTTGTGCGCACCGGTGATGGCCACGGCCGACAGCACGAACGCGGCCACCGCGACGCTCGCGGCTATGGCTGCGAACGCGGGCACCGTGCGGGAGGAGTTGGCCACGGCATCCCGTGACGCCAGCCGCGCGCCCGAGCCCAGCCGGGGGAGCAGTCGTGCCAGCACGCCCAGGACGCCCTGCCCTGTGACGATGACGCCCAGAAGCAGGAGCAGGATGCCGCCGATGAACACCCACAGTGCCAGCATCTGGAACTGATTCCAGAACAGCACCGTCTGAGCGAGGGCGAGCACGATCCCGGCGGGGATGATCAGCGCGGCGCCGAGCACGAGGATCACCACGCCCCACACCGGTTGGCGACGCGACATCCTCACGGGGCGCCTGGCGCCGCGCAGCGCGGCCAGGGCGTCGCCGTGCGTGGCGCTGCGCGCCGGCAGCAGAGAGGCCAGCACACCGACCAGCATCGCGAACACGACGATGACCGGTGCTGTCCACGGCACCTTCAGGCCCCACGACGACCAGAAGGTGTTTGCGACTCCGGGATCCAGGACGGCGAACGCGATGGCGACGCCGCCGATCCCGACGGCAGCGCCGATCAGCCCGCCGGCGAGTCCCAGCAGCGCACCCTGTGCCAGCACGATGCGGAACACGTCCGACCGGCGGGCGCCGACGGTCGTGACGACGGCCAGCGAGCGCTGCTGACGTCGGGCGCTCACGGCCATGGCGGCGGCGGAGAGCAGCCCCACCAGCACCCCGATGAACACCGCCGCGATGGACATGGTCGCGAGGATGCCGAATTTCTCCGCTTCGGAGATGCTGGTCCAGTACAGCTTCGCGCCGGCCGGTGGATGCTGAACCAGATCGCGCGCGTAGGCGACGTAGCCCGCGTGATTCAGTTCGGCCAGCTTCGCGGCGTCCGGCTGCCAGGCCGGCACGAACCAGGTTAGGGACATCGGATCCGTGTCGGAGCGCAGCGGCGTGAACAGTGTGTTGGTGTCCGTGCTCCCGTCCAGCGCTCGCATGGTGCCGGTGATGCGGTAGCGCAGGTTCTCCTCCGGCAGCACCGCCTCGTCGCCGACCTTCAGGCCCAGCCGGGACATCAGGGCGGGGGAGGCCATGGCCTCGTCGGCCTGCGACGGCGCGTGCCCGGAGAGCACCTCGAACCTTCCGGCCAACCGCGGGTCCCAGCTGTCGCCGCCCACGACGGAGAAGTTCGCGATGCCGGTCGGCGTCTTCATACGCGCTCCACCATAGAGCGCCAGGGGGAGGGTCTCCGTGCCTCCAGGCAGATCGGCATCCGCAAGGCTCGTCGGCGGCGGGAGTTCAGGGTTCTTCGGCGACCCGTCCTTGTTCATGGCGATGTCATTGCCGTACGGCATGTCGATCATCTGCGTCCGGCTCGGGTCCGGACCGCCGGCGATCTGGATCCACGCCTGGGTGTGCCCGAGCTCCAGCGTCGTGGCCTGCTCGGGTGCGGGTGTCCGGCTCTCCACGAAGGTGACCGCCGCGACGGCTCCCGCCACAGGAATGGCGATCAGTGCCGCCACCAGCATCGAGGATCCCTTCGCGCGCAGCAGCTGCCGCCACGCGAGCTTCAACGTCACACCGGGACGCGCGCGCCTGCTCATGGATGCCCCACCAGCATCGCGTCCGCCTCGTCGCGGCGCGACTCGTCCACGATGCGGCCGTCGCGCAGGAACACCATCCGGTCCGCCCACGCCGCGTGCCGCGCCTCGTGCGTGACGAGGATGCCGGCGGCGCCCGAGTCGATGCGCCCTCGGATGGTCTTCATGACCTGCTCGCCGGTGACCGAGTCCAGCGCGCCCGTGGGCTCGTCGGCCAGGATCAGCCGTCGCCCGCCGATGATGGCGCGGGCGATGGCCACCCGCTGCTGCTGGCCGCCGGAGAGGTCATCGGGGTAGGCGTCGCCGCGGTCGCCCAGCCCCACCAGGCCCAGGGCGTCTCGTCCGGCCCGCCGCACGGTGCGGCGGCTCACGCCGTCCAGCTCCATCGGCAGCGTGACGTTCTCCATGGCGGTCAGTGTGGGGATGAGGTTGTAGTCCTGGAACACGAAGCCCACAGCCTTGCGGCGCAGGGCCGCCAGCTGGTCGGGCGCCGCCGTGCTGAGGTGCTCGCCGTCGATGACCACCTCGCCGACGGTGGGTGTCTGCAGCCCGCCTGCGATGGACAGCAGCGTCGACTTGCCCGAACCGGACGCCCCCATCACCGCAACGAGCTCGCCGGGCATCACCTCCAGATCCACGCCGCTGAGCGCCGAGACGGCGAGCTCCCCGACGCCGTACTGCTGCGAGACGCCCACCATCCGCAGCACCGCCGCGGTCATGCGCGGGCCTTCGACGGACGGCCGCGCTTGGGCCGCTCGGTGGACAGCTCCAGCTCCAGCGCGCGCTGCGGATGCAGGCTCAGCCGCTGCTCGGTGTGATCCAGCCAGCGCACCTCGGCCTCAGCCGCGAAGATCATCGAGTCCACCACGAGCGTCCAGGCCAGCTCCTCGGCGCCCTCGGGGTCGGCGCCGGCGTACTTGGCCCGGTTCAGCTCCTGCAGCTGAGCCAGCGACGCCTTGCGCTGATTGTGGATGACGACGCTCACATCAACCCCGGGCAGCGTCGCGGCGATGGCCAGCTTGATCGCGAGCTCGTCACGCGTGCCGGCCTGGCGCCTCACCGGGGATGCCAGCCATTCGGCGACCTCGGCTCTGCCGGCATCCGTGATCTCGTAGTAGACGTGACCCTGGTCGTCCACGTCGCCCTTCTGCACCAGGCCGTCGCGCTCCAGGCGCTCCAGGGTGTTGTAGATCTGGCCCACGTTCAGCGGCCAGGTCGATCCGGTGCGCCGATCGAACTCGGTGCGCAGCTGGTACCCGTAGCACGGGCCCTGGTCGAGGATGGCCAGCAGACTCTGACGGACGGACATGCGATCTCCTGTCGGATTTCCGGGTATTGCGTTTCTGAGTATATGCATATCCGGAAAGGTGTGGAAGCGCCCGAGATCGGCGCGTCCGTTCGCCCTCAGCGAGCACCCGGGACCTCGTCGTGCACAGCGGATGCATGTCACGGGCCGGTAACATGGCACGGTATGTCCGGCGGCGAACCCCGCCGGGACGCCAGATCCAAGGGAGACATCCGTGGCAAATCCTCTCGAGAAGCTGCTGCGCGCCGGCGAGGGACGCATCCTCCGCAGGCTCAGGCAGGTCGTGAAGGCCGTGAACGCGCTGGAGGACGACTTCGAGAAGCTCACTGATGACGAGCTGCGCGAGGAGACCACTGAGCTGCGGGCGCGTTACGAGAAGGGCGAGACCCTCGACCAGCTGATGCCCGAGGCGTTCGCCGCGGTGCGCGAGGTCGCCCGCCGCACCCTGGGCATGCGCGCCTACGACGTGCAGATCATGGGCGGCGCAGCTCTGCACATGGGCAACATCGCCGAGATGAAGACCGGCGAGGGCAAGACGCTCACCGCCGTCTTCGCGATGTACCTCAATGCCATCGCGGGCAAGGGCGCACACCTCGTCACGGTCAACGACTTCCTCGCCAGCTACCAGGCCGAGCTGATGGGCCGCGTCTACCGCGGCCTCGGCATGACCACAGGCGTCATCGTCTCGGGCCAGGATCCCGAGGTGCGCCGCGCACAGTACGCGGCAGACATCACCTACGGCACCAACAACGAGTTCGGATTCGACTACCTGCGCGACAACATGGCATGGCGCAAGGAGGACCTGGTCCAGCGCGAGCACTTCTTCGTGATCGTCGACGAGGTCGACTCGATCCTCATCGACGAAGCTCGCACACCGCTGATCATCTCCGGACCGTCGTCCGGCGAGGCCAACCGCTGGTTCACCGAGTTCGCGAACATCGCCCGCACCCTCGAAGCGGGTGTGGACTACGAGGTCGACGAGAAGAAGCGCACGGTCGGCGTGCTCGAGCCAGGCATCGAGAAGGTCGAGGACTACCTCGGCATCGAGAACCTGTACGAGTCCGCGAACACCCCGCTGATCTCGTTCCTGAACAACTCCATCAAGGCCATCTCGCTGTTCAAGCGCGACACCGACTACGTCGTGATGAACGACGAGGTCATGATCGTCGACGAGCACACCGGCCGCATCCTGGTCGGCCGCCGTTACAACGAGGGCATCCACCAGGCCATCGAGGCCAAGGAGAACGTGCCGGTCAAGGCCGAGAACCAGACCCTGGCCACGGTCACGCTGCAGAACTACTTCCGCCTGTACGACAAGATCGCCGGCATGACCGGTACCGCCGAGACCGAGGCGGCCGAGTTCATGTCCACCTACAAGCTGGGCGTCGTGCCGATCCCCACCAACCGGCCGCTGATCCGCAAGGACCAGCCGGACCTGGTCTACAAGAACGAGCAGGCCAAGTTCGCCCAGGTGGTCGAGGACATCGCCGAGCGCCACGCCGCCGGGCAGCCCGTGCTGGTCGGCACGATCAGCGTCGAGAAGAGCGAGTACCTCTCGCGTCTGCTGGCCAAGAAGGGCGTCGAGCACGAGGTGCTCAACGCCAAGAACCACGCTCGTGAGGCCGAGATCGTCGCCCTCGCCGGGCGCCTGGGAGCCGTCACCGTCGCGACCAACATGGCCGGCCGCGGCACCGACATCATGCTCGGCGGCAACGCCGAGTTCCTGGCCGTGCAGGAGCTGCGCGCGAAGGGCCTGGACCCCGAGGAGACCCCCGAGGAGTACGAGGCCGCGTGGGATGACACCTACGAGGCCATGAAGAAGAAGGTCGCCGAGGACTCCGTCAAGGTCACCGAGGCCGGCGGCCTGTACGTGCTCGGCACCGAGCGCCACGAGTCGCGCCGCATCGACAACCAGCTGCGCGGTCGCTCGGGCCGTCAGGGCGACCCCGGCGAGAGCCGGTTCTACCTCAGCCTCACCGACGACCTCATGCGACTGTTCCAGTCGGGCGCGGCCGAGGCGATCCTTGCCCGCACGAACTTCCCGGACGACGTGCCGATCGAGTCGGGCCTGGTCAGCCGCGCCATCCGCAGCGCCCAGAACCAGGTCGAGGCGCGCAACGCCGAGATGCGCAAGAACGTGCTCAAATACGACGACGTCCTCAACCGCCAGCGCGAGGCCATCTACACCGATCGCCGCCAGATCCTGCACGGCGACGACATCGCCGACCGCGTGCAGCACTTCATCGAGGACGCCATCGGGGGCATCGTCGACGACCACACCTCCGAGGGCCACAACGAGAGCTGGGACTTCGACGCGCTCTGGACCGAGCTGAAGACGCTGTACCCGGTGAACGTCACGATCGACGAGGTCGTCTCCGAGGCCGGCGGACGCAAGGGCGGCATCACCTCCGAGGGACTCAAGCGCGAGCTGCTCTCCGACGCCCTCATCGCGTATGAGAAGCGCGAGGAGAACCTCGGCGAGGCCGCGACCCGGGAGCTCGAGCGCCGCGTGGTGCTGCAGGTACTGGACCGCCGTTGGCGCGATCACCTGTACGAGATGGACTACCTCAAGGACGGCATCGGCCTGCGCGCCATGGCGCAGCGCGACCCGCTGATCGAGTACCAGCGCGAGGGCTACGCCATGTTCCAGACCATGATGAGCCAGATCAAGGAGGAGTCGGTCGGCTACCTCTACAATCTCGAGGTCGAGGTGCGCCGTGCCGGCGCGGATCAGACCGAGGTCGAGGCCAAGGGCCTGGTGGATCAGCAGCCCGAGCAGAAGCTCGAGTACTCCGCGCCCAACGACTCCGGCGACGTCGAGGTGCGCAACGAGCGCGGTCAGGTGCAGCGGGCGGCCACTGAGCGTGCGGCCAGCACCGCACGCGGAGCGTTCGGCCAGCAGGTGGATGCCGCTGAGGCTCCCGCACCGCAGAATCGTGAGCAGCGCCGCGCGCAGAACCGCAAGAAGAAGTAGGCGCCCCCGCGCATGACGAAGGCCGGTCCCGAGGACCGGCCTTCGTCATGCGCGGCAGGTGGTGGTGGTGCCCGGTGCCTGCCCGCTGTCATGCAAGGATGAGCACGTGAACAGGGCACAGGAGCGTGAGCTCGAATCGACGAGAGTCGCGTCGTGGCTGCGTGATGCGATCGTCAGGGGAGCACGGGGCCCGGGAAGCCGGCTGATCGAGCGGGATCTTGCTGCGGAGTACGGCGTCAGCCGCGTGCCCGTGCGGAGCGCTCTGAGGGCCCTGGAGATCGAGGGGCTCGTCGAGCTGCGTCCGCGTACCTGGGCCATCGTGCGGGAGTTCACCCAGGAGGACCTCGCCGACCTCGACGAGGTGCGGCAGGTGCTCGAGCCGATGGCTGCGCGCCTCGCCGCGGAGCGGCGCAGCGAGGCAGGCGCCGAACGACTGCGCAGGGCGATCTCGGCCGCGCCCTCGACCATCGGCGCGGCGGCCGAATTCCATGAGATCGTCGTGGAACTGGCGGGCAATCGGCTGCTCGCCGACCTGATGGGCAGCATCCGCAGCCGACTGCGCTGGGAACTGGCGCAGCACGACGACCTGAGCCGCATCGCCGACGAGCACGTGGCACTCTATGAGGCGATCCGCGACGGGGACGGCGACAGGGCCGCTCAGCTGGCGAACGAGCACGTGCAGAGCATCCGTGGCGACAGACTGGCACGCGCCGAGGCGCTGCTCACCGGGTCGATCCCCGTCGTCGCGGACTGACGCGCCCTGCGCGGCGGGTAGCATTGGCGGATGACCCGCCGAACCCTGGACCAGTCGTCCAAGCTCAAGAACGTCCTCTATGAGATCCGCGGCAAGGCACTGGTCGAGGCGGCGCGCCTGGAGTCCGAGGGTCACCAGATCCTCAAGCTGAACACCGGCAACCCCGCCACCTTCGGCTTCGAGGCCCCGCACCAGATCGTGCACGACATGCTGGCGGCTCTGCCGACCGCGCACGGGTACAGCGACAGCAAGGGCATCATCTCCGCGCGCCGCGCCGTGGTCAGCCGCTACGAGCAGATCCCCGACTTCCCGCGCTTCGACCCGGATGACGTGTACCTGGGCAACGGCGTCTCCGAACTGATCACCATGGTCATGCAGGCGCTGCTGGATCAGGGCGACGAGGTGCTGATCCCGGCGCCCGACTACCCCCTGTGGACCGCCATGACCTCGCTGGCCGGCGGCACCCCGGTGCACTACCTGTGCGACGAGGACGACGGCTGGCAGCCCGATCTCGAGGACATCCGCGCGAAGATCACGCCGCACACGAAGGCCATCGTCATCATCAACCCCAACAACCCGACGGGCGTGGTGTACTCCCGCGAGGTGCTGCAGGGGATCGTGCAGATCGCCCGCGAGAACGAGCTGCTGCTGCTCTCGGACGAGATCTACGACCGCATCCTGTTCGACGGCGCCGTGCACACGCCGACGGCCACGCTGGCGCCCGACCTGCTGTGCCTGACGTTCAACGGCCTGTCCAAGACCTATCGCGTGGCGGGGTACCGCTCCGGCTGGGTCGTCATCACCGGGCCCAAGGCCCACGCCAGGGGGTTCCTCGAGGGGATCACGCTGCTGGCCTCGACGAGACTGTGCCCGAACGTGCCCGCCCAGCACGCCGTGCAGGCGGCGCTCGGCGGCGTGCAGTCCATCGACACGCTCATCGCGCCCTCGGGGCGGCTGCACGAGCAGCGCGACATCGCCTGGGAGGGTCTCTCATCTATCCCCGGCGTCAGCTGCGTCAAGCCGCAGGGTGCGCTGTACGCGTTCCCGCGGCTGGACCCCGAGGTGCACGAGATCCACGACGACGCCAAGCTGGTATACGACCTGCTGGTCTCGGAGAAGATCCTGCTCGTGCAGGGCACCGGCTTCAACTGGCCGACGCCCGACCACCTGCGCGTCGTGACGCTGCCCGAGGCGCGCGTGCTCAGCGCCGCCGTCGAGCGGCTGGGGAACTTCCTCGCGAGCTACCGGCAGTGACCTCGGCTCGCGCGCCGAGACCCGACGCCACCCGGCGCACGGCCGCGACCAGCGGTGACCGGGGCGACACATCGGCGATCGCGCGCGCGTGCAGCGCCGCCGCATCGGCTGCGCGCTGATCCTCGGGCAGGAACGCCACGTCGTCGATGCCCGCGAACCGGTCCAGCGTGCGCCGGAGCTGCCCTCGCGCATCGATGCCGAGCGGGCCGGGACGAACCCGGTTCGCGACGACGGTCACCGGCGTGCCGCCCAGCAGATGCCGCAGCTCGGCGTGCCCGCGCACGAACCGGCTGACGCCCAGCGGATCAGCGGACAGCACGGCCACGACGGCATCCGCCTCCATCAGCGCTGCGACGGTCGCCGCGTGGCGCGGCGGCGCGCCCGCGTCCAATCCGTCGTCCTCGGCATCCAGCTCGGCCGCGACGTCGACGACCGTGACCTGCGTCCACGACCGGCAGGTGTCCAGCGTCGTGCGCATGCGCGCCGCACCCAGCTCCGGCCACCTGCTGGGGCGGTTCAGGCCGCTGAGCACCTCGATCATGCCGCCGGACGTCTCCACGGGCGTCGACAGCCGAGACAGCTCCGCGGCATCCAGCAGCCCCAGCTCGGCGCGGCGGCAGGCGGCGGCCAGCCCCGGGGCGTCGTCATCGAGCCCCAGTTGGAGCGCGAGCGACGGTGCGACGCTGTCGGCATCGACGAGCGCTGTGCGGGTTCCGGACCTGGACAGCTCCACGGCCAGTTGGATCGCCACGGTCGAGCGCCCTGGAGCGCCGTGCGGGCCCCACACGGCGATGATGCGCGACGCCGGGGCTGACGGCGCAGCGGCCGGGCCGGACTCCAGCGCTCGCAGCACCTGATCGGCGGGCGTGTCGTAGGGGAGCGGTGCGGGAAGGCCCAGGCGCATCGCCGCGCGGGAGTCGGACGGGCCGATCAGGAGCACGCGCACGCCGGATCGGTCGCAGGCACCGACCAGCTCCCGGGTCACGGCGCGCGTCGGCGCGACCAGCAGCGCATCCACACCGATCAGGGAAGCCGTGCTCAGCTCGGTCGCGTCGATGCGCCCGACCTGAGCACCCTCAAGCTCCAGATCGGCGGCCAGCATCGCGGCGGCCTCGTCGGCCGAGCACAGCAGGAGCGTGGTCACGAGCCGGCTCCTGCGGGGATGATCGAGATCGTGGACCCGCCGGTGATCGCGGCCAGCACGTCGCCGACATCGGCACGGTCGATCACCACCTCCACGTCCGTGCGGCTCTGGCTCAGCATCCCCTCGGCCTCGGAGACGCTCGACACGACGGCATCGCCGACGAGGATCCTGGGTGTGTCGGGCGTGCGACCGTCCTTGAGCAGCGGGGCGTGCCACAGCTCGACGGGTGATCCCGCACGCACACCGGCCGGAATCGCCGTGCTGCTGACGACGACCGTCGTCACGCGGGAGTCCTTCTCATCGCCGACGCCGGAGCGCGCGACGAGCTCGCCCTTCGGCAGCGTGCGCGTCGCGACGGCGCCCTTGTGCAGGTCCTGCGGGGCGAGATAGGCGTCGGTGAGCGCGCTCAGTCCCACCTCGACCACCTGGAAGTCGCCGGAGTCCACGCTCTCACCCGGCACCAGAGTGTGCGAGGCCTGCAGCACGGGCGTCGTCCGCCGTGACGAGGAGACCAGCAGCCACACGCCCGCGATGGAGACGATCACCAGGATGAGACCGATGAGGAAGCGCAGGTCGCCGAAGAACGGTCTGCGGGCACGGGAGGACATCATGCACGCATCGTCCCAGATTCCGTCATTCGGCCTGAAAAGTTATCCACAGGGCTGATTCCCACGAGCGGAAACCCGCGCGGCAGGGAAGAATGTACGCATGCCCGAAGCATCCGACATGGCTCCTCGCTTCCTCGCACCCGCGCAGGTCGCCGAGCTGATGACCATCGAGGTGGACGAAGTCATCCATCTCGTGCAGGAGGGACGTCTGCGCGGATCCCAGCTGGGTTCTCCGCCGCGCTGGCGCGTCGAGGAGGCATCGATCGCCGATTACCTGGCCGAGCAGGCCGAGGATGCCCGGCGCAGCGCGCTGTGGCGTCAGGCCAACGAGGCCAGCTTCCCCGAGGTGTGGGGCACGACGCCCTACCACCGGGACTGATCTCTCGCCAGGGACGACCCCTGGGCCGGGCGTGGGACGGGCCGGAGCGCCGGGTTCTCAGGATGCGGCGGAGTCGCCGCGTTCGATGCGCACCCACGTCAGGGCATCCAGCGGCACGATCCGGAAGCCGTGCACGGCGCGAGCTCGTCGTGGATCGCCCGCATCGTGCAGGGCGAGGTCCAGGTGGTCGACGCCGGCGCGGTCGATGGTCCCGTGCTGAGGGTCGCCGTCGCGCCGCGCCAGCGTGACGGGGGTCCGGCGTCTGGCCAGGTCCCGCAGCACGAACCCGAGCGTCATGCGTTCGCGCAGCGCCGCGCCAGGGGCATCCGACACGCCTTCGGCCAACGACGCCAGCAGCGTGCCATGGTCGACGGCGACGCCCGTGATCGCGGTCAGCGGTATCAGCCGCAGTCGCCGATCGTCGGGGGTGGAGACGCCGATCCAGTCCGCGCCGATCACGCGCAGCGTGCAGTCCCAGCGCTCCCCGCAGCTGAGCTCGATCGCCGCGCGGGAGGCGCCGGCGGTCATCGTGCGCAGGCGCTCTCTCAACGACAGCTTGGCGATGCGCAGCCGCTCGGACTCCGCATCCAGAGCCGCGCGCTCGGCCTCCCACTCGGCCGCGAGCTGGCTCTCGAGGTCGTCGAAGAGATGATCCCATTCCACGCGACCGAGCGTAGGCGAACGCGGCGCATCCGCGTGCGGGTTATCCACAGATATTCCGGTTCGCCTTCCGTCGAAGCCCCTTGCGTGCTGTAATTCAGGGAGTTCACAACCGAGATGTCTACACGGAACTGCCACGACCCGGGGGGGATCGAGCACAATGACGATGCTGTCCAGCGAGTACTTCGCACCGCAGCCGACCTCTTCGTCGGCACTGCCCGATCCCGTTCCGCTGCTGCGGGGACTCACCCGCGGTGCGCTCGAGGTGCTGGCGGGCATCCGCGAGGTGGATCAGCTCGCCCGCTGGCTCAGCGAGGACGCGTTCAGGGCCCTCGCCACCCGTGCGAACCTCTCCGCACGCGCTCGCAGTGCGCGGGGACTGGCGCCCGCACGGCCGACCTTCCAGATCCTGTCCCTGCGCGTCACCCAGCCGGTCGACGGCATCGTCGAGGCCGCCATCGTGGTCGCGGGCCCCGGGCGCACCAGGGCCGTCGCCGTGCGGCTCGAGGGGCTCGACGGCAGGTGGCGCGCCAGCTCCTTCGCCGTGCTGTGAGCCTGTTGCACCGTCCGGTTCCCCGCCCGCGCGGACAGTAGGCTGAACGGGTGTCAACGCTCAGTGATCTCGCACACGCCCAGGGCCTTCTGAAGGACGCCGACGTCGAGTGGCTGCATCGCCTCGCCGGCGACGGTCAGCTGCTGGCGGATCTCGCCTCTGCGGACATCGTGATGTGGATCCAGACCGCGGACGGATCGTTCATCGCCGTCGCCCATTCCCGTCCCTCGGGCGCCGCCACCCTCTTCTACCGCGACATCGTCGGCGAGAAGGTGCGCCCGCAGTGGCGCACCCAGGTGCAGGCCGCGTTCGAGTCCGGCGAGATCGTGGACTCGTCGTCGCCGGACTGGTTCGAGGAGACGCCCACGCGCGTGCGCGCCGTGCCGATCCTGCGCAAGAAGCAGGAGCACGTCGTGCTGGGCGTGATCACCCGGCACACCAACCTGGGCGAGGCGCGGATGCCGTCGCGCCAGCAGATCAGCTTCGACGAGTGCGCGAACGACCTGTTCCGCATGATCACCTCGGGCGAGTTCCCCGACCTGTCCGCCCCCACCGCCCCGCGGCGCGGTGCGCCTCGAGCATCCGACGGTCTGCTCCGGCTGGACGTGGACGGGATCACGACGTTCGCCAGCCCCAACGCGCTGTCGGCGTTCAACCGGATGGGCTTCGATGACGAGTTGGAGGGCGAATCGCTGGCCGAGGTCACCACGCGCATCGTGCCGCCCTCGCGTCAGGTCGACGAGTCGCTGCCGGTGGTCGTCACCGGGCGCGCACCGTGGCGCACCGACATGGAGGCCAGGGGAGTGACGGTGTCGCTGCGCGCGATCCCGCTGCGCGACCACGGCACGCGCATCGGCGCGATCGTGCTGTGCCGCGACGTCTCAGAGCTGCGGCACCAGGAGCAGGAGCTCATCACCAAGGACGCCACGATCCGCGAGATCCACCACCGCGTCAAGAACAACCTGCAGACCGTGGCCTCACTGCTGCGCATCCAGGCCCGCCGCACGCGCTCCGAGGACGCCCGTGAGGCGCTCACGCAGGCCATGCGCCGGGTGGAGGCGATCGCCGTCGTGCACGACACCCTCGCCAGCGGCCTGTCGCAGACCGTCGATTTCGACGAGGTGTTCGACCGTGTGCTCAAGCTCGTGGCCGAGGTGGCGGCGGCCCCCAACACGCGCGCGCGGACGCAGCTGGAGGGCCGCTTCGGCATGCTGCCCAGCGAGTACGCCACGCCGCTCGCTCTGGCCCTCACCGAGGTCGTCACCAACGCCGTCGAGCACGGGCTGGCGGGCCAGGAGGGCATCGTCCGCATCGAGGCCACCCGCACAGACGAGCAGCTGCGCGTCACGGTCACCGACACCGGCCTCGGCCTGCCGGAGGGGCGGGTGGGGCAGGGACTCGGCACGCAGATCGTGCGCACCCTCATCCAGGGCGAGCTCTCGGGATCGATCGAGTGGCAGGGCAGCGAGGGCGAGGGCACTCAGGTGACCATCGAGATCCCGATGCGCTGGATCGCCGCCTGAAGACGGTTCCTGCCGGGTCTCACGCCCGGGTACTGAACGCCGAGGACAGCACCAGACCTGCGCCCCCCAGCAGGGTGATCTGGTCAGGCTCGGTTGCGAAGACCACTGCGGGCGAGCTCCCGCGTTCGGGTGCGAGGCGATCCACCCACCCCTGCAACGCCTTGTGCATGAGCTCGCCACCCCCGCACACGTCGCCGTGCATGATGTAGTGACCAGGGGCGAGGATCTGTTCATTGTTGGCGATGCCGATGGCCAGATTGCGTGCATAGAGGTCGAGCAGACCGGATGCATCCGTCACGCCCGCTGATGCGAGCGCGGCGAGTGAGCTGGCGTCCATCGACTCGGCGTCCTCGAGAGACAGCGCGGCGGCACGGTCGCGCAACCAGCCCAGTGTGGCGACCGTTTCCCAGCATCCCCTGCGCCCGCAACGGCACAGCTCGCCGTCGAGTTGGACGATGGTGTGTCCGGACTCCCCGCCCGCCCCGTCGAGCCCGCGCAGGACCTCCCCATAGTGCACTATGCCGAAGCCCAATGCCTCGCCCGTGTAGACCGACGCGAAGTCTTGGATTTCGCGGCCGAGCCCGAACCAGCGGTCGCCCAGCGCCTGGACACGGGGATGATGGTCGACGAGTGCGCTGACGCGGTAGCGCTCTTCGAGCATCGACACTACCGGGAGCCCATTGAGTCCCGGCGTGAGATGCATGGACAGGATCCTGCCAGCCCGGGTGTCGACCATCCCGGCGGCGGCGACGCCGATGCCGACAAGGTCTACACCGGACAGGCAACGATCTGTGACCTCGAAGAGCGCCTGGGCGATGGTCTCTGTCGAGGCGTCCCGCCCGTAGGAGGCGCGGCTGATCTCGTGGATGGTGCCGTCGAAGGCGATACGCGCGGCGACCACGATGTCGGGGGAGAGCTGGACGGCCCCCAGCCAGGGCCCGTCGCTGCGGAACCAGAGTGGACGAGCTGGCTTGCCCCCCGCGTGCGACGGCGCGATCGGCTTGCCCTCCACCAGCGTTCCCGATTCGAGCAGTGGTTGCAGGATGGTCGCGATCGTCGCGCGGTTGACGGCGAGCGAACGGGCCAGTTGCGCTCGGCTGGACGGTCCGAGCCGATGCAGCGTCTCCAAGACGCGTCGACGGTTCGTCTCGCCGATGGTGGTCGTGGTGATCAGGCGCCGTCGCAGGGTGCGCGAGGACAGGGTGAGGTCCGACCGGGATTTCGAGGACGCTGTCATGGCATGTCTTCCGATCTGAAGCGCAGATTTGTGAGCTCTTCTCAGTGGACAGTTTACGATCAAGTATGTATGGTTTAGCCTCATACATACATCGATTGGCGATGGAAATCCTGAACACCATGAAGAAGTGGGGTAGGCAGTGGAGCAGAGCAGTCCGGTACGAGTGGCGGTCGTCGGCGGGGGCATTCGCGGTGCGATGTTCGCACGCGCACTGCAGGAGGACCCGAGTTCGCGGGTCAGTGCGATATGCGACCGCAACCCGACCGTACTCGCCGACATGGCCGAGCAGTTCGGAGTCCCTGGCTATACGGATCTGTCCGAAATGCTTGCGCAGCACCCGGAACTGCAGGCAGCGGTCATCGCGACGCCGGATTTCGCGCACCGCGAGGCTGCTGTGCTGTGCGCGGAGGCAGGACTCGATCTCATGATCGAGAAGCCGCTGGCCACGGATCCCGAGGATGCACGGGAGATCGCGGAGACCGTGGCGCGAGCCGGCACCCGCATCATGGTCGGCTTCGAGAACCGCTGGAACGTGCAGTACTCCTCCGTTCGCGACAAGCTCGCGGCGGAACCTCAGGCAAGGATCAGTGCGCAGATCATCAGCCTGAACGACACCATCTTCGTCCCCACCGAGATGCTCTCCTGGGCCGGGAAGAGCTCGCCGGCGTGGTTCCTCATGCCGCACTCCCTGGATCTCGCCTGCTGGATCGGCGGAACCCGTCCGGTGTCGGTCTACGCCGTTGGTGCGCGCGAAATCCTTGCCGGATCGGGTGTGGACACCTGGGACCGCATCAACGCGGTGTTCACGATGGCGGACGGATCGCACGTCATCCTGAACTCCTCGTGGGTACTGCCCCAGTCCATGCCATCCGTGTTCGACTTCCGGTACGAGATTCAGTCGGACAGCGATGTCCTCCACATCGACGGTGCCAACCACGGCATCGTCGACTACGGACCGAGTGGCGCGCGCTGGATGCAGTCCGCCGTGTACGAGCGGGCGGGGAGGATCCAGGGTGTGCCGATAGACATGGTCCGGGACTTCATCCAGCTCGTGAGAGGCGAATCCGTCGAAGTGCCGGGTCTTGACCAAGGCCTGCTCATCACGACATCCATCGCAGCCGTGCACACCTCCCTCGAGACCGGCCAGGTCGTCGAGATCACCATCTGACCATCAGCTCACACCTCCAACGAAGGAGCAGGAAATGAAGTCATCAACGCAGATGGGCGCGAATCTCTCGCGCCGTCAACTCTTCCAGCTGGGCGGCCTGGCCGCAGGCGCGTTCGCTCTCGCCGGATGCGCGCCGTCAACCGGGAGTGGGGGCGCGCCGTTGACCGGCGGCGGCAATCCCTCGGGGCAGATCAGCATCCTCGACGACAACACAAACAACGTGTTCAAGCAGACTGCGATCAAGGCGTTCGAGAAGAAGACCGGTATCAAGGTCGTCACCTACCAGCAGGGGAACTTCAACGACCTGCACGACAAGATGGCGACCATGTTCGCCGCGCAGGACACCTCGTTCGACGTCGTGATGACCTGGGCAGGCTGGTCTGCGGAGTTCGGGCAGGCCGGCTGGCTCGAGGAACTGGACGCTTCGGCCATCCCGAGTGACCTCATCCAGCCGGCGCTCGACGCCGTGTCCTGGCGTGGGAAGGTCTACGGGCTCCCGAAATTCGTCAGCACACAGACCATGTTCTGGAACAAGGACCTCTATACGAAGGCGGATCTCGACCCGGAGGCAGGACCGCAGAACTGGGACGAGTTTGTCGCCGCAGCCAAGAAGCTCACTACCGGCGGTCGATACGGATATGCCTGCGACATGGGCAACCCCGCCGGTGCCTATCAGAACTTCCTCCGGATGCTGCTCCTCAACGGAGGGGAGTTCTACGACGACGACTACAAGCCCACCTTCGCGGGCGAAGCCGGCGTCGAGGCGCTCACCAAGCTCGTCGAACTGCTGCAGGTCCACAAGGTGATGGACCCCTCATCACTGCAGATCACCAACGCATCCGACCTCGCCGACCTGTTCGCCCGGGGGGAGACGGGGATGGTGTTCAACTGGCCCTTCCAATACGCCGTCGCCACCGGCGACAAGGCCGTCACCACCGCCGACAGCATCGGCAACGGACTGATCCCCGGAATCTCGGTCCGGTCGGCGTCGATCGACGGGTCGGAGGGCTTCGCCATCAGCAAGTTCTCCAAGAACAAAGAGGCGGCTCTCGCCTGGCTGCAGTTCGTGACAACGGGCGACGTCCAGATGGACATCGTCAAGGACGAGGGCTGGTTCCCGGTCTCCAAGAGCGTACTGGCCGATCCGACAGCTCAGGAGGCACTGCCGATCCTGGCCACCTATGAGGAGTCGACGAAGTACGTGACCAAGCGTTACGGGACGCCCTGGTCGAACGAGCTCGACCAGGCACTCTCGGTCCAGCTCATCAATGCGATGAACGGCAAGACCTCCCCGAAGGAGGCGCTGGCTTCCGCCCAGAAGACCGCGGAAGAACTCGTGAAGAAGTACCTGAAGTAAGGATCACCGAAGATGGGCGCGAACCTCGCTGAGAGGAGCCGCCGACTAGACCTGCGCTTCGGCCTGATGATGATCGCTCCCGCGGTCCTCATCATTGCGATGCTGTTGGGATATCCGATGGGGTATGCCGTCTTCATGTCGTTCCACGAATGGAACGACAAGCTGGGCATGGATCATCCGTTCGTCGGCTTGGACAACTACGGACAGCTGCTGTCCGATCCCGCCGTGCACCGCGCGATGGAGAGGACGGCATACTTCTCCATCATCACCGTGCTCGGCGGGGTGGCCCTGGCCGTGGGCATCGCCGTACTGCTGAACCGCGAGTTCCGCGGGCGCACCCTCGCGCGTGTGCTGCTTCTGGTGCCGTGGGCCGTCCCGCCGGTCGTCAACGGCATCATGTGGAAGCTCATCTTCGACGGAAGCACCGGCATCGCGAATACCATCCTGCGAGGGCTGGGGCTCACCGACGAGAATGTGCAGTGGCTGTCTGACCCCACTCTGGCGATGAACGTGCTGATCTTCGCCGAGACGTGGAAGCTGCTCCCCTTCCTGTGCCTGCTCATGCTCGCAGCGCTGCAGGGGATCCCGTCGAATCTCTACCGTGCCGCGGCGATCGATGGCGCAGGCCCGTGGCGTACGTTCTGGCGCATCACGTTGCCGAACATCCGCGGCGCGCTGATGTTCGCCCTCATCGTGCAGTCGATGTGGTCGCTCAAGGTCTTCGACACCATCTATGTGCTCACCGGAGGGTCGGGAGGGCCGGCTGAGGGGACGACAACCATCAACTTCCTCGCCTACCTGGTCAACTTCAGCAATCTGGACCGCGGATACGGTTCCGCCATGGCTGTCGGGATCATGATCCTGGTGCTCGTGGTCGCGGTGTTCTGGATCGTGATCTTCGGTGGGTTCAGCAGAAGGAGGAGAGCGGATGCCTGATCTCACAGAGACGGCGCTGGTCACCAGCCATCGACCGCGCACTCGAAGGGTGTCGAAGGCCAGCCGTAGGCGCGCCACAGCGATCGTGTGCGGGGCGCTGGTCGTCCTCACGATGGCGATCTTCCTGGCACCGTTCCTATGGATGTTCGTGTTCAGCGTGTACCCCTCGACGGCGCTGCAGGGCAGGACGCCCGACTTGTCGCCGTCGAACATCACGTTCGAGTCGTACCTGCGACTACTGGCCGACGGCTCGTTCCTATCGCCGATGGCCAACTCTGCGATCGTCGGCATCTCGACGACCATCGTCTGCATGGTGGTGGGGTCAGCCTGCGCCTACGCCATTGCCCGCTTCCGCTTCCGCGGGCGGCAGCCGTTGTTGCTGAGCATGATGACGGTGCAGGCGATCCCGGTCATCGTGCTGGCGGTACCGTTGTTCATCCTGTTGCGCTCGGTGGGGCTTTACGATCAGTTGCTCGGGCTCATCGTGACGTACACGGCGTTCATCCTGCCGCTGGTGATCTGGATGCTCGTCGGCTTCTTCGAGGACGTGCCGCCCAGCCTTGAACGGGCAGCGCGCATCGACGGGTGCAATCGGCTGCAGATCATGTACAAGATCGCGTTTCCGCTTGCAGCCCCGGGAATGGCGGCGACGGCCATTCTGGCGTTCATCACCAGTTGGAGCGACTTCTTCCTCGCGAAGGTGCTCACCTCCAACACGGCGGTGACGCTGCCCGTGAAGACGGCCGCCTTCCAGGGGCTGTTCGCAATGGACTACACATCGGCGGCGACGGCGGGCGTGATCACTGCGATCCCTGTCCTGGTCCTCACGCTGGTGGCTCAGAAGTGGATCATCCGCGGTATGACCGAGGGTGCGGTGAAAGGCTGACAATGGCTCAGATCGAATTGGTGAACGTCGACAAGGTGTACGGTCGTCCGAAGCGGAGTGAGGAGGTGCGCAAGGCCGTCGCAGACCTCAGCTACGTAATCGAGGACGGGCACTTCGTATCGCTTCTCGGCCCCTCGGGATGCGGCAAGACCACCACATTGAACATGATCGCGGGGCTAGAGGACATTTCCGGCGGGGAGATTCTCATCGACGGCCATCGCGTCGACGACCTCGAACCGGACAAGCGAGATCTCGCATTCGTGTTCCAGGACTACGCACTGTATCCACACATGACCGTGTTCGAGAACATCGCCTTCGGGCTGCGCATGCGCAAGGTGGACAAGGACGAGATCGATCGGCGTGTCACGGACGCCGCGCAGCGACTCGACATCGCGCACGTGCTGGACTCGAAGCCGAAGGCTCTCTCCGGAGGGCAGCGGCAGCGCGTCGCACTCGCCCGTGCCATCGCCCGCCGGCCAGCGGTGTTCCTGTTCGACGAGCCGCTGTCGAACCTCGACGCGCTGTTGCGCGACCAGACGCGCAGTGAGCTGAAGATGCTACATCGCGAGCTCAAGGCGACCAGTGTCTACGTGACCCACGACCAAGAGGAGGCCATGACGCTCTCGGACCGGATCGCGGTTATGAGCCGCGGCCGGCTCGAGCAGTACGGGAGTCCCTATGAGGTCTACCACGAGCCGGCGACGGAGTTCGTCGCGTCGTTCGTGGGCAAGCCGCGCATGAACCTCTTCACCGCGGTTATTGCCGAACAGGGACGCTTCGTGCTGCCTGGAACGGCGTTCGTCGTGGAGCTCGGCCTGGCCGGCCAGCCCGAGGTTCGTGTCGGGGTTCGACCTGAGGAGTGCACCCTGCGTGCTCCAGTGACGGGAGAGCAGGCACACGGCCGAGTGGTCGCGGTGGAGCCGCTGGGCAACGTCTCCGATGTGCATCTGGCCGTCGGCGAGTTCGACTTCATGGCGCGCGTTCCGGGATTTGGCTCGTTCGGCGTGGGCGATGAGGTGGTCATCGACGTCAGCAGTGCGCGTGTGCACTGCTTCGACCCGGCCAGCGGGCAGCGTCTGCGGGGGTGAGATTCTCGGACTGGCGGTCGGGCTACGGGCCGGACACAGAGGCGCCGTCGAGCATATCGCTCGGCGGCGCCTCTGTGCTTGGTCCGTCCTCAGCCGGCGCGGCGGGCGCGGGCGGCGCGGCGCTTCAGCGCACGGCGCTCGTCCTCGGAGAGTCCGCCCCACACGCCGGAGTCCTGACCGGACTCCAGAGCGTACTGCAGGCAGATCTCGGTGACGGTGCAGGTGGCGCAGACGGCCTTCGCCTTCTCGATCTGGTCGACGGCCGGTCCGGTGTTCCCCACCGGGAAGAACAGCTCGGGGTCGACGGTAAGGCAGGCCGCTTTGTCGCGCCAGTCCATTGATGGCTCCTCATGATTGATGTTCGGTGTGGTGGCCGCTTGCGCGGCACTCGAGTTCGGGAAGCGGATCGGGAGTCGGCTACCCTGGTCATGCGGGCTGTGCGCCCGCCCCACTCCGATGTGGGAGCACATGGCTTTATCCATTGTGTTACAGAAATAAGGTGAAATCAAGGGTTTTCGCACAACTCTTGACGTCCGTGCTGAGGAGTGTGCCCGTGTCCAGGTTCCGACCGGCGGTGCTCGCCGCCGCTGTGCTGGCACTCGAGGGTGCGGCTCTGATCGTCATCGCGGTGCTCGAGCTGTTCGCCCTGGGCGAGGGCGACGCGTCGTCGACGGCCAGCGGCCTGGCGCTCATCGCACTCACCCTGGTCGGCGCCGCCGGGCTCATCGCCTTCGCAGTCGGCACGCTTCGTCACGCCTCGTGGGCGCGCTCGGGCGGCATCGTGCTGCAGGTGCTCGCGATCGCGCTGGCACTGGCCGCGCTGAGCAGCATCCGCCCCGTGCCGTGGCTGTTCGTGCTGGTGCTCGGGCTCGCCGGAGCGGTCGGGCTGGTCGCCCTCATCGTCACGGTGCGTCGCGAAGGCGCCGACGACCCGCGCCTGCACCGTCGCGAGGACGGGACGGGCGAGTCCGAAGACGCCTGAGCGGGATCAGGCGTCGATGCCGAGGGTCTTCCGCAGCCTGGCGACGTGCCCGGTGGCCTTGACGTTGTACTGCGCGGCGGTGATCACACCCTGCTCGTCGAGGACGAACGTGGAGCGGATGACGCCCTCGATGACCTTGCCGTAGTTCATCTTCTCGCCCCACACGCCGTAGGCGGTGTGCACGGCGTGGTCGGGGTCGCTGAGCAGTTCGAAGGTCAGCGCGTCGCGCTCGCGGAATTCGCGCAGCTTGGCGGGGGTGTCGCGGGAGACGCCGACCACCGTGTACCCGGCGCCCTGCAGGGAGGAGATGCTGTCCCGGAAGTCGCACGCCTGGGTGGTGCAGCCGGGCGTCATGGCCGCCGGATAGAAGTACAGGATCACCTTCCGGCCCCGCAGGTCGGCCAGCGACACGGGCTTCTCGTCCTGGTCCAGCAGCGTGAAGTCGGGGGCGGTCGTTCCGGGTTCCAGGCGCGTCGCGGTCATGAGCCCAGCCTATCCGCCGAACGTGGCCAGCAGCCGCTGCAGGGACTCCAGCCGGGCGAGCCCCGCCTCGTTCAGCTCGCCCGCGGCGGCGGCCTCGTTGAGTGCGCAGTCGGAGGCATCCGGCAGATGGGTGCACCCGCGAGGGCAGCCCTCGGCGATCTCCGCCAGCTCCGTGTAGGCGGCGAGGATGTTCGCCCGCTCCACGTGCCCCAGGCCGAACGAGCGCACACCTGGGGTGTCGATCACCCAGCCCCGTCCGGCATGGCCGACGTAGCGCAGCGAGATCGTGGAGGAGGAGGTGTGCCGCCCTCGCCCGGTGACCTCGTTGACGTGCCCGGTGGCCCTGCCGGCCCCCGGCACCAGCGCGTTCACGAGCGTGGACTTGCCCACGCCCGAGTGCCCGACGAACACCGTGGAGTGACCGATCAGCGCGGCGCCGGTCTCTTCTGTCGGCATACGCCCGCGGGCCGAGGTGAACACCCGCAGGTCCAGTCCGTCGAAATGCCGCAGGAATTCGGCGGGATCCGCCAGGTCGGTCTTGGTCACCACCAGCAGCGGACGGATGCCGGCATCCAGCGCCGCCACGAGATAGCGGTCGACGAGCCGGGCGCGCGGCTCGGGGTCGGCCGCAGCCACGACGATAAGCATCTGATCGGCGTTGGCGACGATGACGCGCTCGACCTGGTCGGTGTCGTCGGCGCTGCGGCGCAGCAGCGAGGTGCGGTCGGCGAGCCCCACGATGCGGGCGAGGGTGCCCTCTTCTCCGCTCGTGTCGCCCACCACACGTGCGCGGTCGCCGGTGACGATGGGCGTGCGCCGCAGCTCGCGCGCGCGCGCCGCGGTGATCATGTGCTCGTCGGGACGGTCCTCGCCGATCAGCACGCTGTATCGGCCGCGGTCCACGCCCAGGATGCGGCCGATCTCGGCATCCTCATGCGCGGGACGGCGCTTGGTCCGTGGCCGGTTGGCCTTCGGATTCGGGCGGGTCCGGACGCTGCTCTCGTCGTACTCCTCGTACTCCTCGAGCTCGTCGTCGTCGCCCAGCCAGCTCACGCGGTCTCGCCCGTCAGCATCCGCTCCCAGAGCTGCACGAACTCCGGCAGCGTCTTGGCCGTCGTCCCGATGTCATCGATCTCCACGCCCGGCACGGCCAGGCCGATCAGCGCGCCGGTGGTGGCCATCCGGTGATCGTGGTGCGCGGGCCAGGTGCCGCCGTGCAGCGGACGCGGGGTGATCCGCAGCCCGTCCGGCAGCTCCTCGGCGTCGCCGCCGAGCGCTCGGATGTTGTTCACCAGGGCTGCGATGCGATCGGTCTCGTGCGTGCGGATGTGCGCCACGCCGCGGATCGTGGTGGGGCCGTCGGCGAAGACCGCGAGCCCGGCGATGGTCGGCGTCAGCTCGCTGGCGGCGGACAGATCCAGATCCAGGCCGCGGATGCCGTCGCCGGCGCGCACGGTGAGGGCGCCGGCATGCCGGCCGGTGTGCGCGCCCAGCGCGTGCAGGATGTCCGGCAGCAGGGCACCGGGCTGCGTGGAGTGCAGCGGCCAGTCGGCCACCGTGACCTCACCGCCCGTGACGAGCGCCGCGGCCAGGAACGGCGCGGCATTGGAGAGGTCCGGCTCGATGGTGACGTCCTTCGCCCGCGGGATGCCCGCTTCGACGACCCATTCGCCCACCGCGGGGCGCTCGATGCGGATCCCCCGTCTGCTGAGCGACTCGATGGTCATGTCGATGTGCGGCAGGCTCGGCAGGTGCTCGCCGATGTGCACCAGGTGCAGGCCCACGTCGAAGCGCGGAGCGGCCAGCAGCAGCCCCGAGATGAACTGGCTCGAGCCGGAGGCGTCGATCTCGACGCGTCCGCCGCGGACGCGGCCGTGCCCGTGCACGATGAACGGCAGCGACCAGGTGCCCTCGTCGTCGATGTCGACGCCGAGGTCGCGCAGTCCGGTGATCAGGGCTCCCATGGGCCGGTGCAGGGCGCTCGCGTGCGCGGTCAGATGCACGTCCTGGGTCGCCAGGCCCGCCAGAGGCGCGATGAACCGCATCACCGTGCCCGCCTGCCCGCAGTCGATGCTGCTGCCGCCGATCAGCGGTGCGGGGGTGACCAGCAGATCGGGGCCGAAGCCGCCGTCGCCGGGCACCTCCTCGATGCCGATGCCGAGCAGACGCAGCGCGTCGACCATGCGGGCGGAGTCCTCGGAGTGCAGCGGATGCAGCAGACGCCCTGGCCCGTCGGCGATCGCGGCGATCATCAGCTCACGGTTGGTGAGCGACTTCGAACCGGGGATCGTGACGGTGGCGGCCACCGGCGCTCCGCTCTCCGGCGCACGGTAGGAGCCGCGCGTGGGGGTGGGGGAATACCGTTGGGTGCTCATCGGTTCTTAGCCTAGTGAAGCTCGAGACACGCGAGATGGAGGTGACGGATGTCAACGATGCTGCTCGACGCCGTCGAACCCCTCTCTGAGGACGCGCTCGCCCGCCTAGACTGGCCGGTGATGGATGAGACGACAACCGCGGACCCTCGACGGGATTTCGAGGAGCAGGCGATCCCCTTCATGGATCAGCTCTATGCGGCGGCGATGCGCATGACGCGCAATCCCGCCGATGCGGCTGACCTCGTGCAGGAGACGTTCGTGAAGGCGTATGCCGCGTGGGCCTCGTTCTCGCAGGGCACGAACCTGAAGGCGTGGCTGTACCGCATCCTCACCAACACGTACATCAACATCTACCGCAAGCGTCAGCGCGAGCCGTATCAGGGCACGATCGACGACCTCGAGGACTGGCAGCTCGGCGGCGCCGAGTCGACCACGGCGTCTCACAGCCGGTCGGCCGAGGCTGAGGCAATCGACCGGATGCCGGCATCCGCCGTCAAGGACGCGCTGCAGCAGGTTCCCGAGGACTTCCGCCTGGCGGTGTACCTCGCCGACGTCGAGGGATTCTCCTATCAGGAGATCGCCGACATCATGAAGAGCCCCATCGGCACCGTGATGAGCCGCCTGCACCGAGGCAGGCGCATGCTGCGGGAGCTGCTGGCAGACTATGCCGCCGAGCGAGGGGTCGCCGCGGCTGAACCGAGGAGCACCACATGACCGACTGCGGCTGCGCGAAGGCGCGAAAAGATCTCGAGGAATACCTCCGCAACGAGATCTGCACGACAGAGCACTCGGAGATCCGCGAGCATCTCGAGAACTGCGAGGTCTGCAGGAACGAGGCGCTCGTCGCGACGACCCTCACCGAGGTCGTGGCGCGAGCCTGCAAGGAGACAGCGCCCGAGGAGCTGCGCGCGCAGGTGTTCGCCCGTCTGCGTGAGGCGCAGACCGCAGCGCACTGACGACGGCGGCCGCGGCACTGCGGTGGGTAGTCTGATCGGGTGAGTCCCGTCGATGCGCGCACCGTCCCCGTAGACCCCGAATCCGAGGCGCGGCTGCGCGCGAGCGGGTTCGACTACCGCGTCGTCGACATGGACGACGATGCGCTCGCCGTGTCCTTCGCTCGCGCCGCCGAGCGCGGATTCCTGGGATCGGCGCCGACGGATGCCGAGATCGTGCCCATGCGCGAGACCTGGCGCGAGCGCCGCAGCATCGGCGTCTACGAACAGGATGCGGCATCCGATGCTCTGCCCGTCGCGACCGTGAACTCGTGGGTCGCGCCGATGAGCGTGCCGGGCGGCGCCGTTCCGATGTGGTCCATCAGCATGGTGACCGTCGCCGGCACGCACCGCCGTCGCGGCATCGCGCGGAACCTGCTCGAGGGCGAACTGCGCTCCGCCGTCGCGGCAGGCGTGCCGCTGGCGGGTCTCACCGTATCGGAGGCGACCATCTACGGCCGCTACGGCTTCGGCTCCGCCGTGCCGGTCGCGCGCATCGCGATCGACACGTCGCGTGCCGGCTGGCGCCCCGCCGAGGTTCCGGGTCGGGTGGAGTACGTCGAGCCCGTCGCGGTGGCGCGCGAGTTCCAGATCGTGCACGAGCGCGCCCGTCTGGGGCGCGCCGGTCAGGTCCCCGGCTGGCCGCGCCGCTGGATGGGCCTGGCAGGACTGGGCGGCGACGAGGAGAAGAAGGATGCCTCGGTGCGCGGCGTGCGGTACGTGGACGCCGGCGGCGAGGTGCGCGGTGCGATGGCATATTCGTTCAAGGACGCCCCGGCGTCGTTCCGCAGCATCCTGCGCGTCCGCCACCTGGAGGCCGAGACCGACGACGCGCTCCGCGCGCTGTGGGGCTTCGCCGTGAATCATGACCTCGTCGACCGCGTGGAGGCCGACCTGCGACCCGTCGACGACCCGATCGCGCACCTGGTCGCCGATCAGCGTGCGGTCGAGCTGACCGTGCACGACCACGGCTGGCTGCGGGTGCTGGATGTGCCCGCGTCCCTTCAGGCACGCACGTACAGCGCGCCGGCCGACGTCGTGGTGCGCGTGGACGACTCGTACGGTTTCGCAGACGGCACCTGGCGGGTGCGCATCGACGTCTCTGGCGCTGCGGCCGTGGAGCCGGTGGATGCCGCACCGGACGTCGTGCTGGGCGTGGCCGAGCTGTCCGCGATCTACGCCGGGGGAGTGCCTCTGACGCAGCTGTCCGCCGCCGGGCGCGTGCAGGGCACGGCATCCGCAGTTCACGCGCTGAGCGCGGCGTTCCGCACCGATCCCGCACCGACGCTCGGCATCTGGTACTGAACCCGCTGCACGAAGAACGCCGCCCCCGATCAGGGAGGCGGCGTTCTCGAATCTGCCGATTTTTCAGTCCAGCGTCAGCGCGGCCTTCAGCAGGGCGGCCTGCTCGACGGCGTGCACCTTCGACGATCCGGTCGACGGCGATGCCGCCGCCGGGCGCGAGACGGCGCGGAACTGGCGCGGGCCGGGGACATCGGTGAATGCCAGGGCCAGGAAGGGCCAAGCACCCTGGTTCTCGGGCTCGTCCTGAGCCCAGACCAGCTCGGCATTCGGGTACGAGTCCGTGATGGCCTTCAGCGCATCGATCGGCGTCGGGTAGAACTGCTCCAGGCGCACCAGGGCGATCTCGGGGTTCGGGTTCTTCTCGAGCTCGCTGACCAGATCCCAGTGGATCTTGCCGGAGTGCACGATCACGCGCTTGACGGCGTTGCGGTCGAGGTCGCGGCTGTCATCGATCACCGGCTCGAAGCGGCCGCTGGTGAACTCCTCGACCTGGCTGGTCGCACCGCGCAGGCGCAGCATCGACTTCGGGGTGAAGACGATCAGCGGCTTGCGGGGCTTCGCGTAGGCCTGACGGCGCAGCAGGTGGAAGTACGACGCCGGCGTGGACGGGCGGGCGACGACCATGTTGTCCTGCGCGCACAGCTGCAGGAAGCGCTCCATGCGCGCGGAGGAGTGGTCGGGGCCCTGGCCCTCGTAGCCGTGCGGCAGCAGCATGACGAGACCGGACTGCTGGCCCCACTTCTGCTCTGCCGCGGACACGTACTCGTCGATGACCGACTGCGCGCCGTTGACGAAGTCGCCGAACTGCGCCTCCCAGAGAACCAGCGCCTCGGTGCTCTCCACCGAGTAGCCGTACTCGAAGGCCAGCGCCGCGTACTCGCTGAGCAGCGAGTCGTACACGAAGAAGCGGCCCTGGCTGTCGGAGAGGTTCGACAGCGGCAGCCACTCCTGACCGTTCACGCGGTCGTGCAGCACGGCGTGGCGCTGCACGAAGGTGCCGCGGCGGGAGTCCTGACCGGCCAGGCGCACCACGGTGCCCTCGACCAGCAGGGAGCCGAATGCGAGCAGCTCGCCGAAGGCCCAGTCGATGCCGCCCTCGCGGCTCATGCTCACGCGCTTCTGCAGCTGCTTGTCCAGCTTGGGGTGCACGGTGAAGCCCTCGGGCTTGTTGGCGTGCGCGTCGCCGACGAGGTGGATGACCTCCAGCGGTACGCCGGTCACATCGGGAGCGCCGACCTGGTCGTCCACCGGGAGCAGCTCGGGGGCGATCGGCGTCGCGCCGGTCTCCGCGGCGTGCGTCTCGGCGAAGGCGATCTCCAGGCGGTTCTGGAAGTCGGCCTTGGCCTGGTCGTACTCCTCCTGCGTGATGTCGCCTCGTCCGACCAGGGCCTCGGTGTACAGCTTGCGCACCGAGCGCTTGGCCTCGATCAGGTCGGTCATCAGCGGCTGGGTCATCGACGGGTCGTCGCCCTCGTTGTGACCGCGACGGCGGTAGCAGACCAGGTCGATGACCACGTCGCGGTGGAAGCGGTTGCGGTACTCGAACGCGATCTGCGCGACGTGCACGACCGACTCCGGGTCGTCGCCGTTCACGTGGAAGATCGGCGCCTGGATGGTCTTGGCCACGTCGGTGGCGTACACCGAGCTGCGCGAGTCGTTGGGCAGGGTGGTGAAGCCCACCTGGTTGTTGACGACGATGTGCACGGTGCCGCCGGTGCGGTAGCCGCGCAGCTGCGACATCTGCAGTGTCTCCACGACCACGCCCTGACCCGCGAACGCGGCGTCGCCGTGCACGAGGATGGGCAGCCAGGTGAAGGTGCCGATGGGCTTGCGGTCCTGCTTGGCGCGGGCGATGCCCTCGAGCACGCCGTCCACGGTCTCCAGGTGCGACGGGTTCGCAGCCAGGTACACCGGCAGCTCGGCGCCGTCCTGGGCGACGAAGGTGCCCTTCGTACCGACGTGGTACTTCACATCGCCGGAGCCGCGCTGGTTGCCCGGTGTGAGGGTGCCCTCGAACTCGCGGAACACCTGGCCGTAGGTCTTGCCCGCGATGTTGGTGAGCGCGTTGAGGCGTCCGCGGTGGGCCATGCCGATCGTGGCGCCGTCCATGCCGGCATCCGCCGCGCCCTGCAGGATCTCGTCCAGCAGCGGGATGAGAGACTCGCCGCCCTCGAGCGAGAAGCGCTTCTGGCCGACGAACTTCGTCTGCAGGAAGGTCTCGAACGCCTCGGCCTCGTTGAGCTTGCTGAGCACGCGCAACTGCTCGTTGTGCCCGGGCTTGACGTACTTGACCTCGAGCTTCTCCTGGAACCAGCGGCGCTGCTCCGGGTCCTGGATGTGCATGTACTCGACGCCGACGGTGCGGCAGTACGAGTCGCGCAGCACGCCCAGGATGTCGCGCAGCTTCATCACGCGCTTGCCGCCGAAGCCGCCGGTGACGAACTCGCGGTCCAGATCCCAGAAGGTCAGGCCGTGGCTCTCGATCTCCAGGTCGGGGTGCGAGCGCTGCACGTACTCCAGCGGGTCGATGTCGGCCATCAGGTGGCCGCGCACGCGGTAGGAGTTGATGAGCTCCTGCACGCGGGACTGCTTGTCGACGCGCTCGGCCAGGTCGACGGAGATGTCGGAGTTCCAGCGGATGGGCTGGTACGGGATGCGCAGCGCGGCGAAGATGTCCTCGTAGAAGCCGCGCTCGCCGATCAGCAGCTCGTGCACCTTCTTCAGGAACTCGCCGGAACCCGCGCCCTGGATGACGCGGTGGTCGTAGGTGCTGGTGAGGGTGATGATCTTGCCGATGCCCAGCTCGGTGAGCACCTTGGGGCTGGAGCCCTGGAACTCTGCCGGGTAGTTCAGGGCGCCGGCGCCGATGATGCAGCCCTGGCCCTTCATCAGGCGCGGCACGGAGTGCACGGTGCCGATGCCGCCGGGGTTGGTCAGCGAGACCGTGGTGCCGGCGAAGTCGGCGGCGGTGAGCTTGTTGTTGCGGGCCCGGGCGATGATGTCCTCGTACGCGACGAGGTACTCGCCGAAGGTCATCGTGTCGGCGCGCTTGATGCTGGGGACCAGCAGCGCACGGGAGCCGTCGGGCTTGGGCACGTCCACGGCGATGCCGAGGTTCACGTGCGCGGGGGCCACGACCGAGGGCTTGCCGTCGACCTCGGCGTAGAACACGTTCTGGCTGGGGAACTCCTTGAGCGTCTGGATCAGCGCCCAGCCGATCAGGTGCGTGAAGGAGACCTTGCCGCCGCGGGTGCGGGCCATGTGGTTGTTGATGACGATGCGGTTGTCGATCATCAGCTTGGCGGGGATGGTGCGCGCGCTGGTGGCCGTCGGGACGGTCAGCGACTGATCCATGTTGGCCGCGAGGGTCTTGGGCATGCCGCGCAGCGGCGTGACCTTGTCCTCACTGGCGGTGGGCTCGTCCTTCGCCTGCGGCTTGGGTGCCTGGGCGGGGATCGGGGCCTGCTTGGCGGGCTTGGTGGTGGTGCGCGCCACGGGCTGCGCGCCGATCACGGGGATGGGTGCGGTCACCGGGTTGGCGACCTGCGCCGGAGCGGCCTGGGCGGTCGCCGCGGGCGATGCCGCGGCGGCATCCGGAGTGTAGTTCTCCAGGATCGGCCACCACTCCTTGTCGACGGAGTTGCGATCCTGTTTGAACTGCTCGTACAGCTCGTCCACGAGCCAGGAATTGGCTCCGAACCCCCCGTCGCCATTGACGCCGGTCACCTGGTTCGACACGCTTTACCGCCCTCTTTCGTCACTGAAGCTGTGCGTGCGGCTCGGCTGCTGAGTGCATCGGGTCGCACACGAGTATCAGTGATCAAGCCTAATGCCAAACACCGACCGGAATGCGCCCCTGCCAGGCGGTTCCCGCATCCGCGCGCGGTAGCGTGGCGGTATGAAGTTCTCCGGCGAGCAGCCCGCGGTCGATCTGACGTACTCCGACGTGTTCCTGGTGCCACGGCGCTCCGCCGTCGCCAGTCGGCTGAGCGTGGATCTGGCCCCAGACGACGGCACGCCCGCGACCATCCCGCTGGTCTCGTCGAACATGAACTCGGTCACCGGGCCCCGGCTGGCGGCCGCACTCGCCCGGCGCGGCGGCCTGGGAGTGCTCCCGCAGGACCTGCCGCTGCAGGAGCTGGATGCGGCGATCCGCTGGGTCAAGCGCCAGCCGGTGCGCTGGGACACGCCGCTGGTGCTCGCCCCCGGCGCGACCGTCGCGGATGCGCTGCGGCTGCTCCCGGCCACACCGGGACACGGGATCGTCGTCGCTGCGCGCACGGGCGATGAGCCGCTCGAGCGCTCCGACGTGCTCGGCATCCTGCCCGCACCGCGGCTGGCGACCGCACTGCCGGATGCCGCGCTCGGCGACCTCGTGCATGCGGAGCCGCTGGCGGTTTCGGCCGAGGACATCGGCGAGGGCAGGGCCGCCTTCGACGCGATCGAGGCCGCGGATGCCGAGATGGTGCTGGTGCTCGATCACGGGCACGTCGTCGGCACGCTCACCCCGCGCACCGCGCTGCGCTCGAGCCTGTACCGCCCGGCCGTGGACGCATCGGGGCGCCTGGCGGTCGCGGCCGCCGTGGGCATCAACGGCGACATCGCCGAGAAGGCCAGGGCGCTGGCATCCGCCGGCGTGGACGTGCTGGTGGTCGACACCGCCCACGGTCACCAGGAGGGCATGCTGCGCGCGCTCGAGGAGGTCTCGAAGCTGGGCCTGGGCATCCCGATCGCAGCCGGCAACATCGTCACCGCCGACGGCGTGCATGACCTGGTGCACGCCGGCGCGTCGATCCTGAAGGTCGGGGTGGGACCCGGCGCCATGTGCACGACCCGCATGATGACGGCCGTCGGCCGCCCGCAGTTCTCCGCCGTGCTGGAGACGGCTCAGGCCGCTCGCGAGCTCGGCGCGCATGTCTGGGCGGATGGGGGAGTGCGCTACCCGCGCGATGTCGCGCTCGCGCTCGCCGCCGGTGCGTCGTCGGTGATGATCGGCTCCTGGTTCGCCGGCACCATCGAGGCGCCCGGCGAGCTGCAGCACGACGCCGACGGGCGGGCGTACAAGGAGTCCTGGGGCATGGCCTCGACCAAGGCCGTGCAGGCGAGGTTCGGCCGGCTGGACTCCTACGAGCGGGCGCGCAAGGAGCTGTTCGCGGAGGGCATCTCGTCGTCGATGATCTACCTCGACCCGCTGCGCCCCGGCGTGGAGGACCTGCTGGACATGATCACCTCGGGCGTGCGCTCCTCGTTCACCTACGCGGGGGCCGCCACCGTCCCGGAGTTCCACGACCGCGCTCTGGTCGGCCTGCAGTCCGCCTCCGGCTACGAGGAGGGCAAGGCGCTCCCGGTCAGCTGGTAGGAGGCTGCGGTCCGCGCGGGGCCGTCGGGTGCCGTCACGCCGGCGGGCGCCGTCGCGTGCGGCGGCGTGCGGCTCTGAGGCCCTTCGGTCGTTGGACGCCTGGCGCGCCATGTTCTGCCCCGCGCTGCAGTTCTCGTCCCGCGCTGCAGTTCTCGGCATCCGCTGCAGTTCTCGGCATCCGCTGCAGTTCTCGGCATCCGATTCGCTTCGCGCGGCAGTTCTCGATACACGCTGCGCAGATCTGCGCAGCGGCGACCGAGAACTGCCGCGCGATGAGCCGGGCGGATGCCGTCGACTCGTCTGCACAATCGAGCGGGAGGGACGGGTTGTGCACAGGGCGCCGAATTCCGTGCAAGGGGTGGCCGCCTGAGTGTCATCCTCGGGGAATGCAGGCCACTACACAGCATCCGATCCGCATCCGACGGCGGAACGACTCCGCAGGTCTCGGCGTCTCGGAACGACGGCTTCGGATGCTCGTGGAGCACGGCGTGGTCCACCGGGTCGTCGCCGGCAGCTATGCCTGGAAAGAGGATTGGCGAAAGCTCACGCCGCTCCAGCGCCACCTCGCCAGGGTGCTCGAAGTCGCCGACAGGTCGCGCGCGCCGCAGGTGTTCATGGGAGCGGCCGCGGCCGCGATCTGGGATATGGACCGTATCGGCTCGTGGCCCGATCGCGTCGAGGTCCGGATCGCACGCGCCACAGGCGGTCGGACTTCGGGAGATGTACGCCGTCGCGCGCTCGGGTTCGAAGGCGTCCAGTTGGTCGAATGGCGTGGCCATCTGGTCACGTCGCCCGCGCAGACGGCGATCGACCTCGCGGCCGATTCTGGCTTCACCGCGGGTGTCGTGGCCGTCGACCAGGCGCTCTGGGCCCGGCGGAGGGCCGGCTCGCTCGCGCAAGTGGACGAACTGTGGCAGGTCTTCGAGAGGCACAGCAGACGCGGTTTCTTGAAGGCGGCCGATGCGCTGCGCTTCGGCACCCCGTCGGCGGACTCGGTTCGAGAGTCGGAAGCGCGGGTCCTCATCCGGGCACTGGGATTTCCGGCTCCGGAGCTGCAGCATCCGTTCCGGCTGCCCAGCGGAAAGCGGGTGCGAACCGACTTCTACTTCGCAGACTTCGACCATGTCGGGGAGTTCGACGGGACAGGCAAGTACTTCGATCCGGAGATCCTGGAGGGGCGCACTCCTGAGCAGGCGCTGTTGGAGGAGAAGGACCGAGAGGATGAGCTGCGCCGGGTCGTGAAACGAGTGTCCCGATGGAGGACGGATGCTCACAAGGACCCTGCGAAGCTTTACGACATCCTCACCGCCGCCGGCCTGCCCTCGCGCCTGCCGCGCCCGCGTTCTGCGATGCGCTGGTGAGGCTCCGGGCGCTTCACGCTGCAGCTCTCAGCGTTCGATCCCGTTCGCGCGGTACTTCTCGCTCGCCGCTGCGCAGATCTGCGCAGCGCGGGGCGAGAACTGCCGCGCGGGGCGAGAACTGCCGCGCGGGGCGAGAACTGCAGCGCGGGGTCGCAGGAGGCCGTCATACCTGCGGCGCGCGCTCACAGCCGAATTCTGTAAGATCGTGCGCACCATGGACGACCCTCCCTCTTGTAGTACCAGGCCCCACCGCCCGCACCTCGCGATCGACGAGGACTTCAGCTGATGGAATACGTGCTGCTGGGCGTGGGGCTCCTGCTCATCGTCGGGACCGGCCTGTTCGTGGCCAGCGAGTTCGCGCTGGTCAATCTGGATCGCGCCGAGCTGGAGGCGCGCCAGGCGCGCGGCGAATCCCGGCTGATGCTGACCATCCGCGCGCTGAAGATCACCTCCACGCACCTGTCCTCGGCGCAGCTGGGCATCACCCTGACCACGCTGCTGACCGGATACACCATGGAACCGGCGATCTCCAAGCTGCTGGCGCCGGTGCTGGAGGCATGGGGAACGCCGGATGCCGCGGCCGTGCCCATCTCGGTGACGGTGTCGATGCTGGTGGCGACGTTCCTGTCGATGATCCTCGGCGAGCTGGTCCCGAAGAACTTCGCGCTCGCTCTTCCCGTCGCGACGGCCAAGCTCGTGATTCCGTTCCAGACCGCGTTCACGGTGGTGTTCAGGCCCGCCGTGATGCTGCTGAACGGCAGTGCCAACGCGGTGCTGCGCGCCATGGGCATCGAGCCCAAGGAGGAGCTCTCGGGAGCGCGCAGCGCCGAGGAGCTGTCCTCGCTCGTGCGCCGATCGGCCAGCCAGGGCGTGCTGGAGGAGGACACCGCCACGCTGCTGGACCGCAGCCTGACCTTCGCCCGCCTCACTGCCGACGACATCATGACCCCGCGGCCCAGCATGCACGCCATTTCCGTCGGCGACAGCGCCGACGACGTCATCCGCCTGGCCCGCAGCACCGGGCACAGCCGGTTCCCCGTCTACGACGACGACCTCGACGACATCACCGGCGTCGTGCATCTGAAGGCCGCCGTGGGCGTACCCCGCGAGAAGCGGCTGGAGGTGCCCGTCGGGGCGCTCAGCACTGAGCCGCTGCGCGTACCCGAGACCGTGCACCTGGACGTGCTGGTCGCGGAGCTGCGCTCCAAGGGCTACCAGATGGCCATCGTCGTGGACGAGTACGGCGGCACCGCAGGCATCGTGACGCTGGAGGATCTCATCGAGGAGATCGTGGGCGAGGTGTTCGACGAGCACGACCGTTCTCGTGCGGGGATCGTGCGCCGCGTGGACTCCATCACCTTCCCGGGTGAGCTGCGCCCCGACGAACTGCTGGCCCGCACCGGCATCGAGGTGCCGGAGGGCGAGGTGTACGACACCGTCGCCGGCTACATGATGAGCGTCCTGGAGCGCGTGCCCGCGCAGGGCGACCAGGTGCGCATCGAGACCGGCACGCTGAGCGTCGTGCACATGGACGGCCGTCGCATCGACCGCATCCGCTACGTCGCCGACCCGGTGCCGGCGACCGACGAGCAGGGGGCGGACCGATGAGCGACTGGGCGGGCCTGGTGTGGCTGGTCGTGCTGCTGATGGGCAACGCGTTCTTCGTCGGCGGCGAGTTCGCCGTGATCTCTTCGCGCCGATCCCAGATCGAGCCGCTGGCCGAGCGCGGCTCCCGCGCGGCGAAGACGGCTCTGTACGCCATGGAGCACGCCACGCTCATGCTGGCGACCTCGCAGCTGGGCATCACGATCTGCTCGCTGCTGATCCTGAACGTCTCCGAACCTGCGATCCATCACCTTCTGGAGATCCCGATGCATGCGCTGGGCTGGGATCCCTCGCTCATCGGCGTGGTCGCGTTCGTGGTCACCCTGGCGCTGGTGTCGTTCCTGCACGTGGTGTTCGGCGAGATGGTGCCGAAGAACCTCGCGTTCTCGGTGCCCGACCGGGCGGTGCTGATCCTCGCGCCCCCGCTGGTGTGGATCTCCCGGGTGTTCCGGCACGTGATCCGGCTGCTGAACGGCTCGGCGAACATCGTGCTGAGGATGTTCGGCGTGGAGCCGAAGAACGAGGCCGCCTCGACGTTCACGATCGAGGAGGTCGCGACCATCGTCGACCGCTCCCGCCGCGAGGGTGTGCTGGAGGACAGCTCCGGGGCGGTCGCCGCCGCGGTCGAATTCACGGACAAGAAGGCTCGCGATGTCGCCGTGCCTCTGGCCGACCTGATCACTCTGCCCGAGACGGCCAGCCCCGCGGATGTGGAGCGCGCGGTCTCGCGCTACGGGTTCTCGCGGTACGTGATCGTCGACGACCAGCAGCAGGCGGTCGGCTACGTGCATCTGAAGGACGTGCTGCGCGCCGCGCTGGACTCCGACGAGAACCTGGACGCGCCGCTGCCGGCCAAGCGGATCCACCACATGATCCCCGTGCAGGAGGACACCGACCTCGAGGACGCCCTGGCGGCCATGCGCCGTGCGGGCCGTCACCTGGCGAAGGTGCGGGATGCCGCCGGGGAGACCACCGCGGTGCTGTTCCTGGAGGACATCCTCGAGGAGCTCGTCGGCGAGGTGCAGGATGCCACGCGCCGCGGTTATGGCCGCTGACGTGATCCGTCACGGCCGCTGACGCGATCCGTTACGGCCGCTGACGCGTCAGTCGCGCCAGTGCGCGCGCTGGTACTGCGGCGGCCAGGGCACCTCGGCGCCCAGCTCGTGCGCGGCCCGCAGGCCGAAGTGCGGGTCGCGCAGCCACTCGCGGCCCGCGAACACGGCATCCGCTGCTCCCGAGGAGAGCACCTCCTCGGCCTGTGCTCCGGACGAGATCAGACCGACGGCCGCCGTCGGCACCCGACCGGAGGAGCGGACGGTCGCCGCGAACGGCACCTGGAACCCCGGACGGTACTCGACCTTGACGCCTGCGAGGATGCCGCCGCTGGACACGTCGACGAGGTCGGCGCCGGCGTCCGCGGCCCATCGGCCCACCTGCGCGGCCTCCTCAGGCGTGAACCCGCCCTCGGCCCAGTCCGTGGCCGAGAGCCGCACGAACACGGGCAGATCCTCGCCTGCCACCTCGCGCACGACTCGCACCACGCGCAGCAGGAGGCGTGCGCGGTTCTGGAGCGACCCGCCGTACTCGTCGTCGCGGGCGTTGCTGAGCGGGGAGAGGAACTCGTGCAGCAGGTAGCCGTGGGCGCCGTGCACTTCGAGCACGTCGAATCCGGCATCCACCGCCCGTCGTGCGGCGTCGGCGAACCCGGTCACGACGCGTTCGATCCCGCCGGTGTCCAGAGCCTCGGGTGCGGCATAGCCCTCGAAGGCGATCGCGGACGGCGCGACCGTCGGCCAGCCGCCCTCGGCGACGGGCACCGTGCCGCGCTGCGCGGCCCACGGCCACCAGGTGGATGCCATCCGTCCGGCGTGCGCGAGCTGGATGCCGATCATGCCGCCGCGCTCGTGCACGTCGGAGACGATCTCGGCCCACACGTCGCGCTGCTCGTCGGACCAGATCCCGGTGTCGCGAGGAGAGATGCGCCCCTCCGGGACGACGCCGGTGGCCTCGGCCATGATCAGGCCGGCGCCACCGGAGGCGAACTGCGCCAGGTGCGTGCGATGCCAGCGCTGCGGCACGCCGTCCACCACGCTGTACATGCACATCGGCGACACCCACAGCCTGTTGCGGAACGTGCGGGAGCGGAAGGACAGCGGTGAGAAGAGCAGGGTCACATCTCGACGCTACCGGCTGGCGGCGGGGCATCGGCGCGCTAGCGTTGAGTCATGACGCGCGAGTGGACGAGGGCCGACACCGTCGGCTTCCTGCGCATCCCCACCGCGGATGACGACAAGTACTCCCGCGGAGTCGTCGCGCTGCGCACGGGCTCGGCCGCATACCCCGGCGCCGCGGTGCTGGGCGTCGAGGCCGCCTGGCGCACCGGTGCGGGGTACGTGCGGTATCTGGGCGGCGCGCCGGACGCCGTCCTGGCCCGGCGTCCGGAGACTGTCGCCGGGCAGGATCTCGGCCGCACCCGCGTGGGCGCGTGGGTGATCGGCTCGGGCACGGATGCCGCGCATCGCGGCGACCACGAGGAGGCCGTGCTGCGCCGCATCCTGGCAGGTACGGATCCGGTGGTGGTGGATGCCGGGGCGCTCGACCTCGCACAGGGTGCCGCGGCTCCCCGTGTGCTGACCCCGCATGCCGGCGAACTCGCGGCGCTGCGTGCGCGGCTCGGGCTCGAGCCCAGGAGCGACCTCGACGGTGACGACCGCCGCCTCGCCGAGGCCGAGGAGACCGCCTCGGCCCTGGGTGCGGTCGTCCTGAGCAAGGGCGCGCGCACCGTCATCGCCGCCCCGGGCGCGGAGACCATCGTCGTCGGCGACGGCCCGGTCTGGCTGTCCACGGCGGGCACGGGCGACGTGCTGGCAGGCATCCTCGGCGCGCTGATCGCGGCGAACCCCGCGCGGCCTCTCGCCGACACGGCGGCCGCGGCCGCATGGCTGCATGGCGCGGCCGCCGCACGGGCATCCGGTGCCGAGCACGGCGCCGTCGGGCATCCGATCGTCGCGATGGACGTGGCCGAGGCGCTGCCCGCCACCATCGCGGAGCTGATCGCGTGACGGCGGCGACTGCGCGATGAGGGCGCGGCGCAGGCGCTCCGCCGTGCTGTGGGGGGTATTCCTCGCCGCGCACGTGCTGGTGGCGTGGCTGGGCTGGGTGCTGCCCAGCCAGCCGATGGGCGACGTCGTGCTGGTGTACCAGCCGTGGTCGACGGCGGCGCTCGGTGGCCACGACATCGTCGGGATCACCGAGGACTGGGTGTATCCGCAGCTCGCCCTCGCACCGATGCTCCTCGCACAGCTGCTGGCCGTGCCGTTCGTCGTCGCATTCGGCAAGCTGGGCGCCTATCTGATCGGCTGGGCGCTGCTGGTGACCCTGTGCGACGCGCTGGGCTTCGCAGCGCTCGTGCGGCGCGGCGGCACGCGCCGCCGCCGTGTCGCCGGCTGGTTCTGGATCGCCGCCCTCGTGCTGCTGGGGCCGATCGCCATGTACCGGATCGACGCGATCACGGTGCCGCTGGCGGTGGCGGGCGGCCTGTGGCTGGCGCAGCATCCTCGCACCGGCACCGTGCTGCTGACCATCGGCGCCTGGGTGAAGATCTGGCCCGGGGCCCTGGTGCTGGCGGCCGTCGCCGCCGGCAGACGCGCCTGGCGGGTGCTGGCGACCGCGGCATCCGTCTCGATCGCCATCGTCGTGCTGCTTCTGCTGCTGGGCGCGGGACAGCACGTGTTCGGCTTCCTGACCGCGCAGGCCGGCCGCGGTCTGCAGATCGAGGCCGTCGCCGCCACGCCGTTCCTGTGGCAGGCGCTGTCCGGTGCGGCGCGGATCGAGTACAGCTACGACATCCTCACGTTCCAGATCGCCGCGCCGGGAGCGGATGCCGTCTCCTCGGCGCTCACGGCGGTGATGATCGTCGTGGTCGCGGGCATCCTGCTGCTGGGCGTGCTCCGTGCGCGAGCGGGCGCGGCCTGGCAGCGGCTGCTGCCGCCGCTGGCGCTGGCGCTGGTGACCGGGCTGATGGCGACCAACAAGGTCGGCTCCCCGCAGTTCCACACCTGGCTGATCGCGCCGGTGGTCCTGTGGTTCGTGTTCGACCGGGCACGCGCCCAGACCGCCGCCGTGCTGGTGCTCGTGCTGTGCGCCCTGACGTTCACGATCTACCCGCTCACCTACGACGGCCTGCTGCGCGCCGAGGCGCTGCCCATCCTGCTGCTGAGCGTGCGCAACCTGCTGCTCGTCGTCCTGCTGATCCATGCCGTGCGCGGCATCCTGCGCGCACCGGTCACGCCCGTGGCCGCAACCCCCTGAGCCATCGTCACCGAACACCACCGGAGGAAGAATCATGCTCGTCGCCTTCTCAGTCGCCCCGTCCGGCAACGGCCGTTCCGGGGACTCCGTGCACGACGCGGTCGCCGCCGCCGTGCGCGTGGTCCGGGAATCCGGTCTCCCGCACCGCACCACCAGCATGTTCACCGAGGTCGAGGGCCCCGACTGGGACACCGTGATGGACGTCGTCAAGCGCGCCACCGAGGCCGTCATGCCGTTCGGGTCACGAGTGTCGCTGGTGCTCAAGGCCGACATCCGTCCGGGCTACAGCGGCGAGCTGGATGCCAAGATCGAGCGGCTGGAGCAGGCCATCGAGGAGCTCGACTGAGCATGCCCGACGAGCAGCCCATGCGGGTCGCCGGCACCGCCGTCGTCCTGCGGGACGGCGCCGCAGGTCTCGAGACGCTCATGCTGCGCCGCCCCGACCGTGGCTCGTTCGCGGGCGCCTGGGTGTTCCCCGGCGGTCGCGTCGATCCCGGCGACGAGACGGATGCCGAGACCGAGACGGATGCCGCTCGCAGGGCGGCGGCGCGCGAGACCCTCGAGGAGGCCGGCATCGGCATCCGAGATCTGACCCTGCTCTCGTGCTGGACACCTCCGGTGGAGCAGCCGGTGAAGTACCGCACCTGGTTCTTCCTCGCGCGCTTCGCGGAGGGTGACGTGCACGCGAACCCCGGCGAGATCGAGGAGGCGGTCTGGCTCACGCCGGCGCAGGCGTTCGCGAAGCACGTGGCGGGGGAGCTGACGCTGTTCCCGCCGACCTGGATGACGCTGCGCTTCCTGCTGCCCCATGCCACCGTCGACGAGTCACTCGCCGCCGCGGGCGACCTCGAACTGTTCGCCACCCGGATGGGATCCGACGAGCGGGGACGCTTCGTGATGTGGGAGGGCGACGAGCACTACCCCGACCGGCCGGGCACTCCCGGAGCGCGGCATCGCCTGCTGATGGGCGCGCTGCCCTGGGAGTATCGGCGCCGGTAGCATTGACGGGTGACTCCCTCGAATCTCTCGAGGGGTGCGGCGATGAGGGCGCTCCTCTCCCTCGCCATCGGCAGCTTCGGCATCGGCATGACCGAATTCGTGATGATGGGCCTGCTCCCCGACATCGCCCAGGATCTGCTGCCCGCTCTGTGGGCGCACAGCCCCGAGCAGGCCATCGGCCAGAGCGGCGTGCTCGTGTCGATGTACGCGCTGGGCGTGGTCATCGGGGCGCCGACCATCGCCGCGGCCGTGGCGCGCTATCCCCGTCACCGGGTGATGCTGTGCCTCGCCGTCGCACTGGCCGTCTTCAACGCGCTGATCGTGGTGCTGCCCGGCTTCGGCCTGGTCGGCATGGCGCGCCTGCTGGCGGGGCTCCCGCATGGCGCCTACTTCGGCATCGGCGCGCTGGTGGCCGCCGACGTGCTGGGCCCGGGACGGCGCGCGCAGGGCGTCGCGTTCATCCTCACCGGACTCACCATCGCCAACGTCGTCGGCGTGCCCATCGGCACGTACCTGGGCCAGCAGTGGGGCTGGCGCGTCGCGTTCCTGGTCGTCACCCTCGTCTTCGCGCTCGCCGCCGCCTGCATCGCCCTGTTCGTGCCCGCCCACGAGGGAGACCCCGGGCGCACGCTGCGCTCGGAGCTGGGCGTGTTCCGCTCCTCGCAGATCTGGCTCACCCTGGGCATCGGCGCCATCGGCTTCGGCGGATTCTTCGCCGTGTACAGCTACATCGCCCCGCTCGTGACCGAGATCGCCGACGCCCCGCAGTGGGCGGTGCCGATCACCCTCGTGCTGGTGGGCGTGGGCATGACCGTCGGCAACATCGCCGGCGGCTACTTCGCCGACCGTGATCTGCGCGCGACCCTTCACCTCGGGCTGGCGGGGCTCGCGGCCGCTCTCGTGCTGCTGGCGCTGCTGGCATGGTCCTTCGCGGTGCTGGTGATCCTCGCCATGCTCATCGGCGCGCTCTCCGCGATGATCAGCCCCGCCATCCAGACCCGGCTGATGGATGTCGCGGGCGACAACCAGTCCATCGCCGCCGCGCTGAACCACTCCGCGCTGAACATCGGCAACAGCCTGGGCGCGTTCCTCGGGGGCGTGGCGATCACGCTCGGGTTCGGGTTCGTCGCGCCGGAGTGGGTGGGCGCGGTCCTCGCACTGCTGGGCCTCGGCATCACCGCGATCTCGTACGGCGTCGAGAAGCGCACGCTGCGGGCATCCTTCGCGATCTGACGCATCCTTCGCGATCTGAGATCGCTCGGCGGCTCAGGCGTCGAGCAGTCGCCGCAGGTGCATTCCGACCTCGTCGGTCTCGATGAGGAAGCCGTCATGACCGAAATCGCTGGCGAGCACGACGGCCTCGTCGTCGATGAGATTCGGGATGCTGCGCGCGATGCGCTGCTGGCCGTCGACGGGGAACAGCCGGTCGGTGTCGATGCCGATCACCAGGCTCTTCGCCGTGACGGTGTGCAGCGCCTCTTCGACGCCGCCGCGGTCGCGGCCGATGTCGTGCGAATTCATCGCTTCCACGACGGTGATGTAGCTGTTGGCATCGAAGCGACGGGTGAACTTGTTGCCATGGAAGTCCAGGTACGACTGCACGGCGAAGCGACCACCGCGGCCCAGCGGCGAGACGCCGGACTGCCAGGAGCGCTGGAAGCGCTGGTTGAGCTCGATGGGGCTGCGGTAGTTCAGCAGCGCCATCCGCCGTGCGAGCGCGAGGCCGCGATGGGGACCCTCGCCGAGGGCGGCGTCGTAGTACTCGCCGCCGGCGAAGTGCGGGTCCATGCGCACGGTCTCCAACTGCACGAAGTTCAGCGCCAGCTGATCGGCCGTGGTCACCGGGGGAGAGGACAGCACAGCCAGCCGCTGCACGCGCTCCGGCTGCATGATCGCCCATTCCAGCGCGTGCATGCCGCCCATCGAGCCGCCGATCACGGCCGCCCACCGATCGATGCCGAGTTCATCCGCCAGCCGGATCTGCGCGGCGACCTGATCGCGGATGGTGAGGTACGGGAAGCGGGAGGCCCATTCCCGGCCGTCCGGGGCGATGCTGGCGGGGCCGGTGGATCCCTGGCATCCGCCGAGCATGTTCGGCGCGATCACGAACCATCGGTCGGTGTCGATGGCGGCGCCGGGTCCGACGATGTCGTTCCACCAGCCGGCCGTGGGATGCCCGGCTCCGGCCTCGCCGCGCACGTGGCTGTCGCCGGTGAGCGCGTGCAGGATGAGCACGGCGTTGTCGCGGGCCTCGTTGAGCTCGCCCCACGACTCCCAGGCGAGGCGGGTGACGGGCAGCCGGGCACCGTTCTCGGTGCGGAAGTCTCCCAGGAACGTGAACCGGCGGTGACCCGCGTGATCGCCGTCGCGCCAGGCGCCGGTGGCCGGCGGACGTGCGCGCAGCAGACGCTCATCGGCCTCGGTCACGGGCGCCGACGGCACCGTGTCCTCTGAGGTCGTCTGCCAGTCCATGGACCCATTCTCCCGGGTGCGGGCCCGTGGGGAGGGCAGGTTACGACTGCGGTTCGGTTCCGACGCTCTCGTCGAAACCCCTCATGACTGTCGAAACCCCTCGTGATCGACGCGATTCACGAGGGGTCTCGGCGCTGCTGAGGGGTCTCGACTCTGCAGTCAGCCAGGTGGGCGGATGCCGAAGGACTGAAGTCTGCGAGCGAAGACGTCCAAGTCTCTGATGTGCTCGGAGCCCCACCGGATCGGTCGCCAGCCGGTGACGCCGCGGATCACATCCTCCCGGCGCTTCTCGTCCATCAGGACCTGCTCCGTCGTGCGGCCGGCGCGCATGGAGTCCCGCGTGTACTTGCCCTTGCCGTCGAATTCCCCGAACACGCGAGAACGGGGGAACCCGAAGTCCAGCCAGTAGTCCTCCTGCGCCGGGCCGACGACATGTACTTGAAGATCGAAGCCACGGTACCCGAGCCGATCGAGCTGCAGGCGACTCACACTCTCCCCAGGCAGTTGCGCGCGACCATCGGCGAATTCGATCAGCCGCCTGGCCCGAAGGATCCCGCGGGTGCTCAGACGGTTCGCACGCCCGCCGAGCCGCTCGCGCCACTGTGCGACGCGCCCGGCATCCTGCGAGTGCCCGACGACAGCCTCGCGCCGCAGCGCGGCATCCGCGACGGACACGCCGACCTCTTCTCGATAGCGGCGGGTCATGTCGAGCACGGTGCGGTCCCGTGAAGTGCATCGGATGCCGTCGATCTCGACGATGTCCTCCGCTGGGAGCTCGACGTCGTGCCAGCGGATGCCGGTCCGGCGCCGGCTGTGCCGTTGACCGTGGATCACGGCATGGATCGACCGGGGAGCGAGGTCGTACAGGGGGAGACCGTGCAGGACGGCGGCTGATGGCCCCCACATCACCTGTTGTCGGCCGTCGCTGTTGAGCTGGAACGCGATCACCTGCAGAAGGTGACGACCCTCGTTCCACAGGTCGTCCCATTGCTCCGCGCCGACATAGCGGCCCCGGCGAACGCGGATCAGCTTCTCCGCGGATACCTGATGAGCGAGGTCGCGCTCGGTCAGCCCGTTCCGGATCAGATCCTCGCGTGTGCGCAGCAATGAGCGCGCGGTTGCACAGTCGAGTTCCTCGTCCATGCCGACAGCCTGCCGCTTCTCAGAGCACCCGACTCGACGATCAGCCCCGATGTGAACAACTCACACAGATCTCGCGTCTGTGCAGGACGATCCCGACCGAACAGAATCCTCGCGCGCCGAAACCCCTCAGCAGCGCCGAAACCCCTCGTGAATCGCAACGATCACGAGGGGTTTCGACAACCACGAGGGGTTTCGACGCAGGAAGCGCAGAAAGCGTAGGAAGCGCGGAGGGCCCGGGCAGAAGGAGCGCGTCAGGCGCGAGCGAGCTCCGCGGCCTTGCTCGCGGCGGCCAGTGCCTGGGCCAGGTCCTCCTTGAGGTCCTCGACGTTCTCCAGGCCCACCGACAGGCGCACGAGGCCCGGGGTGACGCCACCGGACAGCTGCTCCTCGGGGCTCAGCTGCGAGTGCGTGGTGGAGGCCGGGTGGATGACCAGCGAGCGCACGTCGCCGATGTTGGCGAGGTGGCTGAACAGCTTCAGGCTGTCGACGAACGCGCGGCCGACGTCGACGCCGCCCTTGAGCTCGAACGAGAGCACCGCTCCCGCACCGCCCGGCACGTACTTCTGCGCGTTGGCGTACCAGGGCGAGCTGGGCAGGCTGGCGTAGCTGACCGAGGCGACCTCGTCGCGGCCCTCGAGCCACTCGGCGATCTTCTTGGTGTTCTCGACGTGGCGCTCCATGCGCAGCGACAGCGTCTCGATGCCCTGGATGAGCTGCCAGGCGCTGGCCGGGGCGATGGCGGGGCCGGTGTCGCGCAGCAGCTGCACGCGGGCCTTGATGATGTACGCGATGCCGTCGCCGAGGGCTCCGGAGTAGCTCACGCCGTGGTAGGACGGGTCCGGCTCGGTCAGGCCCGGGAACTTGTCGGCGTGCTGCGACCAGGGGAAGGTGCCGCCGTCGACGATGATGCCGGCGATGATCGTGCCGTGGCCGCCGAGGAACTTCGTGGCGGCGTGGATGACGATGTCGGCGCCGTGCTCGAACGGACGCAGCAGGTACGGCGTGGCGATGGTGTTGTCGACGATGAACGGCACGCCGGCCTCGTGCGCGATGTCGGCGACGGTGCGGATGTCCAGCACGTTGATCTTCGGGTTTCCGATCGACTCGGCGAAGAACAGCTTGGTGTTCGGCTGCACGGCACTGCGCCATGCCTCGGGGTCGTCCTGGTCGGAGACGAAGGTGGTCTCGATGCCCAGCTTGGCCAGCGTGTAGCGCAGCAGGTTGTAGGTGCCGCCGTAGATCGCAGCGGAGGCGACGACGTGGTCGCCCGCGCCGGCCAGGTTCAGGATCGACAGCGTTGCGGCCGACATGCCGGATGCCACCAGCAGGGCGCCGGTGCCGCCCTCGAGCGCGGCCAGGCGCTGCTCGACGACATCCTGCGTCGGGTTCTGGATGCGGGTGTAGATGTTGCCGGTCTCGGCCAGCGAGAACAGGTTCGCGGCGTGCTCGGTGTCGCGGAACACGAACGAGGTGGTCTGGTAGATCGGCGTGGCACGCGAGCCGGTGACCGGGTCGGGTGCGGCGCCCGAGTGGATCTGCTTGGTTTCGAAACGCCAGTCTTCAGCGGTCATCGTCTCTCCCTGGGCGTGGATGTCGGGTGGCGGGCATGTGCCCTTCTGTGACAGTACGGAGCCGTCCGCACACCGGACAACCCGCGGGAAATGTTACGTAACAGACGGATGTCCGGTTCACGACGGGAAAAGCCGTACGGTGGAGGCATGGTGAACAGACGTGCTGTGGTCACAGGAGCCAGCAGCGGTATCGGAGAGGCGACCGCCCGCGCGCTGCGCGCGCAGGGCTGGGATGTCGTGGGAGTCGCTCGGCGCGCCGAGCGCCTGGCGGAGCTGGATGCCGAGATCGGCTCCACCTCCATCCCCTGCGACCTGACGGACGCGGATGCCGTGGACGAGCTGATGGGCCGCCTGGCGACCACCGGGCCCGTGCACGCCCTCGTGCAGGTCGCCGGTGGGGCGCGCGGCACCGACAGCGTCGAGGGCGGCGACATCGGCGACTGGCAGTGGATGTACGACGCGAACGTGCTCTCCACGCAGCGTCTCGTGGCGGGCATCCTGCCGCTGCTGCGTCTGGCGGCGGAGGAGAGCGGCCACGCCGATACGGTGTTCGTCACCTCCACCGCCTCCCAGACCGGCTACCCCGGTGGCGGCGGGTACAACGCGGCGAAGGCCGCGCAGTCCATGCTCGTGAAGGTGCTGCGCCAGGAGCTCAACGGCGAGCCGATCCGCGTGGTCGAGGTCGCCCCAGGCATGGTGCACACCGAGGAGTTCACGCTGAACCGCCTGGGCGGCGACAGCATCGCGGCCGAGGCCGTCTACTCCGGGGTCGAGGAGCCGCTGCTGGCCGAGGATGTCGCCGACGTCATCGCCTATGCGCTGAATGCTCCGCGCCGGGTGAACCTGGACCTCGTCACCATGCGCCCCGTGGCGCAGTCCGCCCAGCACCTGCTGGCCCGCGGCCCGCTGCACGTGCGCACCGACGTCGACTGATGCCCCAGACCCTCGCCCAGCTCGCCGACGCCGGGCAGCTCGACCCCGGCTGGGCGGAGGCGCTGGCGCCCGTGCAGCCGCTGATCGCAGAGCTCGGAGACCGGCTGCGCGCGGAGAACGCCGCAGGTCGAGGGTACCTGCCGGCCGGCGCGAACGTGCTCCGCGCTTTCCAGCGCCCGCTGGCCGACGTGAAGGTGCTCATCACCGGGCAGGACCCGTATCCCACCCCCGGTCACCCGATCGGGCTGTCGTTCGCGGTCGGCCGCGATGTGCGTCCGCTGCCACGCAGCCTCGGCAACATCTACAGGGAACGGCAGGACGACCTCGGCATCCCGCCCGCACCGCACGGCGATCTGACCGCCTGGAGCGATCAGGGCGTGCTGCTGCTGAACAGGGTGCTCACCGTCCGCCCCGGCACGCCCGCCTCGCATCGCGGCTGGGGCTGGGAGAAGGTCACCGAGCTCGCCATCCGCGCACTGGTCGCGCGGCAGCGCCCGCTGGTCGCCATCCTGTGGGGAGCGGATGCCCGGGGCCTGAAACCCCTGCTGGGCAGCACCCCGATCATCGAATCCGCGCACCCGTCGCCGCTGTCGGCGAGCCGCGGCTTCTTCGGCTCGCGGCCGTTCTCGCGAGCCAACGCGCTCCTGGAGTCCCAGGGTGCGCAGCCCGTCGACTGGCGAGTGGAGGGCGAGGCATGAGCCCGCTGAGCATCCGTCCCGTCGCGGATGCCGATCTGCCGGCCATCCGCGACATCTACAACCACTACGTGCGCACCTCCACGGTGACGTACGACGAGGTGGAGTCCACGGCCGAGACCTGGGCGGCCAAAGCGGAGCGCATCGCCGCCGCAGGCATCCCGTTCCTGGTGGCGGAGCGCGAGGACGGCGAGCTGCTGGGCTACGCGCTCGGACAGCCGTGGTCGCCGAAGTCGGCGTACCGGTTCACGATCGAGAACTCGATCTACCTGGCGCCCTCGGCAGCAGGCCAGGGCATCGGCTGGGCGCTGCTGGCGCGCTTCCTCGACGCCTGCCGTGATGCCGGCTTCCGCCAGGTGATCGCCGTGATCTCCGATCGTGGGACGGACGCGTCCATCGCACTGCATCGCAAGGCCGGGTTCGTGGACGTCGGCAGGCTCACCGAGGTGGGGGAGAAGTTCGGCGAGCCGCAGGGCGTGTTCCTGCTGCAGAAGAGCCTCTAGGCCTCCGGGATCACCGGGATGGCGGCCAGCAGCCGGCGCGTGTAGTCCTCCGCAGGGCGCTGCAGCACGGCATCCGTCCTGCCCTGCTCCACGATGCGGCCGTCCTTCATGACCACCACCGAGTCGGCGAGATTCTGCACCACGCCGATGTCATGCGACACCATGATCACCGTCAGGCCCTCCTGCCGCTGCAGGTCGGTCAGCAGCTCGAGGACCTGTGCGCGCACCGTGACGTCGAGCGCCGAGAGCGGCTCATCGCCGACGAGGATGCGCGGGCGGTGCGCGATGGCACGCGCCACAGCGATGCGCTGCCGCTGCCCGCCGGAGAACTCGTGCGGATGGCGGTCAGCCATGTCGGCCTCCAACCCCACCTGCACGAGCACTTCGCGCACGCGGGCGCGACGGTCGCCGGGGATGTCCAGGGCCCACAGCGGCTCGGAGATGATCTGGCCGGCGGTCATCCGCGGGTCCAGCGACGCGTACGGGTCCTGGAACACCAGTCCGGTCTGCCTGCGCAGCCAGTGCAGCGAACGAGTGGATGCCGTGGCATCCACCTCCCTGCCGTCCACGACGACCCGTCCGGTGGTCGGACGGTCCAGTCCCAGCAGCAGCCGCACCAGCGTCGACTTGCCCGAGCCGGACTCGCCGATGATGCCGACGGACTCGCCCTCCTCGATGGCCAGGTCGGTGGGATGAAGTGCCACGCTCAGACGGCGCCGCTCGAACAGCGAGCGCGCGGGCACGGCGAAGGATCGGCTGAGGCCTGCGGCTTCGATGAGGCTCATGCCGCGCCTCCCTCGTGCTCGTCGCGGCCGTGCTCGGGGCGCCACAGCGTGGCGGTGGCGTCGCGCAGCAGCGCCTGTGTGACGGGGGATTCCGGCGCGCTCAGCAGCTTCGCCACCTCGCCCTGCTCCACCACGTGCCCGTGCTCGAGCACGACGGCGTGCGTGGCGACCTGCGCCAGTACGGCCAGATCGTGCGTGATGAACACCAGCGACATGCCGTGCTCGCTGACCAGCGACAGCAGCAGCTTCAGGACCTCGGCCTGGATCGTGACGTCCAGCGCGGTGGTCGGCTCGTCGGTGATGAGCAGCTTCGGACGGCAGGCCAGGGCCATGGCGATGGCCACGCGCTGGCGCTGGCCGCCGGAGAGCTGGTGCGGATAGCGGTCGACGATGGTGTCCGGCTCGGGCAGTCGCACGCGCTCGGCCTCGGCGATCGCCCTCTCCCTGGCCTGATGGCGCCCGACGCGCTCGTGGATGCGGATCGACTCCGCGATCTGCCGCCCCACGGTGCGGATGGGGTTCAGCGCCGTGCGGGGCTCCTGGAAGACCATGCCGATGTCGTCGCCGCGCAGCTTCGCGAGCTCCCGATCCGGCATCCCGATCAGCTCGACCCCGTTCCAGCGGATGCTGCCGCTCGCGGTCGCATTGTCGGGCAGCAGCCCCAGGATCGCCAGCGCCGTCAGGGACTTGCCCGATCCGGATTCGCCGATCAGGCCGAAGCGCTGCCCGTCCTCGACCGTGAACGAGACGCCGTCCACGACACGCGTGCCGTCGATCTCGATCACGAGGTCCCGCACCTGGAGGGTCATGCGACCACCACCGGCACGTGCACCTGTGCGCTGCGGTGGCTGAGGGTCGGGTCCGTCGCCTCGCGCAGCGCGTCGCCCAGCAGGTTCAGCCCCAGCACGGTGATCGTGATGGCCAGGCCCGGCCACACGACAGTCAGCGGATGCACGCCGATGTACCGCTGCAGATCGGCCAGCAGCGTGCCCCAGGACGCCTCGGTGAGCGTGGCGCCGAAGCCGAGGTAGGACAGCCCCGCCTCGGCCAGCACGGCGACCGCCATCGACCAGGACAGCTGCACGATGAACACCGGCGCCACGTTCGGCAGCAGGTGCCGCACGAGGTTCTGCCCGGTGGTGAGGCCGTTGGCCCGACCGGCCACGACGAAATCGCTCTGCTGCACTCGACGCAGCTCGGGCCGGGTGACGCGGGCGATGCTGACGCCGAACCCGATGCCCACCGAGAGCACGACGACCCACAGCGATCCGCCCCAGACCGCCGAGATCATCATCGCGATCATCAGCACGGGGAAGGCGATGAGGATGTCGACCAGCACCGCCACGGTCTCGCGCATCCACCGCGCGGTGAGCGCGCCCAGTGCGGCCAGCGCGACGCCCACGCCGGTGGCGACGACGCCCGATCCGACGGCGACGAAGACGGTCGTGCGGGCGCCGGCCATCACCAGACTGAGGATGTCGCGCCCGGTGCCGTCGGTGCCCAGCACGTGCGGCCAGCCGGGATCGGCCCAGCGGCCGCGCACATCGGAGATCATGGGGTCGAAGGGCGTCCAGAACGCCGAGACCAGCGCCGTCAGCGCGATCAGCAGCACGACGATCACGCCGAACAGTCCGGTACCGGACGAGAGCAGGGCGCGCAGCCAGCGGGGCATCAGACGGCGGGGCATCAGACGGCCTCCTCGCGCTGCCGGGGATCGATGGCGTGGTGCACCAGGTCGACGAGGAAGCCGATCACCAGCACGAAGCCGGTCAGCACCAGCAGCTCGCTCTGCACCTTGACCAGGTCGCGGGTGCCGACGTCGGTCACCAGCATCCGTCCGATGCCGGGAAGCGTGAACAGCTGCTCGATCACGACGGAGCCGACGATGATCCCCGCGACCTGCACGCCCAGCACCGTGACGATGGACAGGCCGACGGCGGGGATGCCGTGCCGGATCAGCGCCTGCCGGCGGGTGAGGCCCTTGGCGGCCGCCGTGCGCACGAAGTCCTGGGATGCCGCCTGCAGCGTGGCGCTGCGCACGAACCGCATGAGCATGGCGCCCTCGACGATCCCGATGGTCATCGCGGGGAGCAGCAGCGATTCGAACGCTCTGCCCGGCGTCGTCCAGCCGGTGCGCGGGAAGCCCTGTGCGGGCAGCCAGCCCAGCCAGTGCGCGAACACGACGACCAGCATCATGCCCGCCCAGATCACCGGGACGGCGGCCACGGCCTGCGCCGCGACGTTCATGGCGGTGCCGCCTGCTCTGCCGCGCAGCACCGCCGACATCACGCCGAACGGGGCGGCGATGAGCATGGCGATGGTCATGGACATCAGCGCCAACGGCCACGTCACGCGCGCCTTCTCGGCGAGCTCCGCGCCGACCGAGGCTCCGCTGAGCTGGGAGGTGCCCAGATCGCCGTGCAGGATGCCGCCGATCCAGTCGGTGTACTGCGCGAGCAGCGGTCGGTCCAGGCCCAGCGACGCTCGGATGGCCTCGACCTGGTCGGGGCTCGCCTGAGTGCCCGCGATCAGCTGCGCGACGTCGCCGGGGAGCACCCGCAGCGTGAAGAAGATGACCACGCTCGACACGAGGAGCCCTGCGATCAGCAGGACTCCCCGTGTCAGCGCGTAGCGGAGCATGCTCAGCCGGCGGTCCGAGTGACGCCAGCCAGGTCGATGCGCGAGTTGATCGAATCCTTCGGGAATCCCTTGATGCCGGCGGTGAGGGCGGTGAGGGTCTCGCCGTTGTACAGCCAGTCGGCCGCGTCGTCCTCGGAGACGATCTTCGCGGCCTTCTTCAGCAGGTCGGCGGACTTCGCGGGGTCCAGCTCGGCCTGCGACTGCGCGTACAGGTCCTGCACCTGCTTGTTGTCGTAGCCGAAGTAGTACTTCGGGTTGGCCCAGTTGCCGAAGTCGCGCGGCTCGACGTGCAGCACGAAGCTCAGCTCGTAGTCGTGGTTCTTGTACACCTGGTCGAGCCAGGTCGGGAACTCGACGCGGTCGACCTTGAGGGAGACGCCGACCTTCGCGAAGTCGGACACCAGCACCTGGGCGACGGTCGTGCCGTAGAACGACGGGATGGTCAGAGTCAGGTCCAGCTTCTCCTTCCCCGCCTCCTTCAGCAGCTCCTTGGCCTTGGCCGGGTCGTAGGGCACCAGCTTCGACAGATCCTCGTAGCCGGGGTCCAGCTCGGGGATGGGGCCGTACAGGGTCTGACCCGCACCGACGGCCTCGACGAGCGCCTTGTGGTCGATGGCCAGGCGAAGCGCCTCGCGCACGCGCTTGTCGTTCAGCGGCGCCTCGGCGTTGTTGAACGCCAGCGTGGCCTTGTCGGTGGTCTGGCCGGTGGTGATGGTGAAGTCGCCGGTGTCCTTCAGCTGGGAGACCAGGTTGGGGTCCACGGCCGTGAGCACGTCGACGCTGCCGTCCAGCGCCGCGTTCACCCCGGCGGTGAAGTCGGGGATGTACTGGAACACGACCTCGGAGAGCTTCGGCTTCTCGCCCCAGTACTTCTCGGCGCGGTCGAAGGTGATCGCGGCGCCCTTGGTCCAGTGCTTGAGCACGAACGGGCCGGTGCCGTTCTCAGCGGTCTTCAGATCGGTCGTGTCGCCGGTCTTGAAGACGAGGCCGGCGGGGCCGGTGAGGTTGAAGAGGAAGTCCTGGTCGGGCTTCGTCAGCACGATCTGCACGGTCTTCTCGTCGGGAGCGGTGATCGAGGCGACGCCGGAGAACTCCGTGTTGCCCTGCACCGTGGCATCCGTCTTCACCGTCTCGTACGAGGCGACGACGTCGGCGGAGGTGAGTGCGGTGCCGTCGTGGAAGGTGATGCCGTCGTGCAGCGTGAACGTGTAGGTCAGGCCGTCGGGGGAGATCTCGTGCGAGCTCGCGAGGCGGTCCTCGACCTTGTTGTCCTGCGTGCGCGAGACCAGGCCCTCGTAGATGTTGTCGACGAGGATCTGCTCGAGCGCGGCGCCGCTGGTGTGGCGGATGTCGAGGTTGTCCGGTTCCAGGACCAGTCCCACGGTGAGCGTCGCATTGGCGTCGATCTTGCCGCCCGAGGTGGGCCCTGGCTCTGCGGAGCCGGTGCAGGCGGTGAGCACGAGGGCGCCCGCGGCGAGGATGCCGATGGCCGCCAGGCGGACCGATCTGCGCGGGGTGCGGAAGAGTGTCACAGGGATGTCCTCTCGGGGATGTCCGCTCGGGTCAGCGGGAAGGATGAGTCAGAATCTCGGAGGCCAGGTCGGCCAGGGAGGCCGGGGCGGTCTCCTGCACGTTGTGCCCGGCGTCGACGGTGAGCATCTGCGCGCCGGGGAGCCTGTGGGTGAACTCGGCGACGTCGGCATCCTGCAGGAAGCCGTGCGTGCCGCGCACGAGGGTGATCGGCGCGGTGACGGCCAGCAGGTCGTCCCAGGGATCTGCGCCGGGAGCGGATGCCGCGTTCGCGGCGTTCAGCGCGTCGAAGGCGTGGCCGATGATCTGCGCGAAGTGGTGCTTCCACTCCACGCGGCCGTCGTCGCGCACGCGCGTGTTGAAGAAGACGCCGCGTTCGGTTTCCTCGCGCGTCCCGCCCATGCCGAAGCTCTGGGCGCGATCGACCGCCTCGTCGCGCGTGGCGAAGTCGGTCACCTGATAGAAGTCGCGCAGCACGGCGGGCGCCGCGTCGGTGTCGAGCCCGGGGACGATGTCGACGAGCACGAGCGCGCGCACGAGCTGCGGATGCCGGGCGGCGACGTTCGCCGCGGTCAGACCGCCCAGCGAGTGCCCGATCAGCACCTGCGGCGTGCGGGTCCACTCGGCCATCGCGGTGGCGACGTCGGCGGCGAGCGAGGCGGGGGAGTAGTCGAGGTCCGTCCGCCAGGAGGAGTCGCCGTGGCCCGCGAGATCGATGACCAGTGCCGGCTGACCCAGCCGCAGCACCACGGTGTCCCAGGTGTGGGCGTTCAGACCCGCGCCGTGCAGCAGTGTGACCCGGGGGTCGCCGTCGCCGAAGCGCAGCGCACTGAGCGCTCGGCCGTCCGGGAGGTCGAGCCGGATGCGTCGGGCCTCGGGGATCGCGATGTTCAGAGCGGCTGCCTGCGCGGGCAGGTAGCGGAACTCGCTGGTGTCTTTCGTCACGGCCATATTCTGCTATCGGGAGGAGGTTCCCAGGAAATGCGGGAGCAATATGAGAAGTAATACGGCGAAATACGTATGCGTATCGCTGATGAATATCGCTTCGTGTGTGTCATCTTGCATCAAGGGTGGAGCGGGGTGCTCGCGGGCGTTCGCCTAGGCTGGTGCTGTGACTGTCATTCGCCTCCCCGGGGTGCACAACCTCCGAGATGTCGGAGGAATTCCCGTCGGCGACTCGCAGCTGCGGGACGGGGTTCTGCTGCGGTCGGGTCAGCTCGCGCAGCTCACGCCCGAGGGACAGGACCGCCTGCGCTCGCTGGTCGCGCGCGTCATCGATCTGCGCGACGACGTCGAGGTGCTGCGCGAGCCCTCCGCGCTCACCGGGGTGCCCGTGGAGCGGATTCCGCTGCTGCTGGGCTCGGTGGAGTCGTTCTTCGCGGCGGACACGGATCTCGAGGGTCTCTACCGGCATCTGGTCGACGAGTGCGCAGCCCAGCTCGTCGCCGTGGTGCGCATCCTGGCGGCAGGGGAGCCGACGCTCGTGCACTGCACGCTGGGCAAGGATCGCACGGGCGTGATCGTCGCGCTGGCGCTGAGCGCCGTGGGTGCGGATCGGGATGCCGTGGTGGCCGACTACGCGCTGACGGCGTCGCAGCTGCCCGTGGAGCGGAACCGCGCCGTCGCCGAGTACTTCCGCGCCCATCTTCCCGACGCGCGGAATGCGATCCAACTGGCGACCGAATCGCCTGCGCCGGTGATGGCGGACCTGCTCGCGGACCTCGATCAGCGGTACGGCTCCGTCGCCGCCTACCTGCAGGCGTCGGGACTGACGGATGCCGAACTGCAGGCGCTGCGCGTCGCGCTGGTGGTCTGAGCGCAGCCGGTCGACGTCGAGGGCAGGACTCGAGGTAGGTTAGGCAACCCTTCCTCGGTGGTATGATCAAGAGATCATGAGCACTGTCGAGACGCCTGTCGGCGCGCGCGCGGCACGCCGTTCCTCCCGGCGTCCCCAGCTGCAGCACCTGATCACGGCCGACGAGCGGTCGCTCGCCGAACTGGAGGCGCTCCTGGTCACGCTGCCGCTGTGCGCGGTGGGGCGCGTGTTCGTCGAGGTGCCCGACGTCGATGACATCGGCGTCGTCACGGCACCGCCGCGGATGACGGTGACCTGGCTGCCGCGCGCGCGTCGGGGCGGTGTCCGACATGCGGCAGGCGAGCTGCTCGCGCGTGCGGCGACAGCGTGGGCGGACGAGATGCTCTGCGACGAGTCCGAGGGCGCGCTGCGCACGGAGGCGACGCTGCTGGGCGGCTACCTCGGCACGGCCGACATCGCCGAGCACCTGATGGAATGCTGCGGCATCGCGCCGTCTGCCGTGCATGCGCCGGCCGCGTACGGTCTGAACGTCCTCTGAGATCGCAGCTCAGCGGCGGCGCGGCACGTACCCGCCGTCCTCCAGCCCCGCCTCGATCTCGAAGCGGTTGCGCAGCGCGTCGCGACCGGCGAACAGGTACAGCACGGGCATGAGGAACCCGTAGCGCAGCCACTGCTGCTTGTGCACGCCCTCGTGCCGCAGCACGGCGTCGGACGGATTCACGTCGCCGGTCAGGTAGCAGCCGCCCACGCACACACCGCCGCGGCCGTACGCCCAGTCCGGCAGCCCGCGGAACACCCACAGTCCCGCCCGGCGCTGCACGGGACCGGTGCTCCACAACGACCCCCACACCCAGCCGACCGAGGTGCCCCACCAGTATCCGAGGCGGCTGAGGGGGGAGCGCAGCAGGAACGAGGGGATGCGGCGGTCGAAGCGCCGACCGCGGATCAGCACCCGCTCGGCCTCCGCCTGCCAGTCGCTCATGCGACCGCGCCGATCAGCCGCAGGATCGCGCCCATGTCGCGCACGGCGTCGGCGGGCGTGCGCGGCGCGAAGCCCGCGATGGTGGCCCCGGCCAGGGGAAGGTCCTTCCGGACCTGCCGGATCACCGCCGCGAGGGAGGCAGCGCCCACCCCGAAGGGCTCGGCATCCGAGACGCCTTCGAACTCGGCGGGGTCGATGACGTCGACGTCGATGTGCGCCCAGATGCGGGAGGCTCCCGTCGCGCGGACGGCGGCGGCCACGACATCCGGATCGTGCGCGTCCTCGGGGTCGACGACGGCGATCGATCCCAGCCGCGCCCGCTCGCCCTCATCGATGCTGCGCGCGCCCAGCAGCACGACGCGCTCGGCGGGGATGCCGGGAGTCAGCGCCAGCTGGGGCTCGCCATGGCCGAGTACGGATGCCAGGGACATGCCGGAGAACGCCCCGGACGGCGATGACGACGGATCGTTGAGGTCGGGGTGCGCGTCGCACCACAGCACGGCGAGGTCGGAGGTGTCGACGGCGGACAGCGCGAACACGCTCACGCTGCAGTCGCCGCCGATCAGCACGGTCTGCTCGGACGCATTCATGTGCTCGGCGATGAGCTCGCGCACGCGCAGTAGCGAGCTCAGGCGTCGCACGCCGGTGCCCAGCGATTCACCGGCCTCCAGCGGCACGTCGAGGACGGTGGTGTCCTTGCGGGGCAGGTCGCCGGCGATGGCGTTGGCGCCGTCGACGAGCAGCATGGCGCGCGAGGCGGGCGAGCCCTGCCACTGCGGGACGATGAGGAATCTGGTCATGTTCTCTCCCGGGAGGAGAAGGAGGGGCGGATGCCGGAGATCCGGCATCCGCCCGCCCGATCACTCTGCTTCGATGGCGGCCTGCGGCTTGCCGGCCTTGAGCTCGGCGAGGCGGGCCTCGACCTCGGTGAGCTCGCCGAGGTCGTCGAGGCTCTCGAACTGCGCGTCCAGCGACGACGCGGCGATCTCGGCCTTGCCCTGGGCGATGGCCTCCTGACGGCGGATCTTGTCCTCGAACCGGCCCAGCTCGCTGGTCGGGTCGAGCACGTTGATCGAGCCGATCGCGTCCTGAACCTTGGTCTGCGCCTCGGCGACCTTGGCGCGGGCCAGCAGCTCGCTGCGCTTGGTCTTCAGCTCGCCGAGCTTGTCCTTCATGCCGTTCAGGCCGTTCTTGAGCTTGTCGACGATCTCGGTCTGGGACGCGATCTGAGGCTCGGAGGTCTTCGCCTCGCGCTCGGAGCTGATCTGGCGCTGCAGCGCGATCTTGGCGAGGTTGTCGAACTTGTCGGCATCCGCCGTGTTGCCCGCGCCGCGGAACTCGTCCGCCTTGCGGCTGGCGGCCAGGGCCTTGTTGCCCCAGTCGGCCGCGGCCTGCACGTCCTCCTCGTGGTCGCGCTCGAGAAGGCGCAGGTTGCCGATGGTCTCGGCGATCGCGGACTCGGCGTCGGCGATGTTGTTGGTGTAGTCGCGCACGAGCTGGTCGATCATCTTCTGCGGGTCCTCGGCCTGGTCGAGGAGCGCGTTGATGTTGGCACGGACGAGCGTGGAGATGCGTCCGAAGATGGATTCCTTGGCCATGGTGTGGTTCCTTTTTCTTCTCGGATGGGTGTCTTGCCGTGTACGTCGTTCGGTCAGATTAGTGCTCGGGTTGATGAGTCGGGGTCAGGATCGGATGCCGTCAGAAGTGACCGCCGCTGGTGCCGGAGAAGCCGCCGCCTCCGCCGAAGCCGCCGACGGAGAATCCGCCTCCGCCGCCGCCCCCGCCGAAGAAGCCGCCACTGGTGCCGCTGCTGCCGCCGCCGAAGATCCCGCCGCCTCCGCCGCCGCCGCCGCCTCCGCCTCCGCCGAAGATTCCGCCGCCTCCGCCCCACCCGCCGTGGCCGCCTCCGGCCTGACCGATGAGGATGCCGCCGAGCAGAGCGCCGAGGGTGTCGTCGCCGCGACCGCCGCCGCCACCGCCCCACCCGCCGAGATCGTTCTGGGCGGCCTGCAGGGCCTGCGCCGCGAGCTGGTCCGCAGACTGGGTCAGCGAGAGCGCACGGACGGGGTCGGAGTCTGCGACGCGGTACGCCTCGCGCTGGTTGGCCTGCGCCTGGGACAGCCGGGTGCGGGCGGTCGAATCGACTCCGCCGCGGCGGTTCAGGATGAAGTTCTCGGCGGTCGCGATCTGCGCGTCGGCCCGCCGAAGAGCGCCGGCGAGGGCGCTGCGTGCGCGGTCGATCCTCTGCTGCTCGTCGCGCGCGGTCTGGATGATCGAATCGATGGAGCCGTTCGCGGCGTCGAGCACCCGCAGCGCGGCGATCGGGTTGCCACCGGAGGGCCCGAGGAATGTCTGGGCCTGCTGAACGCCCTGCTGCGTGGCGGCGACGGCCTGGGCGACGCGGCCTTCGGGGTCCGGCAGCGACTGCGCGGTCTGGATGTCACCGCCCAGCTCCGTGATCAGCGCAGCGGCGTGCTCGCCCGCGGCCTTCAGATCGTGCTGCAGCTTCTCCACGGCATCCTCGAGCTGTGTCGCCTGCTGCACGGCGCCCTCGGCGGCGCGGATGGAGACAGCCGCATCGCCGCTGCGCCCGCCGTCGAGCGACCGCTGCGCCGCCGTGACCTGCGCATCCGTGAACGAGATGCGCGATCGCGCCTGGGCGACGTTGTCGGCGACGGCCGAGTACGCATCGGGGGAGTACGTCGCGGACAGCGAGGCGAGGATCTTCTCGGCGCGGTCGATCTCGGCGGATGCCGCGGTGCGCAGCTTGCGCACGTTCTCAAGCGCCGCCGGAGCGTCCTGCTCGAGCTTGCGGAGCTGATCGAACTCCGCCTTGCGCTCTTCGAGCGTCTGAGTCGAGGTGGTGCACAGCTGCACGATGCGGTCGTACCACTCCGTCTTCTGCTGGTCGGTGTCGGGGATCTCGTCGTCGAGCTTCTGCTGCAGCGAGAACGCCTCGTCGAGGTGGCCGCGCGCGGCCTTCAGCGCCGCGACGAAGTCGCCGATCGCGTCGTCGCCGAACTGGGCGCGGGCGTACTCCATCTCCTGCTCGCTGGAGCGCACGACGTCGTCGGTGCGCACCAGGGCGATGGATGCCTGCCGAGCGAGCTCCGCGATCTGCGCCTGGCGCGCGGCGGCCTCGGCGGCGCGCTTGCGCGCGCGGCGGACCAGCAGCACGATCACGATCACGACGGCGGCCAGCAGCACGATGATGCCGAACACTGTCCAGCCCTGCGCGGCGCGCGCCGGGCCGTCGACCAGCATCTCCTGCACCTGCGCGGCAGCGGCGTCGATGGATCCGGTCCAGTCGCTGTTCTTGAGCGCGGGGAGCATGGCGTCGGTGACCTGGGAGCGCTCGGCGGCGGAGATCGGCCCGCCCTGCTGCGGCCCGGCCATGGCGAACATCCGCCCCTCGGTCGCGATGCCGATGAGGTACTGGTGGTCGTTGAACCCGTTGCCGTCTGCTGTTCGAGCCACCCAGTCCTTCTCGTCGGCGGCGCCGGTGAACTGCGGCACGAAGACGACGAAGACATCTGCTCCGGTGTCCTTCGCGAGCTTGGCGAGCCGCGCATCGGCTGCGGACAGCTGCTCGGGGGAGAGCACCCCGCTGACGTCGCTGACGTTCCCCGATCCGGTCAAGGGACCTGGGTCCGTCGCGGATGCCGCGCTCAGCGAGAAGCCGCCGAGGATCGTTCCCAGGATGATCGCGGCCAGAGCCAGCCACCGATGTCTCATATCGTTCCCTCCGACCGGCAGCCGTTCCCCTGGGATGAGTCTATGCACAGCGGCCGACACGCGACAGCCTCCGGCCGCCCCCGCCGTTCGCCCGCAGCGGAGCCGCATACGCTGGAGGGCATGGACGACAGGTACGGCAGCGACGTGCTCGCGGCAGGATGGCGGGAGCGCGGCTTCGCGAAGGCGAGCGACGTGCCCGCCGTGAAGGATCTCGTCGTCGAAGTCGCCGATGACGGCTACTGCGGCGCCATCACGCGCGCGCAGGCCGGGATGGTCGAGCTGGAGGACTGGAAGGGCCGCCGGCGCAGTTTCCCGATGGGCGGCGGGTTCCTCATCGAGGGGAAGCCCGTGCGCCTCGTGGCGCCGTCGGCCGCACCGCAGGGCAAGCGCCGCACGGCATCCGGCTCCTTCGTCGTCGAGGACGACCGCGCCAAGGTGGCGCTGCCCAGCCGCATCCTGGTCGAGGGCAGGCATGACGCAGAGCTCGTCGAGAAGGTGTGGGGCGCCGACCTGCGGGTGGAGGGCGTCGTGGTGGAGTACCTGCAGGGCGTCGACCTGCTGGAGGATCTGCTCACGCAGGCGCCGCCGAGCGCCACGCGCCGTTACGGCGTGCTGGTGGACCACCTGGTGCCGGGCTCCAAGGAGACCAGGCTCGTCGAGCAGATCCTGCGCGGTCCGCACGGGAAGCATCTGAAGATCGTCGGCCATCCGTACATCGACGTCTGGCAGTGCGTGACACCGGCGGCGATGGGCATCCGCTCCTGGCCGCAGGTTCCGCGCGGCACGGAGTGGAAGGTCGGCATCTGCCGAGCCTTCGGCTGGCCCGCCGAGGACCAGGCCGACATCGCGCGGGCCTGGCAGCGCATCCTGTCCCGCGTGACGACCTTCCGCGACCTGGAGCCGTCGCTGCTGGGTCGCGTGGAGGAGCTCATCGACTTCGTCACGGAGCCCACCGCATGAGCGGCCGGTCGCGCGGATATTCTGGAGGGATGTCCGAACCCCTCACCTTCCGCGAAGAGCCTGTCTCGTTCGTGCGCCGCAGCGGCCGCATGTCCGAGGCGCAGGAACGCGCGTTCGAGGAGCTCGCCCCGTTCTACCTGTTCGACGTGCCGCGGTCCGTCGCCTTCACGTCTGTGCATCCGGATGCCCGGCTGGAACCGACATCCGTCTACGGGCGCACCGCGCCGCTGGTCGTCGAGATCGGCTCGGGGCAGGGCCACGCGATCGTCGCGGCGGCGTCGACCCGGCCCGATGAGGACTTCCTGGCCGTCGAGGTGTTCCGCGCGGGGCTCGCGCGCACCATGCTGGATGCTGACAAGGCAGGCGCCCGCAACCTGCGACTCGTGGAGGCCAACGCCCCCGAGGTGCTCTCCACTCTGCTGCCGGAGGGCGCGGCATCCGAGGTCTGGATCTTCTTCCCCGACCCGTGGCACAAGAAGCGCCACACCAAGCGCCGCCTGGTGCGAGCGGGATTCCCGCAGACCGTGGCGCGGGCGATCCCCGACGGCGGACTGCTGCGGCTGGCGACCGATTGGGAGGACTACGCGCTCCAGATGCGCGAGGTGCTCGACGACGCGCCGGAGTTCGAGCGCGCGTTCGAGGGGGAGTGGGCCGACCGCTTCGACGGCCGCGTCATGACGGCGTTCGAGCGCAAGGGGATCGCCAAGGGCCGCGACATCCGCGACCTCACCTACCGTCGCGTGGCGAGGAGCTGACGGATGCTGATCGCCGGCCTCATCCTCGCCGTCCTCGCCGGGGCGTTCCACGTGTTCATCTTCGTGCTGGAGTCCGTGCGGTGGACGCAGCCCGCAACGCGTCGGATCTTCGGCGTGCGCAGTGAGGCGGATGCCGAGACCATGAAGCAGCTGGCGTTCAACCAGGGCTTCTACAACCTGTTCCTCGCGCTCGCCGCCTTCTTGGGCGTGGTGCTCGCGATCTGCGGCCTCAGCACGGCCGGTGTGACGCTCGCGCTGACAGGCACGGGCATGATGCTGGCGGCCGCACTGGTGCTGGTGATCGCCGATCGCACCAAGCTGCGTGCGGCCGTGATGCAGGGCGCGCTGCCGCTGCTGGCGGTCGTCGCGCTGGCGCTCGGCGGGGCGTGAAGCGGCATCCGGAACTGATAGGCTCGACAGGTTCGCCTCCGTAGCTCAGCGGATAGAGCGCCGGTTTCCGGTACCGTAGGTCGCAGGTTCGATTCCTGTCGGGGGCACGAACACGAGACGCCGTCCCCGATGGGCGGCGTCTCGCCTTTCCATCGGACTTGCCGTCGGCTGCACTCCGCGGGTCCACGGTTCCGCGACGAAGGGGACACCGCGTGAGGACTCCGGGCAGACAGCACGAGCTCGTCGCGCGACATGCCCGGCTGCGCACGCCGACCGCTGCGGGGCAGCTGCTGAAGCTGATCGGCATCGCGGTGGCCGTGGTGCTGGTCAGCGGCATCGCCGTGGGCGTCGTCCTCATCGGCGGGCTCTTCACCACCGTCGCCTCGAACTCCGTGCAGATCGACGGAGGCAAGAAGCTGCCGCCGGACATCGCGGCGTACAAGGGTGGATTCGACATCCTGCTCACGGGCGTCGACACCTGCGAGCCGAAGTACGCTGCGCTCTTCGGACAGCGCTGCGAGGGCCCCGACACCGACGGCATCAACAACGACGTCACGCTGCTCATGCACGTCTCGGCCGGTCCGCGGCGGGTGACCGTGATCAGCTTTCCCCGCGACATGATGATGGCGATCCCCGCGTGCACGGATGCCGACGGCAAGACCCACGCGGCCCTGCGCAAGGCGATGCTGAACGTGGCCTACGCTCACGGCGGCGACAAGGGCGGACTGAACTGCGTGGCCAAGACCGTGTCGAGCCTGCTCGGCGGTGAGGACATCGAGTTCGCGGCGAAGGTCACCTTCGGCGGCGTGATCGAGATCACGAACGCCATCGGCGGTGTGGACGTCTGCCTGCAGACGCCGATCATCGATCGGGAGACGGGACTGAACCTGTCTGCCGGCCACCACACCGTGGAGGGGCTCCAGGCGCTGCAGTTCCTTCGAACCAGGCACGGCGTCGGCGACGGCAGCGATCTGGGGCGCATCGGCAACCAGCAGCAGTACATGTCGAGCCTGGTGCGCAAGCTGATGAGCAGCCAGGTGCTCGGCAATGTCGGCACCGTGATGAAGCTCGCCGATATCGGCCTCAGCAACGTCGAGGCGTCCACGTCGCTGGCCGACCCGGTCAAGATCGCGCAGATCGCGCTGGCTCTGAAGGATGTGCCGGTCTCGGACTTCACCTTCGTGCAGTACCCGGTGCTCGACGACCCGGAGAACGCCAATCGCGTCGTGCCGGACGAGCAGAACGCGGCCATCCTGTGGGATGCCATCACGGCGAACAAGCAGCTGCAGATCACGCATCAGAACACCAAGTACGACGGAGTGGTCGTCAAGGAGCCCGCTCCCGGGACGAGCACGGCTCCGACGCCGGATCCCAGCGCGACGCCCGGCGAGGTCGTCGACCTGCCCTCGTCGATCAAGGGCACCTCGGCCGCGGTGCAGACCTGCTCGAACGGCCAGACCTACCGCTGACCGGGTGCAGCGCGGCGATAAGATCAAGCATCGGAAGGGGGCTGCTGTGAGCGAGCGATTCAAGATCGGGGATCACGTCACGTGGAACTCCGAGGCGGGCCACGTGAGCGGGCGCATCACCGAGGTGCACACCGCCGACTTCGACTACAAGGGACACACCCATCGCGCCAGCGAGAAGGATCCGCAGTACGAGATCAAGAGCGACAAGACCGACCATGTCGCGGCGCACAAGGGGACGGCGCTGACGCTGCTCGATGACTGACAGGCGGATCCTCACCGTCGGGCACTCCACGCATCCGCTCGACGAGTTCCTCGACCTGCTGCAGGGTGCTGGTGCGGAGCTGGTCGTGGACGTGCGGCGGCTGCCGGGCTCGAGAAGATTTCCCTGGTTCGATCAGGACGCGCTGTCCCTGAGCCTGGCCGAGCACGGCATCCGGTACCAGCGCATCGTCGAACTGACCGGCAGGCGGCCGATCCAGCACGACGTCCCCGACGACGTGGATGCGCTGTGGCACAACCGCAGCTTCCACAACTATGCCGACTACGCCCTCGGCCAGGACTTCGCGCGTGGGCTCGATGAGCTCGTCCGCCTCGGCGGGGAGCAGCAGGTCGTCGTGATGTGCTCGGAGGCGGTCTGGTGGCGCTGCCATCGGCGCATCATCGCCGATCATCTGCTGGCCCGCGGCATACCGGTGGACCATCTCATGCCCGAGGGACGCATCACCGCCGCCGAGCTCACCCCGGGCGCGGTGGTCGGCGACGGCACCGTCGTGTACCCGGCCGGCGCTACTTCGCCGGGGCCGGATGAGCCCCGTCCGCAGCCGTGACCGGTGCCGTGCTGAAGCGCTCCAACGCCTCGTGCACCCTCTTCGCGAGGTATTCGTGCCCGGCGTTCGTCGGATGGTCGCGGCCCGCGCCGGTGTCGATCACCCGACGGTAGTTCTCGGGAGTGATCCAGTGCTCCTGCACGGGCGAGATGTACCACCAGTTGCGCGCGGCGGCCAGTCTCGTCAGGTCGCGGTCGATGCGCGCCGTGCCCGACTGCACGGGCAGCACCTGCGGCGCGGGTCCCAGCACGACGATGGGCACGTCGGGGAACTTCGCCGTCAGAGCGTTCCACGAGGCGGTGACGGCGGCGGGGTAAGTCGCCGCGTTCTCGCGGCGGTCGTTGATCGAGCCCTCGATGATGATCAGGTCGGGCGCGATCCCGGCATCCAGAGCCCTGATCCGCGTCGGGTAGTCCGGCCCGTCGAGACCGGGCTTCTGATAGCCGCTGCCGCGGACGCCGTCGACGACGGTGGTGCCGTGGATGAGATCGGCCAGCAGGTACGCGTAACCGTCGGTCGGGGGAGTGGCGGCGGACCCGTACGTCCAGGAGTCGCCGAACACCAGCACGCGCGGATGCGGTGGCAGGATCAGCGGCGCCGGTGAGACTGCGCCGTGCTCGGCTGCCGCGATCGGTGCCGTCCCGACCGGCGGCATCCATGGCCGGGTGATGCCGAGCGCCACGGCGAGCACGACCGCCGTCGCGCCCGCGATCGCGAGCGCCAGGCGGCGTCGTCGGGTCGGCGCGTGCGTGGTCACTCGAGAAGAGTAGGTCATCGCGGCGGGGAAGAGAATTCGGATGCCGTCACGATCCGGCAACGCTCGAATCGCCCCTCGTGACTGAGGCAGGGAGGGGCGATTCGGCGCACATCGGATGCTACTTCGACGTGCCCTGGGAGACGGAGCCCTGCAGCTGGCGCTGGAAGAGGATGTAGACGATCAGCACCGGGATGATGGTGATCATCACCGCGGCGAACATCTGCCCGAAATCCAGCGAGTAGCCCGCCGACGAGGCGTACGAGGCCATGCCCTGCGACAGCACCCAGTTGTTCTTGTCGGTGTTCAACGAGATCGGCAGCAGGAACTGGTTCCACAGGCCCAGGAAGTTCATGATCGCGACGGCGGCCATGCCGGGCTTCGCCATCGGGAGCATCACCTGGAAGAACGTGCGCCACTCGCTGGCGCCGTCCACGTAGGCCGCGTCCTGGATCTCGTACGGCAGCGACTTGAAGAACGAGAACAGGAAGAACACGGTGAACGGCAGTGCGAACGCCACGTAGGTGAGGATCAGGCCGGGCAGGGTGTTCAGCAGCCCCATGCCCTGCAGGATGAAGAACAGCGGGACGATGGCGAGGAAGATCGGGAACGTCAGCCCTGCCAGCATCAGGTAGTAGATGACCCGGCTGCCCGGGACGGAGAACCGCGCCAGCACGTACGCGCACATGGCGCCCAGCACCATCACCAGCACGAGGGAGACGCCCACGACGATGACGGTGTTCAGGAACATCTGCCCGAAGGCGTTGTCGATCCAGGCGCTGACGTAGTTGTCGAAGTTCCAGTTCGAGGGCAGCCCGAACGGGCTGGCGAAGATCTCCTTCGTGGTCTTGAACGAGCCGATCAGCGTCCAGATCATCGGCAGGATCACGACGAGGGACCAGATGCCCATCACCACGTGCGAGACGGTGCCGACCGCCTTGTCGCCACGGGTCGCCTTCACCCTGCGCTCGGGTACGACGGACCTCGTCCTGGGGTCGATGGTGATCGCGGCGCGCGTCTCGGTGCTCATGCGCGTCCTCCTTCGTCCTTGCCGCCGACGAGGCGGAAGATGCCGATGATGAGCGCGGCGAACAGCAGCGTGATGACGGCGAGGACGACGCCCATCGCAGTCGCAAGGCCGAACTGGCCCTTCTCGAACGCCGTGCGGAACAGGTACTGGCTCATCACCAGGGTGCTGTTGCCCGGGCCGCCGGTCGAGTTCAGGCCGGCCATGTAGACGAAGGCGTCCAGTGCCATGATGCCCAGGTAGATGTAGGCGGTCTGCACGTTGTCGCGCATCTGCGGCAGCAGGATCGAGACGACGGTGCGGAACCGGCCGGCGCCGTCGATGCGGGCGGCCTCCAGGGTCTCCGCGGGGATGCCCTTGATCGCCGCGACGAACAGGATCATGTAGAACCCGACCATGCTCCACACGATCACGAAGATCGTCGCGCCCATGGCCGTGCGCTCGTCGCCCAGCCACGCGGGCTGGTCCGTGACGCCGAACAGTCCCAGGATGCCGTTCAGCAGGCCGCCCGAAGGTGTGTAGATCATGTTCCACAGGATCGCGATGACGATCGCGGGGATCACATACGGGAAGAAGGAGATCACTCGGTAGAAGCTCGAGCCCTTCAGCCCGCGGACCTGTCCCCGGCTCGGGCCGCCGACGGTGATCATGCTGGCGAAGATCAGGGCGATGACGATGGTGACCAGCGGGACGATCAGCGCGAGCACGATGTTGTTCAGCATCGCGCGCAGGAAGATGTCGTCGTTGAACAGCTTGACGTAGTTGTCGAATCCGATGAACTGCATGTCCGGCGTGAAGCCCGTCCAATTGGTCATCGCGTAGTACACGGCCTGCACGAACGGCGAGATCACGAAGATCAGGAAGATCGCCAGGGGCAGGCCCAGGAAGACGAGCAGGAACGAGACGTAGTCGAAGGTCAGCTTTCGCCGCCCAAGGCGGGACGGCTTGCGCCGTCCCGCCTTGGCTGCAGTGACCGCGGCCGTCTCGAGCCCCGGTCCACCGCTGACGGTGGAGTAGCTCACTTGATCTCGATCTTCTTGACGGAACTGTCCTCGCGGATCTTGTCGACGATGCCCTGAAGCTGCTTGGTGAGGTCTGCGACCGTCATCTTGCCGTCCAGGAACGAGTTCCAGATCGGCAGCTGGTCGGAGTTCATGCCGTACAGGTTGGTCGACTTGATGGTGAAGACGTTGTCACCGGCGGCCTTCAGCATCTCGGACTGCGACACCAGCGCGGTGGAGCCGAAGCCGTCGGCGGGGACGGTGTCCTTGACGATGGTGGGCGCCAGCTTGTTCTTGGCGAACGCGGTGGCGGACTCCTTCGAGAGCATCGTGCGCAGCAGCTCCTTGCCGCCGGCCGGGTTCTTCGCCTTCTTGGGGACGATGAACGGCTCGCCGGCCTCGGCGCGCATGGTGCCCTTCGGCGTGGTCTGGTTGCCGTCCAGGGGCAGCTCCGCGAAGCCCTTCATCGTGAAGCCGTCCTTGGTCGTCTTCTTCATCTCGTTCTCGATCCACGAGCCCGAGGGGTAGAGAAGCGCGGCCTCGTCGAGGCTCCACTGGGCCTGGGCCTGCGTGAACTGCGTGCCGGCGCCGCCGGGCTTGATGTAGCCCGCCTGGATGATCTCGTAGAGGATCTCGAGGATGCTCTGGATCGCGGGGTGCGACCAGGCCTTCGGGTCGAGGTTCTCGAACGGGATGCGGAAGTCGTCACCGGCCTGGATGACGGCGGAGTCCACGACCATCGTGTTGTAGTAGGTCGCAGCCTCCTTGCCCCAGAGGAAGAGGTACTTGCCCTTCGCCTTGGCCGCGGCGCCGAGAGCCTTCAGGTCCTGCCAGGAGGTCGGGACCGTCCACCCGTTCGCCTCGAACAGGCTCGAGGAGTACCAGATGCCGTAGACGGTCATGACGTAGTTCAGCGCCACGAAGTTGCCGTCGAAGGTGCCGGGATCCTTGACGCCCGCGAACAGCGTGTCGCTGATCTTGGTGCCCTCGAGGTTGTTGGAGTCCAGCACATCGTCCAACGTCTCGAGCTGGTCGAGAATCGTGTTCCAGCCGATCGAGTTGGCGCCGGAGTTGTCGATGAGGTCCGGCGGGTTCCCGCCGACGAAGCGGGGCTGCAGCTCCTGGGCGATCTTCGTCGACGACGAGACCTTGACGCTCACGCCGCCGAGCTTCTTGTTGGCCTCCATGATCTTCGCGGAGTTCTCGACGTAGTCGATGCCGTAGCCGCCGTCGAAGATGACCGCGTCGACCTTGGAGTTCGCCGCAACGCCGAACGGGTTGTCCGCGGTGACCTTGCCCGCCGGTGCGCCGCCGCCCGTGCTGCCGCCGCCCGGAGCCGCGCACGACGCGAGCGTCGCGCCGAACGGGATCAGGAGAGCAGCCGTGGCTGCGCCGCGCAGCAGGTTGCGACGGCTGATGGATGCTTCTTTGAGTTCCATCTTCATACCTTCCGTAGTGATGTGATCGGTGTTGGGTGTCGGGCCCTTCGGCAAGCTCAGAGACCCAGGAGCTGTCGAATCAGGCTCCCCGCCGGATGCGGTCCGCGTAGCGGGCCTCAAGGACGGAGTTGTGCTCATCGCCGCCGGGGATGTTGGCGGAGATGTACATGGGTGGGATCTCGCCGCGCTCGGCGATCGTGCGCGCGACGCCCAGCGTCAGCAGCTGCGCGATGAACGCGGCGGTGATCGAGGAGATCGCGCCGGCTGCGGTGCCGCCGGCGAGTTCGAGCGTGGCGTCGCCGTACGGTGCGAGGTTGTCGATGACGACGTCGGCGATCTCGCTCAGGCGCTTGCCGCTGGGATGCTTGGGCTGAACCCGCTTGGTGTGCTCGAGGCTGGTCACGGCGATGACCTTGTGCCCGTGCTCCTGCGCCCACAGCGCAGTGCCGACGATCGAGCCGTTCACGCCGGAGTTCGAGGCGATCAGGAACACGTCGCCGTCGTTCACCGGGACCGTGGCCATCAGCTCGTCGACGACCCACGGCTCGCGCTCCAGCACGGCGCCGAGCACGTCGACATCGCGGTCGCCGTGCAGGACGATGTCGCGCAGCGCGAACTTGTTGGTGGGGATCAGGCCGCCCGCGCGACCGGCGATCTCCATGGCGAACGCCTCGGAGTGCCCGGTGCCGAACGCCTGCAGCACGCCGCCGTCGTCGAGCGCCTGCACCATCAGCGCGATGGCGGGATCCAGGTCGCCGGCCTCGGCGGAGGCGGCGAGGCGGTCCAGCCGGGTGGTGGCCTCGCGAAGCAGGTCGGTCGGAGTGGCGCTCATCGGTTCTCCTCCGCGGTCGGGACGGGCTTGGGCGTGCGAGCGGGTCGGCGGTGCGCGGACACGGCCATGGCGCTGGCGGCCAGCCGGGTCGACGCCTCGCCGAACATCTGCTGCGCCACCAGCAGGTACAGCAGGTCGAGGACGAGCAGCTGGGAGTGCTTCACCGACAGGTCGTCGGGGCGCAGGTAGTGCGAAGGCTCGGCTGTGGCCAGCGAGACGTCGGCGAGGCCGGCGAGCCAGGAGTCGGAATCGTGCGTGATGGCGACGGTGAAGGCGCCTGCGGCACCCGCCTGCGAGAGCATCTGCACGGTCTCATCGGTGCGGCCGGTGCTGGAGATGCCGATGGCGACCGAGGCGGCGTTCTGCATCACAGCGCTGGTGAGGCCCTCGTGCACGTCGGACCAGGCGTGCGCGTTCACGCCGATGCGGTACAGGCGCCCCTGGAACTCGCGGGCGATGATGCCGCTGCCGCCCACTCCGTAGATGTCGACGTGACGCGCCGACGCGATGGCTGCGGCGACCTGCATGACGGCATCCAGGTCGAGGCGCGCAGCCGTGCTCTCCAGCGAGTCGACGTGCAGGGCGACCAGTGTCTGCAGCACCTTGCCCGGGGTGTCGTTCGCGCCGAACTCCTCGCCGATGTCGGCGTGCCAGCTCTCGTTCGCGTCGCCGCGGCCGATCTCGCTGGCGACGCCGACGCGGAACTGCGTGTAGCCGTCGAAGCCGAGCGCGCGGCAGAAGCGGGTGACGGTGGCGGGGGAGGTGCCCGCTCGGTCGGCGAGCTCGGTGATGGTCAGCTCGACCGGAGCCGCCGGGTGCGCGGTGACCACGTCGGCGATCTTGCTCATCGCCGTCGGCATGGTGTGACGGCTCGCCGCGATGCGGCGGGCGATCGTCATTCCGTTGCCGAAGTCCTTGGTCCGTGGCACCATTGCCTCCTGAATCCCGTCAGGGTTTTTCTCGTTGAGATGAAAACTATTCTCACGCGACGAAAACGTCAAACAGGACAACATCACAAATGAGTCACGAACCGCTGCTGCTGGGTATCGATGCCGGGGGAACCTCCACCAGAGCGGTGCTCACGGACCTGCGCGGGGAGTGCCTCGGCTACGGCGTCGGCGGCCGCGGCAACCCGGTCTCCGCCGGTGCGGAGCGGGCAGCCGACGGGGTACTGGATGCCGCCGCCGCCGCGCTCTCCGCGATGCGGCGCTCGCTGTCCGACGTCTCGCTGATCGCGCCGGCGATGGCGGGCATGCGCGCTGCCGGCAGTCCGGACTGGCTGATGGATCGCCTGGTCGCCGAAGGCTTCACCGGTCGCCTCGTGTTCGAGTCCGATCTGCTGGCCACGTACTTCAGCGGCGCAGCGGATGCGTTCGGCTACGCGATGGTCTCGGGCACCGGCGCCTGCGTCATCCGGGTGCGCGACGGGCGGATCGACGGCACCGGCGACGGCCTCGGCTGGCTGCTGGGAGATCGCGGCAGCGGGTTCTGGATCGGCGCCGAGATCGCCCGCGCGGCCGTGGTGGACCTGGATGGCACAGGACCTCGCACGGCGCTGACGGACTCCGTGCTCGCCCATCACGGCCTCGCGCGCACCGGCGTGCGCACCGCCGGCCGCTGGCTGGAACTCGAGGAGCTCGTGAGTGCGCTCTACGCGCATCCGCCCATCGAACTGGCCGGGCTCGCGCCGTTCGCCTTCGAGTTCGCGCGGACGGATGCCGTGGCCGCGGGCATCCTCGCCGAAGCCGGCGAGCACCTGGCCGACACGCTCTCCGCCAACCTGCAGGGCCCTGGCCCCCTGGTGATCGGCGGCAGCGTGCTGTCGCGCAGCGGCCCGGTGCGCGACGCATTCCTGGCACGGCTCGGCGACGCGGCAGACGGCCTGGCGATGCGATCGGTCGGCGACGGGGCGGTCGGGGCGGCGATGCTCGCGATCCGCGCGGCCGGCGGCGAACCGGATGCGGAGACGCTGGCGCGGCTGAGCGAGACCGTGGCTGCGTTCCGCTGAGGCTGCCTGCGCGTCGGCGGCATCGGTCCGGGATCCACCGGCCGGTAGACTGGGCTGTCTATGAATCCTGAAGCCCTCGCCGCAGCCGTCCTCGCCGTCCTGACGCCCATCGCGGCGTCGCTGCGACCCTCCGAGGACCTCGGGGTGACGGCATCCGACATCGTGCTGGACCGCCCGCGCAACCGCGATCACGGCGACTGGTCCACCAACATCGCGATGCGGCTGGCGAAGCGCCTCGGCACGAACCCGCGCGAGCTCGCGCAGCGCATCGCCGATGCGCTCGCCGACGTGGACGGCATCGCCGCCGTCGACGTCGCGGGCCCCGGCTTCATCAACATCCGACTGGACGCGGCCGCCGCGGGCGCGCTGGCGAAGACCATCGTCGAGGCGGGCGCCGCGTTCGGCACCAACGACTCCCAGCAGGGCGTCTCGGTCAACGTCGAGTTCGTGTCGGCCAACCCCACCGGGCCCCTGCACATCGCGCACACCCGGTGGGCCGCGCTGGGCGACTCGATCGTGCGCCTGCTGCTGGCCAGCGGGGCCGACGCAGTGCGCGAGTACTACATCAACGACGCCGGAGCCCAGATGGAGCGCTTCGCGAACTCCGTGCTGGCGGCGGCCAAGGGCGAGCCCACGCCGGAGGGCGGCTACCCGGGCGCGTACATCGACGAGCTCGCGCAGCGCGTACTCGAAGCGCACCCCGGACTGCTGGACCTGCCGGCCGACGAGCAGCTTGTGGTGGCCCGCGACCAGGCGTACGAGTACCAGCTGGCCGAGATCAAGAGCTCCCTGGCGCGCTTCAACGTGCCCTTCGACGTGTGGTTCTCGGAGCGCACTCTGCACGCCGCGGGCGAGGACGGCTCTCCGAGCCTGGTCGACCAGGCCGTCGACCGCCTGCGCGAGCAGGGTCACGTCTTCGACCAGGACGACGCCGTCTGGGTGCGCACCTCGACCTTCGGCGACGACAAGGACCGCGTCATCCGGCGATCCAACGGCGAGTACACCTATTTCGCCGCGGATGCCGCGTACTACCTGAACAAGGGCGACCGCGGCTACCAGAACAAGATCTACCTGCTCGGCGCCGACCACCACGGCTACGTGAACAGGCTCAAGGCCATCGCCGGCGCCGCAGGCGAGGACCCCGAGAAGAACATCCAGGTGCTGATCGGCCAGATGGTCTCCATCAACGGCGCGCGGCTGAGCAAGCGCGCGGGCAACATCATCGAGATGGACGACCTGCTGAACTGGCTGGGCGCCGACGCGCTCCGGTACTCGCTGGAGCGGTCTCCCGCCGACTCGCCGCTGGATCTGGATCCGGAGCTGCTGCAGAAGCGCACCAACGACAACCCGGTGTTCTACGTGCAGTACGCGCACGCCCGCACGCACAATGTCGCACGCAACGCGGCGGACTCGGGCGTGGATCGCTCCGAGTTCGCCCCCGAGCTGCTCGTTCACGAGACCGAGGGCGCGCTGCTGGGCGCCCTGCAGGAGTTCCCGCGGATCGTCGCCTTCGCGGCATCCGTTCGCGAGCCGCACCGCATCGCCCGCTACCTGGAGGAGCTCGCGGGGCTCTACCACCGCTGGTACGACAGCTGCCGCGTCATCCCGCAGGGCGACGACCCCATCGAGAGCGTGCACCGCACCCGACTGTGGCTGAACGACGCCGCAGGCCAGGTGCTGCGCAACGGACTGGAGCTGCTGGGCGTCTCGGCGCCCGAGCGGATGTGAGATGACCGGCTCCGAGGTACGGCCTGCGCGACGGCGCAGACGCTGGCCATGGGTTCTCGGCATCTCAATCGTGCTGATCGGCGGGCTGCTGGTGGCTGCCGAGGCGGCCGCCCGCTCCATCGTCCCGGGGATCGTCAGAGCCGCGGTGCTCACGGCCGCTCATCTTCCGGCCAGTCAAGAGCTGGATGTGGAGGTCCCCGGTCTACTCGTGCCGCAGCTGATCACCGGCCGCCTCGGCGAGGTGCGCCTGTCGTCGGATGCTGTGACCGTGGACGGCGTCACGGGCGCGATCGACGCGACCGTCGCCGGCGTGCCGCTCGGCGACGGGCCGCTCGGCGCGGTGAAGGGATCGCTCACCATCGGCCAGGACTCCTTCGGGCAATTGCTGAAGGGTGCCGCCATCCCCGTGACCGGCGTCGCACTGCAGGCGCCGGACGCGACCGTCCAGGGCGAGGTCAGCGTGTTCGGCCGCGCGATCCCGATCGGGCTCACGGTCACACCCGGCATCCAGGACGGCGACGTGCTGCTGACTCCGGTGTCCGCGAGCCTCGCCGGCGCGCAGGTCGATCTGCAGCGCCTGGCGGCCACGTTGGGCGGCCTCGGCCAGACGCTCGCGGCACCACAGCGCCTGTGCATTGCCGATCGGTTGCCGAAGGGCGTGACGCTCTCAGGGCTGCGCGTCGAAGGACGGCAGGCCGTGGTGGACTTCACCGCCGACGGACGCATCACCGTCGACGCGGCGCTGCGCGCGAACGGCTCCTGCCCGCGCTGATCACGGCTCCCGCGGCCCGCCGTCCCCGTCGTGACGGGCCTCGCGCAGAGCGGCCGTCGCCGTGCGGACATCCTCCTCAGCGAGGCGCACCGCGGCATCCGCGAGTGTCGTGGCGCCGAACCGGGACGCCACGCGGTCGTGCTCCTCGTGCACGGACTCCACGATGAACGCGATCGCCAGCAGGATCACCTGCGTGGACAGGTTCAGCCACAGCAGCAGCGCCAGCAGCGACGCGAACGACGCCAGCAGCGGATTCATCCTGGCGCCCCCGACGAAGAGCCCGGACAGCTCCTGCAGCACCAGCAGCGCGACCCCGCCCAGTGCGGCACCTGACCACAGCGCCCGAGCAGAGGCCTGCATGCCGGAGAGCATGCGGAACGCGGCGGCGATCAGCACGGCGTTCAGCACCAGCACGACCAGGACCGAGACGACGCGCACGGTCCACGTCACGAGGGCGGAGCCAGGCGCCATCCCCGTGACACCTGCGACGCCGGCCACGACGGCTTCCCCCGCCAGAGTCAGGGCGGCGGCGCCTGCGAACGTCACCGCGATGATCACCGCGAGCAGGACGTTGCGCAGGATCACGCGGTACCAGGCGACGTCGGTTCGCGCCGTGCCGGCCAGGGAGCGGATCGAGATGCGCAGCGAGCCGATCGCTCCCAGCGCGGCGCCGATGAGTCCGACCAGCGAGATGATCCCGGTGATCGACAGCCCGGCGGGCGCGCGGATGTCGTCCAGGTCGACGATGCCCTGACCGCCCGGCGTGCGCAGCAGACCGGGCACGGCGGTGTCGATCGCGCGCACGACGGCCTCCCACGCGGCGTCGTCCCGCGACAGCCACAGCGCCGCAGCCGAGAATCCCAGCAGGACGGCGGCGAACACACTGAACAGCGCACGGTAGGTCACCGCATCGGCGAGCACGGGACCGTGGCGCGCGGCATAGCGCAGCGCTGCGCGCACCAGCCGCCAGTGCAGCAGCCGCGCTGTCACCGCACCGATGGTGCGCGCGATGAGTCCTGGCTGCTCGGAATCCGGTCGTCCGCTCATCCGGCCACCCTAGTCAAAGCACGGAACATGACCGAAGGGGCTTGCGCCGATGACCTAGAATCGGGGCAACCTCGCCGTGCGCTCCGGCGCCCGAGAACCCGTCCCACGATTGGCGCTCTGTGCATTCAGCTGTAACCTCGCCCGCCCCCGACTGGCTGGTCGTCCCCGACGACGCCAACGACCTGGTTCCCGCCGTCTGGCCGGCGTCGGTCGCGCGCACCTCCGAGGGAGAGCTCAGCATCGGCGGAATCGCCGCCGGAGCGCTCGTGCGGGAGTACGGCACGCCGCTGCAGGTGCTCGACGAGGGCGAAGTGCGCCGTCGGGCGGCAGCCACCCGCTCCGCGTTCGACGCGGCCGCGGAGGAGCACGGCACCACGGCTCGCGTGTACTACGCGGGCAAGGCGCTGCTGAACACCACCATCGTGCGCTGGGTGATGGACGAGGGTCTGAACGTCGACGTGTGCACCGGCGGCGAGCTCGAGGTCGCGCTGGCGGCCGGAGCGGATGCCGGACGGCTGGGCTTCCACGGCAACAACAAGTCCACCGCCGAGCTGGAGCGCGCCGTCGAAGTCGGCGTCGGCACGATCATCATCGACAGCGCGCTGGAGATCGAGCGGCTGGCGGCGATCGTGTCCCGCACGGGGACGATGCAGCGGGTCATGCTGCGCGTCAACAGCGGTGTGCACGCCGAGACCCACGATTTCCTGGCGACCGCGCACGAGGATCAGAAGTTCGGCACGCCCCTGGATGCTGCGGCCGCGCTCGTCGCACGCATCCGCGAGATCGACGGGCTCGCATTCGTGGGACTGCACTGCCACATCGGCTCGCAGATCTTCGGCGTCGCCGGCTTCCGCGAGTCGGCGGGGCGCGTGCTCGACCTGCACGAGCAGCTGCTGGCCGGCGGTGATGTCCCGCAACTGAACCTGGGCGGCGGGTTCGGCATCGCGTACACCCGCGCCGACACCCCCGAGGCGATCGAGACCCTCGCCCAGGGGATCGTGGCCGCTGTCGCCGAGGGATGCGCGGCGCGCGGCATCCGCATCCCCGCCCTGTCCTTCGAACCGGGCCGGGCCATCGTCGGCAATGCCGGCGTGACGCTGTACGAGGTCGGCACGATCAAGGACGTCGCCCTCGAGAACGGCTCCCGGCGCTACATGAGCGTGGACGGCGGCATGAGCGACAACGCCCGCCCTGCGCTGTACGGCGCCCAGTTCTCCGCACGCCTGGCCTCCCGCCAGGGAGCGGGCGAACCCGTGCTGGTGCGCGTGGTCGGCAAGCACTGCGAGTCCGGCGACATCGTCGTCGACCACGAGTACCTGCCCGACGACGTCGTGCCAGGCGACCTGCTGGCCGTCCCCGCCACGGGCGCGTACTGCGCTCCGCTGTCCAGCAACTACAACCACGTGCCGCGCCCGCCGATCGTCGCCGTGCACGACGGCGCATCCCGCGTGATCGTGCGGGGCGAGACCATCGCCGACCTGCTGGGCCGCGACGCCGGCATCGAGCGGTGACGCGGCTCATTCCGTGGGCGCTCGCGCCCGCCATCAGACTTGACCACCCCCGTGCGTGAGGAGCGCAGATGACTGAGTACCGACGACTTCGCGTGGCACTGCTGGGAGCCGGCGCGGTGGGATCCCAGGTGGCCGCGCTCCTGCTGAAGCACGGCGACGAGCTCGCCGACCGCGCGGGCGCCCGGCTGGAGCTGGCGGGCATCGCCGTGCGCAACCCCGACGCTCCGCGCGATGTGGAGCTGCCGCGCGAGCTGTTCACCACCGATGTGGAGCCCCTGATCACCGGCGCCGACATCGTGATCGAGCTGATGGGCGGGATCGAGCCCGCCCGCTCGCACATCCTGCTGGGCCTGGGCTCCGGCGCCGACGTGGTCACCGCCAACAAGGCGCTGCTGGCCACGCACGGCCCGGAGGTGTTCGAGGCCGCCGACCGCGTCGGCGCCTCGGTGTATTACGAGGCCGCCGCCGCCGGCGCCATCCCCATCATCCGCCCGCTGCGGGACTCGCTCGCCGGTGACCGCGTGGTGCGCATCATGGGCATCGTGAACGGCACGACCAACTACATCCTCGACCGGATGGACGGCGAGGGCGCGGACTTCGCCGATGTGCTGGCCGACGCCCAGCGCCTGGGCTACGCCGAAGCCGACCCCACGGCGGATGTCGAGGCCTACGACGCCGCGCAGAAGGCGGCGATCCTGGCGTCCCTGGCCTTCCACACCACCGTCCCGCTGGATGCCGTGCACCGCGAGGGCATCACCACGATCACCGCCGACATGATCCACCAGGCCCGCGACGCCGGCTTCGTGATCAAGCTGCTGGCGGTCTGCGAGCGCCTGCACGAGGACGGCGGCGAGCAGATCTCGGTGCGCGTGTATCCGGCGCTGGTTCCGCGTGAGCATCCGCTGGCCTCGGTGCACGGCGCCAACAACGCCGTCTTCGTCGAGGCGGAGGCCGCGGGATCGCTGATGTTCTACGGCGCCGGCGCCGGCGGGATGCAGACGGCATCCGCGGTGCTGGGCGATGTCGTCTCCGCCGCACGCCGCCACATGGCCGGCGGCACGGGCGTGGGCGAGTCGACCCGCGCGAATCTCCCCATCGTCTCGATCGGGCACGTCACCACCCGCTACCAGATCACGCTCGAGGTCGCCGACCGTCCCGGCGTGCTGGCGAAGATCGCCCTGCTGCTCAGCGAGGGCGGCGTGTCGATCGCCACCCTCGTGCAGACCGCGATCCCCACCGGATCGGGGGAGCGCAGCACCGCGCGAGTGGTCATCGGCACCCACCGCGCGGCGGACAGCGCACTGAGCGAGGCCGTCGAGCGGCTCACCGGCAGCGATGTCGTCGAGCACGTCGTCTCAGTGCTGCGCGTCGAGGGGGAGTAGCCGTGCCCGTCACCCTCGTCCCCGCGGACATGGAGCCCGTGGTCGGGGACACACCCGATGTCGACGGCGCGCTGCGCACCGTCACGGTGACGGTCCCCGCCACCAGCGCCAACCTCGGCCCCGGCTTCGACACGCTGGGGCTGGCGCTGAGCATCTACGACACGCTCACCGCCTCCTCGTTCGACGATGATCGCCTCGACGTGTCGGTGTCAGGCTCCGGCGCCGACAGCATCCCGACCGATGCGACCAACCTCGTCGTGCGCTCCATCGCGCACGTCTACGAGGACGTCGGCCGGCGGATGCCGGGACTGCGGCTGCACGCCCTCAACGGCGTGCCGCACGGGAGAGGGCTGGGATCCTCCGGCGCTGCGGTCTCCGCCGGCATCCTGATCGCCAAGGGTCTGCTGGCGGGCGACGTCGACCTCGAGGACCACGACCTGCTGCGCCTGGCCACCGAGCTCGAGGGCCACCCCGACAACGTGGCGCCGGCACTGTTCGGCGGGCTCACCATCGCCTGGATGGGCGATCACGGGCCGCTGCACAAGAAGCTGCTCGTGCACCGCGGCGTGGCGCCGCTGGTGTTCGTGCCGGGCTTCACGATGTCCACCTCGCTGGCGCGCTCGCTGGCTCCTCTGCAGGTGCCCCGTGAGGATGCCGTGTTCAACGTCTCGCGGTCGGCGCTGCTGGTCGCGGCGCTCACGCAGAGCCCCGAGCTGATGCTGGACGCCACCGCCGACAGGCTGCACCAGGCGTACCGCGGCGCGGCCATGCCCGAGACGCTGCGGCTCGTGCAGGCGCTGCGTGCCGAGGGCTTCGCGGCGGTCGTCTCCGGCGCCGGACCCAGCGTCCTGGTGCTGGCCGACGGGCCCGGGACGCGCAAGCGTGCGGTCGACGTGGCGGATGCCGTCACGGAAACTCCGTGGGACGCGCACATGCTCGCAGTGGATGTGCGTGGTGGTACGATCAGAGACAGAGCAGAGGGCTCCACGTAACTTCGTGAATCTGGCCCCTTCGCACTTCTGCGAAATCCGCACGCGATCCCCAGCACCATCCAGGTGCTGGCAGGCAGGCGCTCAGCGTCGGCGCGTGTGAACCGCTCAGCTTCTGCTGTGCACTCTCTGGATTGCTCATTTCCCACGACATATGAGGGAGTACTCGTGGAGAACATCTCCGAGACCCAGAACGACAACCAGGCCGCCGAGGCGGCCGCGCCCGAGAAGGCTCCGGCGCGCAAGCGCGCGCCCCGGCGGGCGACCACCGCGTCGGCCGCCGCTGCCGCGTCGGCTGTGACCGAGACGGCTCCGGCCGAGGCTTCCGCTGCGGCCGCCCCGGCCGCGGAGACCGCCCCGGCTGCGGACGAGAAGCCGAAGGCGCCCCGCCGCACGCGTGCCAAGAAGGCGGATGCCGAGACGCTCGACATCCCCACCGCCGCGGCTCCTGCGGCGGACTCGACGCCGGCATCCGAGTCCGCTCCGGCATCCGACTCCGCTCCGGCATCCGACTCCGCCGAGGCTCCGGCGAAGCCCGCCCGCAAGCGCGCCTCGCGCGCGGCGGGCAAGGGCGCCGACGATGCGACCGCGGAGAAGTCCGCGGAGGCCGCAGCCGAGCAGCCCACTGCCGAGCAGGCATCCGACGCGACGGATGCTCCCGCGAAGCGCCCCGCGCGCCGTCGCGGTGCCAAGGCCGAGGCCGCTGCGGAGGGCGACGCCTCCTCCGAGGCGAAGGATTCCGGCGAGAAGGCCGAGCACGCCGACAAGCAGGCCTCGCACGACGAGAACACCTCCGACTCCGAGGGCTCCTCGGACGGCGAGGGCTCCGGCCGCAGCCGCAGCCGTAACCGCAGCCGCAGCCGCGGTCGTGGTGGCAAGGGCGAGAGCGGCAACGGCCAGAACGGCCAGGGCAACGGCCACGGCGGGCAGGACAACGGCCACGGCGACGACGAGCAGGGCTCCGGCCGCAGCCGTCAGCGCAACAAGCGCCGTGGCGGCGGCAACCAGAACGCCGACGAGTTCGAGACCGAGATCGGCGAGGATGACGTGCTGATCCCGATCGCCGGCATCCTCGACGTGCTGGACAACTACGCCTTCGTGCGCACCACCGGCTATCTCGCCGGCGCGAGCGACGTGTACGTCTCGCTGGGGCAGGTCAAGAAGTACAACCTGCGCAAGGGCGACGCGATCGTCGGCGCCATCAAGCAGCCTCGCGAAGGCGAGCAGCAGGGCCGTCAGAAGTACAACGCGCTGGTGAAGGTCGACTCCATCAACGGCCTCTCGCCCGAGGACGCCGGCACTCGCGTCGAGTTCGGCAAGCTCACCCCGCTGTACCCGCAGGAGCGCCTGCGCCTGGAGACCGCGCCCGAGAAGCTCACCCAGCGCATCATCGACCTGGTCGCCCCGATCGGCAAGGGCCAGCGCGGCCTGATCGTCGCGCCGCCCAAGGCCGGCAAGACCATCGTGCTGCAGCAGATCGCGAACGCCATCGCGCAGAACAACCCCGAGGTGCACCTGATGGTCGTGCTCGTGGACGAGCGGCCCGAAGAGGTCACCGACATGCAGCGCACCGTCAAGGGCGAGGTCATCGCGTCGACCTTCGACCGTCCGGCCGAGGACCACACCACGGTCGCCGAGCTGGCCATCGAGCGCGCCAAGCGCCTGGTGGAGCTGGGCCGCGACGTGGTCGTGCTGCTGGACTCGATCACCCGCCTGGGCCGCGCGTACAACATCTCCACCCCGGCCTCAGGGCGCGTGCTGACCGGTGGTGTGGACGCCGCGGCGCTGTACCCGCCCAAGCGCTTCTTCGGCGCCGCGCGCAACATCGAGAACGGCGGCTCGCTGACCATCCTCGCCACGGCGCTGGTCGAGACCGGCTCCAAGATGGACGAGGTCATCTTCGAGGAGTTCAAGGGCACCGGCAACAGCGAGCTGCGCCTGTCGCGCGCTCTCGCCGACAAGCGCATCTTCCCGGCCGTGGACGTGAACGCGTCCAGCACCCGTCGCGAGGAGATGCTGCTCTCGGCCGACGAGGTCAAGATCACCTGGAAGCTGCGTCGTGCGCTCGCGGGCCTGGACCCGCAGCAGGCGCTGGAGGTCGTGCTGGGCAAGCTCAAGGAGACCAGCTCGAACGTCGAGTTCCTCTTCCAGATGCAGAAGTCCATTCCTGCGCCCACCTCGACCGGATCGTCGCACGCGCACGAGAACAGCATCCGCTGATCCTGCTCGGGGCTGAATCGTGTTCGAGTCCGTCCAGGCTCTGATCGACGAGCATCGCCGGGTGCAGGAGGAGCTCTCCGACCCGGCGGTGCACGCCGATGCCGCGCGCGCCAAGCGCGTGAACCGGCGCTATGCCGAGCTGTCGCGCATCGTCACCGCCCACGAGGCGTGGGTGGCGGCGGGTGAGGACCTGGATGCCGCTCGCGAGCTCGCCCACGAGGACGAGGCGTTCGCCGCCGAGATCCCCGGGCTCGAGGCGGGACTGCACGAGGCCACCGAGAAGCTGCGGCGACTGCTCATCCCGCGCGATCCCGACGACGCCCGCGACGTGATCATGGAGATCAAGGCGGGGGAGGGCGGCGCCGAGTCGGCGCTGTTCGCCGCCGACCTGCTGAGGATGTACATCCAGTACGCCGCGCACCAGGGCTGGAAGACCGAGCTGCTCGAGCGCAACGAGTCCGACCTCGGCGGCTACAAGGATGTGCAGGTCGCCATCAAGGGCTCGTCCTCCGACCCGTCGCAGGGCGTGTGGGCGCACCTGAAGTACGAGGGCGGCGTGCACCGCGTGCAGCGGGTGCCCGCCACCGAGTCGCAGGGTCGCATCCACACCTCCACGACCGGCGTGCTGGTCTTCCCCGAGGTCGACGAGCCCGAGGAGATCCAGATCGACCAGAACGATCTGAAGATCGACGTGTACCGCTCGTCCGGACCCGGCGGGCAGTCCGTGAACACCACCGATTCCGCCGTGCGCATCACGCACCTGCCGACCGGCATCGTCGTGTCCATGCAGAACGAGAAGTCGCAGCTGCAGAACCGCGAGGCCGGCATGCGCGTGCTGCGCGCCCGGCTGCTGGCCCGCCAGCAGGAGGAGCTGGCGGCTGCGGCATCCGACGCCCGCAGATCGCAGATCCGCGGCATGGACCGCTCCGAGCGCATCCGCACGTACAACTTCCCCGAGAACCGCATCGCCGACCACCGCACCGGCTACAAGGCGTACAACCTCGATCAGGTGATGGACGGCGCGCTGGACCCGATCATCGAGTCCTGCATCCAGGCCGACGAGACCGAGCGCCTCGCCGCCCTCGGCTCCTGACTCGCAGAGCCCGCAGCGCCGAAAGCCCGTCTATTTGCGTCGAATGTTGCGAATCGGCGGATTCTGCGAACGTTTGGCGCGAATAGACGGTCCTTGTGGATAACCGCTGACGCCCCTCGACAGAAATTGGCACAGTGGACGCGTGCCGACGCCCGACGATCTGCCCGCCCTGCTGCCAGGTTCCTTCGCTGTCGCCGAAGCACGGGCAGCCGGGGTCTCTCGCACACGGCTCGACGCCGCTGATCTCGAGCGCCGCTTTCACGGAGCACGTATCCGTGTGGAGCCGCTCGAAGGTGATGAAGACTCCGTGTCTGAGTGGGTGGCCAAGTCGCGGGCCATCGATCGTGACATTCTGGCGTACACACCGGTGATGCCGCCGCGGACATTCTTCTGCGGACCCACGGCTGCTCATCTGCTCGGGATACCGCTTCCTCCGCGGATCGACGGCACACTCCACGTCGGCACGTGGCGGCCGAGACGTGCTCCAGAGCGGCCGGGTGTGCAGGGTCATCAGTTCACGCCCGGATTCGTCAAGGTGATGAGTCTGGGCGCGGCGCGAGTGACGGACCCCGCGAGCACTTGGGCGTCTCTCGGGAGCATGCTCTTCGAAGACGAGCTGGTCGCAGCAGCGGATGCGGTGATCCGTATTCCCCGCTATCCGGGCGGGTTCCAGGAGGTCGATCAGACCCCGTTGGCCACCATCGCGGATCTTCGCCGGGTCACGGAGCGAAAGGGTCGTCCAGGTGCGCCTCGCTTGCGGCGCGCGCTCGAACTCGCCCGCAACGGCGCTTCGTCGCCTCCGGAGACGCAGATCAGGCTGATCATCCACGACGCGGGCTTGCCGGAGCCGGTACTGGACTTCGATGTCCGTGCCGTCAATGGGAGTTTCCTCGGGTGCAGCGAGTTGGCGTACCCCGAGCTGCGCATTGCCATCGAGTACGAGAGCGACGGACATCTCACGCGGGAGCAGCTGCAGCGCGACATCGACAAGTACCAGGACTATGCCGAGGCCGGGTGGATTGTCGTGCGACTCACGTCCCAGCACGTCTACCGTGACCGCGCCGAGGCGGTGCGTCGCATCCGCGTCGCCCGTGCTGCGGCGCAGCGTCGCTAGAGACCGTCTATTCGCGCCGAATGTGGCCGAATCGGGGCGGGATGCAGCATTCGGCGCATATAGACGGGCCTTCCGCCGGGTCAGATCATGTAGTCGGGAGCGGACAGCAGAGCCTTCACGCTCTCGTCGGCGTCGCGGGGGCGCGCCTTGGCCGGCATCCCGACCAGCACGCTGTCCGGGGGAGCATCGCGGGTCACGACGGCGTTCGCGCCGACGACGGAGCGCGCGCCGATCACCACAGGACCGAGGATCTTCGCGCCGGCGCCGACGGCCACGCCGTCCTGCAGGGTCGGATGCCGTTTGCCATGATCCCTGGTGCGACCGCCCAGCGTCACGCCGTGGTACAGCATCACGTCGTCGCCGACCTCGGCGGTCTCGCCGACCACCACGCCCATGCCGTGGTCGACGAAGAAGCGACGTCCGATCACCGCGCCCGGGTGGATCTCGATGCCGGTCAGCCACCGGGTCACCTGCGAGCCCAGCCGGGCCGGGAAGCGCAGCCCGCGCACCCACAGCGCGTGCCAGACGCGGTGCGCCCAGATCGCGTGCAGGCCCGGGTACAGCAGTGCCACCTCCAGGCCGCTGCGGGATGCCGGATCCCGCCGACGCGCGGCGCTGACGTCCTCGCTCATCCGGGAGAGGATGCCCATCGCCGGGGTCAGTCCTTCGGCTTCTCGCGCGGCTTGTCGCGCAGGTCCTCGAACAGGGCCGTGGAGATGTACCGCTCGCCGGTGTCGGGGACGATCGCCACGACGGTCTTGCCCGCGTTCTCGGGGCGCTCGGCGACCTTCAGCGCGGCCCACACGGCGGCGCCGCTGGAGATGCCCACCAGCAGGCCCTCCTTCGCAGCCAGGTCGCGTGCGGTGCGCAGCGAGTCCTCGTACTCGACGGGGAGGATCTCATCCAGCACGTCGCGGTCCAGCACGTCGGGCACGAAGCTCGGGCCGATGCCCTGGATGCGGTGGGGTCCGGGGCGACCCTCACTGAGCACGGGGGAGTCCTTCGGCTCGACGGCCACGATCTGCACGTCCGGCTTGACGGCCTTCAGAGCCTGCCCGACACCGGTGATGGTGCCGCCGGTGCCGGTGCCCGCGACCACGATGTCGACCTTCCCGTCGGTGTCGCGCAGGATCTCCTGCGCAGTGGTCTCGCGGTGGATGCGCGGGTTGGCCTCGTTCTCGAACTGGCGCACCCATACGGCGCCGGGGTTCTCGGCGATGATGCCCTTGAGCACCTCGATGGAGCCCGGCATGCCCTTGTGCGGGTCGGTCAGCACCAGCTCGGCGCCGAACGCGCGCAGCAGCACGCGGCGCTCCTTCGACAGCGACGCGGGCATGGTGATGATCACGCGGTACCCGCGGGCGGCGCCCACCATCGCCAGCGCGATGCCGGTGTTGCCGCTGGTGGCCTCCACGATCGTGCCGCCGGGCTTGAGCTCGCCCGACGCCTCCGCGGCGTCGACCATGGCGATGCCGGTGCGGTCCTTCACGCTCGACGCCGGGTTGTAGAACTCCAGCTTCGCCAGCACCGTGGCGTTCAGCCCCTCGGTGACGCGATTGAGCCGCACCAGCGGGGTGTTGCCGACGGCGGTGGTGATGTCGGAGTGGATGCCGGCCATGGGCGGGCCTTTCGTCGAGGATGTCGCAGATTCAGCGTGCCCAGCCTACGGCGTGCGCCTTTCAGCACGGTCGAATATGACCCGCGGCGACGACGCCTACGCTGGGAGGATGCCCGAATCGCTCTCCGCGCTCCTGCGCGCCACGGCCCAGCAGCTCGCCGACGCGGGGCTCACCGACCCCGTCGTCGATGCGGAGCTGCTGATCGGCCACGTGCTGGGTCTGGGGCGGGGCGAGCTGCAGGCGGCGGCTATCCGAGGAGATCGCATCGAGCAGGCGGATGCCGAGAGGCTGGCCGCGCTGGCGGCACGACGCGCCACCCGTGAACCGCTGCAGCACATCACCGGCACCGCGCCGTTCCGGCAGTTGGAGCTGGCCGTGGGGCCCGGGGTCTTCATCCCCCGTCCGGAGACCGAGATGGTGGTGCAGATGGCCATCGACGCGCTGATGGAGAGCGCCTCGCCGTCGCCGGTCGCGATCGACCTCGGCACCGGCAGCGGTGCGATCGCCCTGGCCATGGCCACCGAGGTCCCTCGCGCCCGTGTGTTCGCCGTGGAGCGCTCGCCCGAGGCGCACGCGTGGGCCGCGCGCAACACCGTGGATGCCGAGAATCTCACCCTGGTCCTCGGCGATCTGGCCACGGCCTTCGATGAGCTCCGCGGTACGGCATCCGTCGTCATCTCCAACCCGCCGTACGTTCCCGCTTCACAGATCCCCTCCGATCCGGAGGTGCACCTGTACGACCCCGTCCAGGCGCTGTACGGCGGCGAGGACGGGCTGGACGTGATCCGCGTGATCAGCCGCCGGGCGCAGGAGCTGCTGCATCCGGGCGGGATGCTGGTGCTCGAGCACGCCGAGCACCAGGGCGCCGCCATCCGCGAGCTGCTGCACGCCGACGGCTGGCGCTCCACCGCCACGCACGAGGACCTCACCCGGCGCGACCGCGCCACCACGGCGCTGAACCGCTGATCGTCACCCTCACCGCGGGTGCAGAACCCGCCACCGTAGAATGAGCAGGCCATGTCTACTGTCTTCGATTGCCGCGACCAGGACGAGCTCCTCGCCGGCATGCGCAACGCGCGGGCGGCCATCGCCCGCGGCGAGCTGATCGTCATCCCCACCGACACCGTGTACGGCATCGCCGCCGACGCCTTCTCACCCGCCGCCGTGCAGCGGCTGCTGGATGCGAAGGGACGCGGACGGGAGATGCCGCCGCCGGTGCTCGTGGCGAGCCAGCAGATGGTCGCGGCCCTGGTCGAGTCGATCCCGGATGCCGTGCAGAAGCTCATCGACGCGTTCTGGCCCGGCGGACTGACCATCGTGCTGCCCGCGCAGCCGTCGCTCACCTGGGACCTGGGGGAGACCAAGGGCACCGTCGCCGTGCGCATGCCCGACCGCCGGGTGGCGCTGGAGCTGCTGGCCGAGACGGGTCCGCTGGCCGTCTCCAGTGCGAACCTCACCGGACGCGACGCGGCGATCATCGCCTCGGATGCGAAGAGGATGCTCGGCGACTCCGTCGCGGTGTATCTCGAGGAGGGATACGTCGAGCGCGGCATCCCGTCCACCATCGTCGATGCCACCTCGCTCGTCGAGGCGGGCGAGGGTCAGGCTCCGCTGGTCCGCATCCTGCGCGACGGCGTGATCACCCGCGAGCAGCTCGAAGAGGTGCTCGGAGACCTGCTGGAGCCCGCCGAGAAGCCGGGCGACGTCGAACCGGATGCCGGCGACGCCGAAGCCGTGAGCGCCGAGCCCGGCGGAGACCCGGTCGACCAAGAGTGAAGCAGTATCTGTTCACCTTCATCCTCACCGCCGCGGTCACCTTCATGCTGACGTGGGCGGTGTGGCGGCTGAGCATGAAGTTCAAGCTCTACCCGGGCATCCGCGAGCGCGACGTGCACAAGACGCCCAAGCCGAGGCTGGGCGGCGTGGCGATGCTCATCGGCATCGCGAGCGCGATCCTCGTCTCCGCAGCGAACCCGTTCTTCGAGCGGATGTGGGTGCCGCCGCAGACGCTGTGGTCGATCCTGGGCGCCACGCTGCTGATCGCGGCGGTGGGCGTGATCGACGACCTGTGGGATCTGGACTGGATGATCAAGCTGGCCGCGCAGTTCCTGGCCGCCGGAATCATCACCGCCGGCGGGGGACTGCAGGTGCTCTCGCTGCCGGTGGGCGACATGATCCTCGTCTCGCCGTGGCTGAGCATCTCGATCACGATGGTGGCCATCGTCGTCGTCATGAACGCGGTCAACTTCATCGACGGGCTGGACGGACTGGTGGCCGGCGTCTGCCTGATCGCCAACGGCATCTTCTTCGTGTACTCGTACATCCTCACCCGCGACTCCGGCGCCACCAGCTACTTCAACCTGGCCACCTTCCTGGCCGCGGTGCTCATCGGCGCCTGCGCCGGTTTCCTGCCGTTCAACTGGAGCCCCGCCAAGATCTTCATGGGCGATTCCGGAGCGCTGGTGCTGGGGCTGCTGATGGCCACCTCCGCCATCGCCGTGACCACGCAGGGCGACGTGAACGCGTTCGACCCCGAGAAGTTCGGCCGCTCGCAGCTGGTGGGAGCGTTCATCCCGATCGTCCTGCCGCTGGTGATCGTGAGCCTGCCGCTGCTGGACTTCGGCCTGGCGGTCTTCCGTCGCATGCGCGCCGGCAAGTCGCCCTTCGCTCCGGATCGCAAGCACCTGCACCACCGGATGCTGGACCTGGGCCACCGCGATCGCGGCGCGGTGCTGGTGTTCTACGCGTGGACCGCCGTGATCTCGCTCGGCGTGCTGCTGATGTACATCGGCACCAGGCAGGATTGGCCGGGCGGATACATCGCCGGCATCGTGTTCGGCGCGATCGGCACCGTCGCCTGCGTGGTGGTCACCCTCACCCCGCCGGGCCGGCGGCCGCGTGGCGCCCGCGGAGCCGCCGTCGCACCCGAGCAGCCCTCGTCTCCCGCACACCCGAGCACCTTGGAGCCCCGATGAACAAGAGCACCGTCTCCAGCACCCCGATCCTGCGAGGCACCCTGATCTGGTCCGCCGCGGTGGCCGCCGTCCTGGCGCTGATCGCCGCGGGCATCGGCTTCGCGGTCGCGGGCACGAACGGTCTGTGGAGCGGCCTGATCGGCGTGCTGCTGTCGTTCCTGTTCCTCGGCATCACCGCCGCCAGCATCCTGTTCGCCAACCGCTGGTTCGGGGATCCGCTGTACGTGCCGATCTTCTTCGGCATCGTGCTGGGCGGCTGGCTGGTCAAGCTCGGCGTGTTCGTCGTGCTGATGATCGTCCTGCGGGGCCAGCCGTGGGTGGCCCCGCAGGTGTTCTTCATCTCCATCGTCGCCGGCGTGATCTTCTCGCTGGTGGTGGATGCCCAGGTCGTGATGCGAATGCGGCTGCCCAACGTCAGCGACATCGAGCTTCCCTCGCAGGCGCCGGACGAGGACGCGTCGTGAGCGGCGCTCAGGGTTTGCTAAGCTGGTGAAGTCCCCGCCGGCCGAGTGGTGATCTTCGCAGGGCGCACCGCCGTGGGTGACGATCATCCGTCCCTGCGCACCGGCTTTGTTCTCGGTGCCGAGAAGCTGGAGCCGCAACGTTGACTCAGGCCGTGTCATTCCTCGTCGCCGCGACTGAGGGTCCGACGTTCCATCCACCGGCGATCGATGAGTTCTTCCCGGCCGTTCTGCTCTTCCACGGCACGCCGTTCGAGTTCACGCGCATCAACCTCGCGCAGCTGATCGCGACGGCCGCGCTCGTGCTGATCTTCTGGCTCGGATCGCGGCGGATGAAGCTGGTCCCCGGCCGCTTCCAGAGCATCGTCGAGATGGGCTTCGGCTTCGTCCGCGGCAACATCGCGCACGACCTGCTGGGCCGCAAGGACGGCGACCGGTACCTGCCGATCCTCATGACCATGTTCTTCATGATCCTGTTCATGAACCTCACGGGCATCGTCCCCGGCATCAACATCGCCGGAACCTCGATCATCGCCGTCCCGCTGCTGCTGGCGATCGTGTCGTACATCACCTTCATCTACGCCGGACTGCGGAAGGGGCCGAAGCACTTCGTCAAGAACTCGCTGTTCCCCTCGGGCATCCCGGTGTTCCTGGTGTGGTTCGTCGCGATCCTCGAGTTCCTCTCGACCTTCATCATCCGTCCGGTCACGCTCACCCTGCGTCTGCTGATGAACATGATCGTCGGCCACCTGATGCTGGTGCTGTTCTTCGTGGCGACGGACTTCTTCCTCTTCGGCCTGAGCGGCTGGTGGTCGGCGCTCGGCGTCTTCACCGGCGCGTTCGGTCTCGCATTCACCCTGTTCGAGGTCCTCGTGGCCGTCCTGCAGGCATACATCTTCGCCGTCCTGACTGCGGTCTACATCCAGCTCGCAGTCGCCGAAGAGCACTAAGGGGACAGGCCTCCGCCTGCCCACCAATTGAAAGGAAAAACCCCGTGGACGCAACTACGGTTCTCGCAGCTGTCAACGGCTCGATCGCGACGGTCGGCTACGGCCTCGCCGCCATCGGCCCGGCCATCGGCATCGGCATCGTCGTCGGCAAGACGATCGAGGGCGTGGCCCGTCAGCCCGAGCTGGCCGGCCGCCTGCAGGTCCTGATGTGGATCGGTATCGCCTTCACCGAGGCCCTGGCCTTCATCGGCATCGCCACCGGCTTCATCTTCGGCTACAACTGATCCGCCACCCCGAGACGTAAGGAGACAGGATGCTGAACGCTCTTGTCGTTGTGGCTGCCGAGCAGGCAGAGCGCAACCCCCTGATTCCGGGGCTCCCCGACTTGGTGTGGGGCACGATCTGCTTCCTCATCATCCTCGTGGTGTTCTGGAAGGTCGCCATCCCGAAGCTGACCGCGATGCTCGACGAGCGCGCGGCGGCCATCGAGGGCAACATCGCCAAGGCCGACGAGGCGCAGAAGCAGGCCGAGGCCGCGCTGGAGGAGTACACCCGCCAGCTCGCCGAGGCGCGCACCGAGGCCGGGCAGATCCGCGATGCCGCCCGTGAGGACGGCAAGAAGATCGTCGCCGAGGCCAAGGATGCAGCCCAGCTCGAGGCCACCCGCATCAGCACGGCTGCGCACACGCAGATCGAGGCCGAGCGCCAGGCCGCGTTCGTCTCGCTCCGCAGCGAGGTGGGCACTCTCGCCCTCGACCTCGCCGGCGGAGTCGTGGGGGAGACCCTGGGCGATGACAAGCGCGCGACGGTTGTCGTGGACCGGTTCCTCGCCGACCTCGAGAAGGCGGAGTAATGGGCAGCGCGACCACTCAGGCACTCGCGGCATCGGCTCAGGCGCTTGCCGCGACGAAGGACCTGAACCTCGACAGTGCGGCCGAGCTGTTCTCAGCCGCCCGCGCGCTCGGGGAGTCGGCCCAGCTGAGCGGCGCGCTCGCTGATCCCACGGCACCTGCGCAGGCACGCACTGCTCTGGTCGCGAGCGTCTTCAGCGGGGCATCCGCTCCGGTGAGGTCATTGCTGACCGCGGTCGCCGGGGAGCGCTGGTCCAGCGCGTCCGACCTCGTGGACGGGGTGGAGGAGCTCGCGATCCGCGCGGCTGCTGTCGCCGGCGCGAAGGACGACGTCGCGGGCGAGCTGTTCGGCTTCTCCCGAGTCGTCGCCGCGAATCCGGAGCTCGAGCTCGCGCTCGGCAGCCGGCTGGGCGATGCACCGGCGAAGGCCGAGCTCGTCCAGCAGGTCCTCGGCTCCCAGGTCTCGCCGGCCACGGTGCTGATCGCCTCCTCGCTCGTGCGCCAGTCGCGCGAGCGCCGGGTGCGCCAGCTGTTCAGCCGCGCCATCGACATCGTCTCCGCGCAGGCGGGACGCACGGTCGCGACCGTCTACACGGCCGCGCCCATCGCCGCCGCGCAGCAGACCCGTCTTCGTGACGCTCTGGCTCGCCGTTATGGGGGAGAGATCTCCATCAACCAGGTGATCGACCCCGAGGTCATCGGAGGACTGCGCGTGCAGATCGCCGATGACGTCATCGACGGCAGCATCTCCGCCCGCCTCGCAGAGCTCCGCCAGAAGCTCGCGAGCTGACACAGACTGGCGCGGGGAACCGCGCTCACCAGACACACAAAGGGAAGACAATGGCAGAACTATCGATCAGCCCCGACGTCATCCGTGACGCGCTGAAGAATTTCGCAGCCGCCTACGAGCCCACCGGCGCCGTCGCGACCGAGGTCGGCACCGTCATCGACGCAGCCGACGGCATCGCGCACGTCGAGGGACTGCCGGGCGTCATGGCCAACGAGCTCGTCACCTTCGCCGACGGCACCAAGGGCCTCGCGCTGAACCTCGACGAGCACGAGATCGGCGTGGTCGTCCTCGGCGACTTCACCGGCATCGAGGCCGGCCAGGAGGTCACCCGCACCGGCGAGGTCCTCTCGGTCCCGGTCGGCGACGGCTACCTGGGTCGCGTCGTCGACCCGCTGGGCAACCCCATCGACGGACTCGGCGCCATCGCCACCGACGGCGTGCGCGAGCTCGAGCTGCAGGCGCCCGGCGTCATGCAGCGCAAGTCCGTGCACGAGCCCATGCAGACCGGCGTGAAGGCCATCGACGCGATGATCCCCGTCGGCCGCGGCCAGCGCCAGCTGATCATCGGCGACCGCCAGACCGGCAAGACGGCCCTGGCGATCGACACGATCATCAACCAGAAGGCCAACTGGGAGTCGGGTGACGTCAACAAGCAGGTCCGCTGCATCTACGTCGCCATCGGCCAGAAGGGCTCGACCATCGCCTCGGTGAAGGGCGCGCTCGAGGACGCCGGCGCTCTGGAGTACACCACGATCGTGGCCGCTCCGGCTTCCGACCCCGCCGGCTTCAAGTACCTCGCCCCGTACACCGGCTCGGCCATCGGCCAGCACTGGATGTACGACGGCAAGCACGTGCTGATCGTCTTCGACGACCTGTCGAAGCAGGCCGAGGCGTACCGCGCCGTGTCCCTGCTGCTGCGTCGTCCGCCGGGGCGCGAGGCCTACCCGGGTGACGTCTTCTACCTGCACTCCCGTCTGCTGGAGCGCTGCGCGAAGCTGTCCGACGAGCTCGGCGCCGGTTCGATGACGGGTCTGCCCATCATCGAGACCAAGGCCAACGACGTCTCGGCGTACATCCCGACCAACGTGATCTCCATCACCGACGGTCAGATCTTCCTGCAGTCCGACCTGTTCAACGCCAACCAGCGTCCCGCTGTCGACGTGGGCATCTCGGTCTCCCGAGTCGGCGGTGACGCACAGGTCAAGTCGATCAAGAAGGTCTCCGGAACGCTGAAGCTGGAGCTCGCGCAGTACCGCTCCCTCGAGGCGTTCGCGATGTTCGCATCCGACCTCGACGCGGCCTCGCGTCGTCAGCTGGCTCGCGGCGCGCGCCTGACCGAGCTGCTCAAGCAGCCGCAGTACTCGCCGTACCCGGTGGAGGAGCAGGTCGTCTCGATCTGGGCCGGCACCAACGGCAAGCTCGACACCCTCGAGGTCTCGGACGTGCTGCGCTTCGAGCGCGACCTGCTGGACTACCTGCGTCGCAACACCAGCATCCTGGACACCCTCCGCGAGACGAACGTCCTCGACGATGACACCATCGCCGAGCTCGACAAGCAGACGGATGCCTTCATCCTGGAGTTCCAGGCCGGCAACGGCCAGACCATCGGCGCTCCCGGTCGCGAGGAGCACGCGGCTGCCGAGGCGGAGGACGTCAACCAGGAGAAGATCGTCAAGGGTCGTCGCGCGTAATCGCGTGAGGTACTGATTCATGGGCGCTCAACTCAGGGTCTACAAGCAGAAGATCTCTTCTGCTCAGACGACCAAGAAGATCACGAAGGCGATGGAACTCATCGCGGCTTCGCGCATTCAGAAGGCGATGGCACGCGTCAAGGCGTCCACCCCCTTCGCGCGTGCCGTGACGAGGGCCGTGTCCGCCGTCGCGACGCACTCGAACGTCGACCATCCGCTCACCCGCGAGCCCGAGAAGATCACCCGCTCCGCGGTCGTCATCTTCTCCTCGGACCGCGGCCTTGCCGGAGCCTTCAACTCGCAGATCCTCCGTGAGGGTCTCGAGGTGGCGGAGCTCCTGCGCGAGCAGGGCAAGCAGCCGGTGTTCTACCTGGTCGGCCGTAAGGCCGTGGGCTACTTCCAGTTCCGGGGCATCGCCTCGGCCGGGGAGTGGACCGGGGACATGGACAAGCCGTCGTTCCACACCGCGGAGGAGATCTCGCACGCGCTGCTGGACGCCTTCTCCCGCGGTGGGGACGAGGGCGGTGTCGACGAGATCACTCTCGTGTACAACCGCTTCGTCAGCATGATGACGCAGGAGCCGGAGTCCGTGCGCCTGCTGCCGCTGGAGATCGCGGAGGCCGACGACTCGGAGGCGGGCAGCACGGTGTACCCGCTGTACGAGTTCGAGCCCGACGCCGAGACCGTGCTGGACGCGATCCTGCCGGTGTACATCCAGAGCCGCGTGTTCAACGCGCTGCTGCAGTCGGCCGCCGCCAAGCAGGCCGCCACGCAGAAGGCGATGAAGTCGGCCAGCGACAACGCCGACAAGCTGATCACCGACTACACCCGCCTGCGCAACAACGCGCGCCAGGCCGAGATCACCCAGCAGATCGCCGAGATCGTCGGCGGCGCCGACGCACTGGCATCCAGCTGACAGACCATCAGGAAAGAGACGAAGAAATGACCCCCACCGCTACGGCTGAAACGCCTGCGACCGCGGTCGTCGGGCGCGTCGCACGCGTCAACGGTCCGGTTGTCGACATCGAGTTCCCGCACGACTCGATCCCCGACATCTACAACGCTCTGAAGACCACCATCGTCATCGGCGAGGGCTCGACGGAGATCACGCTCGAGGTCGCCCAGCACCTCGGCGACGACCTGGTGCGCGCCATCGCCCTCAAGCCGACGGACGGCATCGTCCGCGGCCAGGAGGTTCGCGACACGGGAGCTGCCATCTCGGTGCCCGTCGGCGACGTCACCAAGGGCAAGGTCTTCAACGTGATCGGCGAGGTGCTCAACGCGGCCCCCGGCGAGCAGGTCGAGATCACCGAGCGCTGGCCGATCCACCGCAAGGCCCCGAACTTCGACCAGCTCGAGTCGAAGACCACGATGTTCGAGACCGGCATCAAGTCGATCGACCTCCTCACCCCGTATGTGCAGGGCGGCAAGATCGGCCTGTTCGGCGGCGCGGGCGTCGGCAAGACGGTCCTCATCCAGGAGATGATCCAGCGCGTCGCGCAGGACCACGGCGGTGTGTCGGTGTTCGCCGGTGTCGGCGAGCGGACCCGTGAGGGCAACGACCTGATCCACGAGATGGAGGAGGCAGGCGTCTTCGACAAGACCGCCCTCGTCTTCGGCCAGATGGACGAGCCGCCGGGGACGCGCCTTCGCGTCGCGCTGTCGGCCCTGACCATGGCGGAGTACTTCCGCGATGTGCAGAAGCAGGACGTGCTGCTCTTCATCGACAACATCTTCCGCTTCACGCAGGCCGGTTCCGAGGTCTCCACGCTGCTGGGCCGCATGCCCTCCGCCGTGGGCTACCAGCCGAACCTGGCCGACGAGATGGGCCTCCTGCAGGAGCGCATCACCTCGACGCGCGGCCACTCGATCACCTCGCTGCAGGCGATCTACGTGCCGGCCGACGACTACACCGACCCGGCTCCGGCCACGACGTTCGCGCACCTCGACGCGACTACCGAGCTCAGCCGCGAGATCGCGTCGAAGGGTCTGTACCCGGCCATCGACCCGCTGACCTCCACGTCGCGCATCATGGACCCCCGCTACCTGGGCGAGGACCACTACCGCGTGGCCACCACGGTCAAGCAGATCCTGCAGAAGAACAAGGAGCTCCAGGAGATCATCGCGATCCTCGGTGTCGACGAGCTGTCCGAAGAGGACAAGATCGTCGTCGCCCGTGCGCGCCGCATCCAGCAGTTCCTGTCGCAGAACACCTACATGGCCAAGAAGTTCACGGGTGTCGAGGGCTCGACCGTCCCGCTGAAGGAGACCATCGAGTCGTTCGATGCGATCTGCCGCGGTGACTTCGACCACGTCGCCGAGCAGGCCTTCTTCAACGTCGGCGGCATCTCCGACGTCGAAGAGGCGTGGGCGCGGATCCAGAAGGAGAACGCCTGACCATGGCTCTGCACGTCAGCCTCGTCTCCGCCGACGCGGAGGTCTGGACGGGAGAGGCGTCGCTGGTCGTCGCCAAGACCGTCGAGGGCGAGATCGGATTCATGTCCGGTCACGAGCCGGTGCTGGCCATCCTCGCCGAGGGCCAGGTCCGCATCACCCGGGCCGACGGCACCAAGGTGCTGGCCAATGCGCAGGACGGCTTCCTCTCCATGGAGGGCGACGCCCTGACGATCGTGGCGGGCAACGCCGCGCTGGTCGCCTGACATCCATTTCCTGATGCGTCCGTCCGGTCGCGTGCTCGCACGCACCGGGCGGACGCTTCTGTCTGCGTGGAGCACATGAAGATCCTCCTCCCTCCCTCCGAGACCAAGCGGCCCGGCGGTCGCGCCAGGCCGCTGGACGTCGCGTCCCTCGCACTGCGGGCGCTCGCGCCGCTGCGCGAGGCCGTCATCGACGCGCTGGTCGCCCTGGCCGGCGATCCCGCCGAGGCCAGGCGAGTGCTCGGCCTCAGCGAGCGGCAGCTGGGGGAGATCGAGCACGATCGGATGCTGCGCACGGCGCCCACGATGGCGGCCGTCGACCGTTACACCGGTGTGCTGTACGACGCGCTGGATGCGGCGAGCCTGGACGCGGCGGCGCGTCGCTGGCTGGGAGCCAACGTGCTGATCCACTCGGCGCCGTTCGGCCCGGTCGGCGCTCTCGACGCCATCCCCATGTACCGGCTGGGCGCCGCGGCATCCGTGCCGGGCATCCCTCCGCTGCGACGGCACTGGGCCGATGCCGTGAGCGCCGAACTGGCGGATGTCGGATTCATCCTGGATCTCCGCAGCGAAGCCTATGTGGCGCTGGGGCCGATCCCGGCATCCGCTCCGGCAGCCTACGTGCGGGTGGTCACCGACACCGGCCGCGCGCTGAACCACTTCAACAAGAAGTCCAAGGGGCTGCTGGTGCGCTCCCTCGCGCGGTCACGACCTCGGGTGCGCTCCGTTCGAGCTCTGCTGGAATGGGCCGCCGTCGAGAGCGTCCCACTGCGCCGGACAGCGGATGCCGGAGTGCTGGAGCTCATCGCCGTCGCGTGACGCGCCGTGCGTCGCACATCATTGCCCTGCCAGGGACGGCCTGGATAGCATGGCCTGTGCGCGGTTTCGGCCGTGCATCGGGGGCGAGAGTCGTCTCCTTCGACCGGAGAAATGTGAGTCTCATGGGCTACGACGACTACGGGGCTGGATACGCCTACGGGTTCCTCGGCGCGTACTTCTTCATCCTCTTCCTGCTCAGCATCGCCGGATATGTGCTGACTGCATGGTTCCTGATGAAGATCTTCGACAAGGCCGGGGTGCAGGGCAGATGGCGCGCCTGGGTTCCGCTGTACAACATGATGGTGTTCTTCAAGCTCGGCGATGTGAGTCCGTGGCTCGTGCTCGGCTGGGTGATCGCAGGCATTCCCTTCATCGGCTGGATCGCCGGTATCGGCGCCACCGTCATGAGCATCCTCGCCGCCTACCGCATCGGTCAGAAGCTGCAGAAGGAAGGGGCCTGGGTGGTGCTGTACATCTTCCTGAGCCTCGTCTGGGAGGGCATCAACGCCTTCGACTCCTCGCGCTGGAACTCGAACATCCCGCCCTCCGGCTGGGCATCGAACAGCTTCTTCGCCGACCGCACGGTCTGGCAGGGAATCCCCGTGCAGTCCGGCGCGGCTCCCGCTGCCGGCTACGGCGCTCCCTATGGCGGCTACCCCGCACAGCCCGGCTACCCGGCACAGCAGGGCTATCCCGCACAGCCCGGTTACCCGGCACAGCCGGGTTATCCTGCTCAGCCGGGTTATGCGGCTCCGCAGCAGCCCGGCTATGGCGTGCCGCAGGTGCCGGGCACCCCGGGGCCGGCTCCGGCAGCACCCGGGGCTCCGGTTCCGCCGCCGGTGACCCCGCCTGCGGCGCCGGTTCCGCCGGCTGCTCCTCCTGCGACGCCGCCGGCTCCTCCTGCTCCTCCGGCACCTCCCGCCGGCGACGAGCCGCCCGCCGCTCCCAGCCCGGATGCCGAGCCTCCGGCGGGCCCGACGCAGCCGCCCGCATGAGCTGACAGCATCGACGACAGCGCCTCCGACCTCCTGGCCGGGGGCGCTGTCGCGTCCGCCGACCCGTGCACCGATAGTGTGGGATGCATGGGAACTTCGCAGCGCCGCGTCGGTGCATCCGGCCTCGTCGTGTCCGCCACCGGACTCGGCTGCAACAACTTCGGCCGTGCGGGCACCGTGACGCAGACGCTGGAGGGCACGCGCGCCGTGATCGATGCGGCACTGGCCAACGGGGTCTTCTTCTTCGACACCGCCGACATGTACGGCGCCGAGGCCGGGCGCAGCGAGGAGCTGATCGGCGAGGCGCTGGAGGGGCGCCGCGACCGCGTGGTGCTCGCGACAAAGTTCGGCCACGCGCGCGACATGGGCTACGACTTCGCCGGCGGTCGCGGCTCGCGCCGCTACGTGCGGCTGGCCGTGGAGCACTCGCTGCGCAGGCTGCGCACGGACTGGATCGACCTGTACCAGCTGCATCTGCCCGACCCCGAGACGCCCATCGCCGAGACCATCGACGCGCTGGACGAGCTCGTGCGCGAGGGGAAGATCCGCTATTACGGCCATTCCAACTTCACCGGCTGGCAGATGGCCGAGGCGGAGCTCACCGCCCGCGCCCGCTCCACGGGCCGGTTCATCTCGGCGCAGAACCACTACTCGCTGCTGGCGCGCGGCTCCGAGCGCGAGGCACTGCCGGCCGCGAACCGCTACGGGCTGGGCTTCTTCCCCTACTTCCCGCTGAAGAACGGTCTGCTCACCGGCAAGTTCACCCGCGAGGGCGGGCCCGCGGGCAGCCGCATCATGGACACCCGCCCGCACATCTGGGCGGACGCGCCCTGGGATGCGCTGGAGGCGTACCAACGCTTCTGCGACGAGCGTGGGATCACCATGCTGCAGGCCACGTTCGGCTGGCTGCTGGCGCAGCCCGGTGTCTCCAGCGTGATCGCCGGGGCGACCCGCCCGGAGCAGATCGAGGCCAATGCCGCCGCCGCGGATGCCTGGACGCCGACAGCGGAGGACCTGGTGCTGATCGACGGGCTGTTCCCCCTGCCCGAGGATCCGGCATCGGTGATGTGAGCGCGGGACGATTACGATGATGCTGTACCCACAGGGCGCGATGGCGTCCGCCCGATCGACGGAGACCACTCGTGCCTGAGACCACAACGCAGACGCACCGCGTCAGCGACGAGCTGCAGCTCGCCTGGGCGGGGGCGACGGATCGGGGTCGGCGTCGAGAGAACAACCAGGACTCGTACCTCGCCCGCTATCCGCTGTTCGTCGTCGCAGATGGCATGGGCGGGCACGCCGGCGGCGAGATCGCCAGTCAGTGCACGATCACCCGACTGGATGAGATGGTCACCGCGGGCGAGGTCTCGGATGCCGCGATCCAAGCCGCCCTGCATCTGGCCGTCGACGACATCCACCAGCATCCGGACACCACCGACGAGGGCACCGGCACCACGCTGACTGGTGCGTACCTGGACACGGCCGAGGACGGCACCCGCCGGTGGGTCGTGCTGAACATCGGCGACTCCCGGGTGTACCTCGCCCGCGACGAACGACTCGTGCAGGTCACCACCGATCACTCGGTGGTGCAGGAGCTGATCGCCTCGGGCAAGATCAGCCCGGAGGAGGCCGACGGGCATCCGTACAGCAACGTCATCACGCGTGCGGTGGGAGCCAGCGAGCTCGTCGCGCCCGACTACGTGATCGTGGAGCCGCGTGACGGCGACCGCCTGGTGGTGTGCTCCGACGGCCTGACCAAGGAGCTCACGGACTACGGCATCCTGCACTTCCTGCGCGAGAACCCCGATCCGGGTGCGGCTGTGGATGCGATGGTCGATGCCGCGCTGGAGAACGGCGGTCGCGACAACGTGACCGTCATCGTCGTGCAGGTGATCCTTCCCGAATCGTCCTCCACAGACGCCGATTCCGAGGAATGACGCCCGCGGCCTGTGGATAGGCCGTTTTCGCGAGGGCTGATGCTGTCGAATGGGCGGCATGGAGTCCACCACCATCGTCCTGCCGTCCGCACCCGCTGACACCCGCCGGCCGCCCCTGCCGCTGCTGGCCGCGGTGGTGCCCGTCGCCGCGGGCATCGTGCTGTGGTTGGTGACGGGCTCGCTGTTCGCGCTGTGCTTCGCCGCCCTCGGGCCGCTGATGCTCGTGGCGTCGTACGTCGATGGGCTGCGTACGCGGCGCAGGGAGCGCCGACGGGGCCGCGAGGAGAGCGACGCGGCCTGGGAGCGGGCCGAGACCGAACTGGAGCGCCTGCATGCGCAGGAGCACGCCGACGCCTGGCGTCGAGAGCCGGGGGTCGTGCAGAGCCTGCAGGAGCTGCCGCTGCGCAGTGGAGAGGCTCCGGACCAGCGCACCTTCGTCATGCTCGGACGGGGCGCACGGCCCAGCACCGTGCAGGCCCGTGGGGGAGACGACGACCGCTCGCGGGCGTTCCGCACCCGCGCGAGAGAACTGGACGACGCTCCCGTGTCGGTGCCGCTGGGCCGCGGCATCTGCATCCGCGCGGCGGGGCCCGTCGCCGAGGCCGTCGCGAGGGCGATCGTGGTGCAGCTGTGCCTGCGCTTCGGCCCCTCGCTGCTGGGGATCAGCGGCGAAGCGATCAACGCCTGGGGCCTGAGCGGCTATCCGCACGCGGGGAGGATGCGCTCGGCGTTCCGCATCGCCCTCGGAGAGGGCGACGGCCGTGCCGACGCGCTGATCTGCATCCGGATGCCGGGGGAGGAGCCGCCGGAGGGCGTGACGACCGTGCTGGACTGCAGTGCACCGGCCCGTTCGCGGATGCGCACACCCGACGGCGAGCGCGAACTGGCCGCCGAGGCGCTGTCGGTCCAGCAGGCGCGCATCATCGGCGCGGAGCTCGCCGACAGGGCGGACGCCGAGACCGCGATCCCGGACCGGATCGGTCTTGACGAGCTCGAAGCGGCGGATGCCGGCGGCCTGGCCGCGGCGATCGGGCGGGGGGAGCGCGGCGATCTGAGCGTGTCACTGGTCGAGGACGGGCCGCACGCCATCGTCACGGGCATGACCGGAACAGGCAAGAGCGAGCTGCTGACCAGCTGGGTCACGGCACTGGCCGCGACGCACTCGCCGGAGGAGCTGGCATTCGTGCTGGTGGACTTCAAGGGCGGCACGGCGTTCGATCCGCTGCGCCGCCTGCCGCACGTGGTCGCGGTCATCACGGACCTGGACGCGGAAGGGGCGCGGCGCGGCGTGGGCAGCCTCACCGCAGAGCTGCGCCGCCGCGAGGCTGCGCTCGGCCGGGCCGGAGTGCGCGACGTGGAGGACTGCGCCGGGCTGTCCCGGCTGGTGATCGTCATCGACGAGTTCGCCGCCCTGCTGCAGGAGCATCCGGACCTCGGAGCCGTCTTCACCGATGTCGCGGCCCGCGGCCGGGCTCTGGGCATGCACCTCGTGCTGGGCACGCAGCGGGCCAGCGGGGTGATCCGCGACGCGCTGGCGGCCAACTGTCCGCTGCGCATCAGCCTGCGGGTGGCCGAGCCCGCCGACAGCCGCTTCGTGATCGGATCGGACGCCGCGGCGGAACTGCCCGGCGGCACGGAATCGCGGGGGCTGGCGTTCGTGCGCCGTCCGCGCGACAGTCGGGCCGAGCCTGCTCGTATCGCCCTCACCGCCGACGCGGACATCGAGGCTGCGGCGCGGCGCTGGAGCGGGCATCGGGCCCAGCCCAGTCCGTGGCTGCCACCGCTTCCGTCGAAGCTGGAACTCCCTGCCGACGAGCTGTCCGCAGGCGTGGTGCTGGGGCTCGCGGATGAGCCCGACCGGCAGCGCCAGCCGTGGCTGCATCTGGCCGACGGCGATGGACTCGCGATCATCGGGGGACCCGGGTCGGGGAAGAGCTCCGCGGTGGCCCTGCTGGCGGCTCAGCTGCCGGACGCCGTCGTGATCCCGCAGGATCCGGAGGCGGCGTGGGATGTCGTGGCGCAGCTGTGCGCGGGCGCGCACGGCCCCGTGCTGTGCGATGACCTGGATCTGCTGGCGGCGCAATACCCGCCGGACTACGCGCAGGTGTTCACGGGTCGTTGGGAGATGATCGTGCGGGCTCCCTCGACCACGGTGATCACCCTGTCTCGGGTGTCGGGCCCGCTCGGCAGGCTGATCGACGCCGTGCCCCGGCACGCACTGCTGCGGCTGACCAGCAAGGTCGAGCACATCGCCGCGGGCGGCGAGCCGGCGGCCTTCGACCGCGGGCGCCCGACGGGCCGGGCCTGGATGGACGGCCTCGAGGTGCAGCTGTGCCTGCCGGCAGAGGGGGCGCAGCGCGACCAGCGCACGTCGGAGAGCGGCGCGTGGCGGCCGAGCGGTCCGCGCACCGGGATCATCACGCCGGCCGTCGGCGCCACCGCGGCCGTGCTGGCCTCCGCGCATCCGGGGCAGCGGGTGATGTCGTTGCGCGACCTCGCGCCCGGCGCTCCCGCGGCCGAGGATGCAGTGATCGTCGTCGGCGACCCCGAGGAGTGGCGCGCGCAGTGGGCGCTGCTGCAGGGCATCCGCACGACGGGCGAGCTGGTGGTCGCTGCGGAATGCGCGACCGAACTGCGTCAGCTCGCCGGTGTCCGTGAGCTGCCGCCCTACGCGCAGCTCCACGCTGATCGGGCGTGGAGCGTGCAGGCGGGGAGTCCGCCTCAGCGGGTGCTGCTGGGCTGAGTGCTGGTGTCAGATCCCCGCTGCGGGGCGCACGCGTCCCACCGGCTGCCCGCCCCCGAGGATCTCCAGCGGCAGTGCTGCCGTCAGCGTGGCGACATCGGCCTCGCTCACCGCCCCGGCGCGGGCCAGCAGCGTGGCCGCGACGACGGCGGCCGCGCGGCCGCTGCCGTCCAGCATCTTCAGCGCCACCGTGGTGGCATCCGGGGCCACCATCACCATCACGCCCTCGGCGCCGCCCTTCGCGAAGACGCCGAGCGTTTCGACCGCGATGGTGTCCGGCTCGCCGGGACCGGCGATCGTCCACGGGTTCTCGCGCACCGCACGCACCAGGGCGCCCGCGACGCGGTGCAGGGCGAAGGGCGACCTCTCCGAGGCGGAGCCGATGCGGTGGATGCCGCGAGCGAGCCCCGCGAGGGTGATCGCATGCACGGGAGCGCCGCAGCCGTCGACGGCAGTATGCGCGATCCTCTCACCGGTCAGCCGCTCCACGACCTCGCGGATGTGCACCTGCAGCGGGTGCGCGGGGTCGAGGTATCCTGCGGTCGGCCAGCCGGTGGCCACGCATGCTCGCAGCATGAGCGCGTGCTTGCCGGAGCAGTTCATCCGGATGCGGGCCTCGCCCGCGTGGTCGCGGATCATCTCGCGGCGCGTCGCCGTGTCGGAGGGCCACGCCGGCGGGCAGGCCAGGTCGTCCTCGGTGAGCCCGGCGGCCGTGAGGATCTCACGCACGACCTCGACGTGCCGATCGGTGCCGGTGTGGCTGGCGGTGCCCAGCGCCAGCTGCTCGCCCTCCAGCACCGCACCGGCCGTCAGGCTGGCGACGGCCTGCAGGGGCTTGAGGCTGGAGCGCGGAAGGATCAGGGCGTCGGCGTTGCCGTGCTGGGCGATGACCTCGCCCTCCGGGGACAGCACGATGGCGGCGCCGGCATGGCGGGACTCCACGAAGCCGCTGCGCTCCACGATCGCGAGTTCGACGGCATCACGGACAGTCAGGGTCTCCAGCACCACACCAGCCTACTGTGCGGCGTCTGCCGGCCGAGGAAGGTCCCTGCAGGCTGAGAGGTGCAAGACTCGTCCCATGGCACAGCATCCGCTCGGCGAACACCGCTACGCGCTCACGACCACCTGGACCGGCAATCTCGGCACGGGGACGAGCGGATACCGCGACTACACCCGCGATGTGCTCGTGCGCGCCGCGGGCAAGCCCGACATCCTGGCATCCTCCGACAAGCCCTTCCGAGGCGACCCCACCCGCTGGAACCCGGAGGACATGCTGATCGCGGCCCTGTCGGAGTGTCACCTGCTCTCGTACCTGCACGTGTGCGTCACCAGGGGCGTCGTGCTCACCGCGTACCGGGACGAGGCCACCGGGGTGATGCGCGAGGACGGGCGCAGCGGCGGTGCATTCACCGAGGTCGTGCTGCATCCGCACGTGACCGTCGCCGACGCGTCCATGGTCGAGGCAGCCCGCGAGGCGCATCACCAGGCGCACGAGTGGTGCTTCATCGCCAACTCGGTCAACTTCCCCGTGCGCTACGAGGTCACCGTCGACGTCGCGTCCTAGCGGCGCTCGTGGGGCAGCGCCTGCTTGAGCTTGTCGATCGGGTTCTGCGCCGGCGGCTCGTTGTACACGCCGGCCAGCTCCTGCCCGCTGAGCTCGTGGATGGCGGTCATGATCTCGTCCGTCGCCAGGCGCCTGGCCTTGCCGCTGGTGGCCGGACCGTGCTTGGAGACGTCGATCGGCTCGCCGAAGCGCACCGTGATGCGCTCCTTGAATGACGGCATCCTCGCGCCCACCGGCATCGCACGATCGGTGCCGATCAGCCCCACCGGCACCACCGGGGCGCCGGTCTGCAGGGCCAGGAACGCCACGCCCGTGCGGCCCTTGTAAAGCCGGCCGTCGGTGGAGCGGGTGCCCTCCGGGTACAGCGCGACGGCGAGGTCCTCCTCCAGCAGCTGTCGCTGCTGGTCCAGCGCGTCCAGTGCGGCCTGACCGCCGCCTCGGCGCACCGGGATCGCGCCGACCGAGGTGAAGAACTCGCGGGAGAGTGCGCCCTTCAACCCGGTGCCCTCGAAGTAGCTCGACTTCGCGAGGAAGTGCACGGTCCGGGGCGCCGCGACCGGGATGGCCATCGAGTCGATGAACGACAGGTGGTTGCTGGCGAGGATCACCGGGCCGGTGCGCGGCACGTTCTCGCGGCCCTCGATACGGGGCCGGTAGACCACGCGGGCCAGGGGAGTGGCCACCATGCGGCCGACCCTGTACTTGAATCCTGCATGTCGCGGGGTGTGCGATTCCGGTTCGTGCTCGGACCCGCCGGACTGCTCAGAACTCATCAGAGAAGTTTATCCAGCCGCGCATGCCCGCGACGGAATGTCGACGGGGGACCCGGCATTCAGCCGCGGCAAAGCCCGATACGGGAGGATGGTCTCTTCCGTCCAGCGATTTCGAGGTCCCATCTTGCGCCTGCGTCCCCTCGCCCTCCTCTCCACTCTCGCCGTCTCGGCGATGCTGCTCGCCGGATGTGCGGGCTCGTCCTCGCCGAACCCGTCGTCGTCCTCGACTCCGGGTGCCTCCGGCGACGTGTGTTCCCAGGCCGTGAAGCCCGGCGCCGTGTCCGACAGCGTGAAGATCACCGGCGACTTCGGCACGCCCTCGACGGCCACCTTCGAGCTCAAGCAGAAGGTGAAGGACCTGCAGCGCACCGTCGTCAGCAAGGGTGACGGCGCGACGATCAAGAAGGGCGACTACGTCACCTACGCGATCAGCGCGTTCGACACCGAGACGGGCAAGCGCATCGGCGACCTCGGCTACAAGGCCGACGAGATCCTTCCGCAGAACGTCCTGGCCAACCAGACGCTGGCGCAGGTGATCGGCTGCGTGCCCCTCGGCACCCGCATTGCCGCGGCGTTCCCCGCTCAGCAGGGCGGAACGGGCTCGCAGGTGTACATCATCGATGTGCTGAAGACCAGCCCCACCGCGGCGTGGGGCAAGGATCAGGCCCCCGTCGACGGAATGCCGACCGTCAAACTCGCGAGCGATGGTGAGCCCGCCATCACGATCCCCAAGACCGACGCGCCCGCCGACCTGAAGATCTCCGTGCTCAAGGAGGGCGACGGCGGTGCGGTCGCTGACGGCGACACCACGTTGCTGCAGTACTACGGCGTCACCTGGGCCGATGGCAAGAGCTTCGATTCGTCGTGGAAGAACGGCGAGCCCATCACCGTGCCCGGCAACGCCTACGTGCCCGGCTTCGTCAAGGCGCTGGCAGGTCAGAAGGTCGGCTCGCAGGTGCTCGTGGTCATCCCGCCTTCCGAGGGCTACGGCGACAAGGCGCAGGGCTCGATCCCGGCGAACTCCACGCTGGTGTTCGTGATCGACATCCTCGCCACCCAGCACGTGGCGGCCGGGTAGCGCCATCCTCCAGACGCGGCGGTCCCGATCCTCTCGGGGTCGCCGCGTCGTCGTTAGGCTGGCGGTATGCGTCGCATCATCGTGCTCGGCTCCACTGGCTCCATCGGAACGCAGGCTCTGGACGTGATCCGCGCCAATCCACGGCGCTTCGAACTGGTGGGCCTCTCGGCGGGCACCAATGCCGAGCTGGTGGCGCAGCAGGCCGAGGAGTTCCAGGTCGAGCACACGGCACTGGGCGCTGAGGAGTCCGAGCAGCTGGTACGCGACGTCGAGGCGGACGTCGTGCTGAACGCCATCACCGGGTCGATCGGCCTGGGCTCGACGCTGGCCACGCTGAAGGCCGGTCGCACCCTGGCGCTGGCCAACAAGGAGTCGCTGATCGTCGGCGGCGAGCTGGTCCGCACCGCGGCAGGCGAGGATCAGCTCGTACCCGTCGACTCCGAGCACTCGGCCATCGCGCAGGCGCTGCGCGCGGGCGCTGCCGGCGAGGTGCGCAGGCTCGTGGTCACGGCATCCGGCGGTCCCTTCCGCGGCCGTAGCCGCGCCGAACTGGCCGAGGTGACCCCGGTGCAGGCGCTCGCGCACCCGACCTGGAACATGGGCCGGATGGTCACCACCAACTCCGCGACCCTGGTCAACAAGGGCCTGGAGGTCATCGAGGCGCACCTGCTGTTCGACGTGGACTACGACGACATCGAGGTGGTCGTGCATCCGCAGTCCATCGTGCACTCCATGGTGGAATTCGTGGACGGCTCCACGATCGCGCAGGCCTCGCCGCCCGACATGCGACTGCCCATCTCGCTCGGGCTGGACTGGCCGCACCGGGTGGGCGGCGTGGGGCGCCCGCTGGACTGGAAGCAGGCGTCCAGCTGGACCTTCGAACCGCTGGACTCCGAGGCGTTCCCCGCCGTGGCCCTGGCCAAGGCCGTGGGGCGCGCGGGCAGGGCCTATCCCGCCGTCTACAACGCCGCCAACGAGCAGGCGGTGAACGCCTTCCACGAGGGGCGGCTTTCGTTCCTCGGCATCGTCGACACCATCCAGCGCGTCGTGGACGTGCACGAGCCTCTCGACGGCGAGCTGACGGTCGAGACGCTGGCGGATGCCGAGACCTGGGCCCGCGCGAAGGCTGACGCGCTCATCGCCGCCGCCTCGTAAAGCCCGTCTATCTGCGCCGAATGCGCTGTTTCCGGGTGAAAACAGCGCATTCGGCGCAGACAGAGCGGCCTTGCGGTCAGACCTCGTCGTCGTAGGGGACGGGCCAGTGCGAGGCGGGCGCCGGCCAGCCCGCGGCGATGAGCGCGCGACGGGCGAGCTCGCGAGCCGAGTACGGGGTTCGCACGCCGCGGATGTCGCGGTAGTCCTGGTGGCCGGGGCCCGCCCACAGGATCGCGTCGCCGTCGCCGACCAGGCTCACGGCCTCGACGATGGCCTTCTCCGGCGGCGTGAACTCGTGGATCTCGGCATCCGGGCGGGCCCTGCGGGCCCCGGCGACGAGTGTCGCGCGGATGGACGCCGCGTCCTCGAACCGCGGGTGGTGGTCGGTGACCACGAGGATGTCGCTGCCCTCCACGGCCGTGCGGGCCATGTCGTACCTCTTGGTGGCGTCGCGGTCGCCGTCGGCGCCGAACAGCATCAGCACCTTGCCGGGCGTGACGCGGCGCACCGCGGCGAGGGTCTTCTCGAAGGCATCCGGGGAGTGCCCGAAGTCCACGTACACGGCGGGGCCCTTCTCGCCGGAGACGAACTGCGTGCGGCCGGGCAGATACGCGATGATCTGGCCGTCGCGCTCGAGCGCCGCGACCAGGCGGTCCCACTCGTAGCCGCCCTCGAGCAGCATCACGATGGCCAGGCCCGCGTTGGCCGCCATGTGCTGGCCGATCACGGGCACCAGCGTCGTCAGCGAGCGGCCGTCGCGCGCGGTGAGCGTGAACAGCGTGCCGGCCTGCCGCTCGTCGTCGATGGTGACGACCCAGTCGGCCTGCTTCGCGGCATCCGGGTCCGCGGCGATCGACGGCGTGCCGACGGTCACGACGGGGATCGTCGAGGCGGAGACGACACGGGCGCCGAACGGCGAATCCAGGCTCACCACGCCGCGGCGCGCGTGCGCGGGAGTGAACAGGGGCAGCTTGGCCTGGAAGTACTCCTCCATGTCGGCGTAGTCGTCGAGGTGGTCGTGCGTGAGGTTCGTGAACCCGGCCACATCGAACACCAGGCCGTCCACGCGATGCCTCGACAGCGCCTGCGCGCTCACCTCGACCGCGACGGCCTGCACGTCGCGCTCCCGCATGAGGGCGAGCAGCGCGTGCATCTCGGATGCCTCGGGCGTGGTCAGCCGCGAGACGATGACCTCGCCGGCGATGTGCCGCTCGGCCGTGGAGGACAGTCCGGAGACCACGCCCAGCTGGTCGAGGATGCCCTGCAGCAGGTGCGAGACGCTGGTCTTGCCGTTGGTTCCGGTCGTGCCGAACAGCACCGGCAGCGGGTCTGACGCGCCTGTGCCGTACACCCACGCGCTCAGCTCGCCCAGCACTGCCCGCGGGTCCTCGACGATGAGGATCGGGAGGCCGGCGGATGCCGCGATGTCGGCGCCCTCCGCGTCGGTGATGATCGCGACGGCGCCCTGATCGGCGGCGGTCTGCGCGAACTCGGCACCGTGCCGGTTCACGCCGTGGATGGCGACGAACGCCTCGCCGGCACGCAGGTCGGCGGTGGCGAGGGTGATGCCGCTGAGCTCGACGCCCGCGAGATCGCCGCGGACCTCCTGAGCGAAGCGGTCGGCGAGCTCGGCCAGGGAGCGACGGGGTGGGTCGGCGGGGCGGAGCACGGGCGGCAGAGAGGGCGAAGTGGTCATATCGTCTTCCATGATCTCACGCAGCGGGCCGCCTGCCCGCGCGGCGACCCGCTGAGGCGTGCGCCGCCCGCGGATGGACGGCGCACGCGCTGACCGTCAGGCGCGGCGGCGGTACGCGGCCACCGCCACGACGAGTGCGGCGATCCCGGCCACGAGTCCTCCGGCGCCGAGCACGGTCGGCACCACGGGGTACGCGTCCGCCGTCGATGACGCATCGGCCGTCGCGGCATCCGTGTGATCGCCATGGTCGGCCGCGGCCGCGGCCGGGGTGGTGGCGGTCTTCGTGAGCGTGATCGCGGGCGCAGGGGAATCCAGCTTCTCGGCGTCCTGGCCCTTCTTCGCGACCTCGGTCCACTCGTTGGTCCCCGTCTCGCAGGTCTGCTCCACGGGGAAGACGAGGTTCTCCGGCGCGTTCTCGGCGGGGCGGAACGAGAGGCTGACGGCGCCGCGCACGCCCTTGGGCACCGGGCGGATGGCCGTGTACGTGATCGCCGACGTGTAGCCGTCCGCACCCTTCTCGATCTGGGTGTCCCACGCGGCGTCGAACGTCGGATCCGCGACGGGCGATCCGTCCGGGATCGTGATCCGCAACGACGTCGTGGGCGACTCCGCGCAGCCGTGCGAGAACGAGAAGGTCAGCAGCGTCGACGCGTCGCGGGGGACGGCATCCGGCGAGACGCCGACGTGCGCGCTGGCCATGGCGGGTGTCGCGATGACGATGCCCGCGGCGATGGCAGCGATGATCGCGCCGCGGCGAAGGGAAATAGTCATGGGTGTTCTCCTGAGTGTGATGTGCGGGCGGCCGGTGGCGTGGCCCGCGACGAATACCGCCGTCTCGGTGAGAGGGCGGGCGATGGCCGATCCGGGGATCAGCCGCAGGAGAGCGCAGGAGGACCGCGCCGGCAGACACCGCCGAGCAGGATGCGGCTCAGCGGACTCGTCGTCGTGTCACCGGGTGTCGCGCGGAACGGCGTGCTCGTGCGGAGCACGGGCTCCCGCCGGCGCAGCACGGCACGCACCCAGCGCGTGATCGCGCGCAGGATGAGTTCGCCGCGCCACAGCAGCACGGTGGTGACCACGGCGGCGCACAGATGCGCGACGAGCATCGGAGCGTCGAGGCTCGAGGTGTGGGCAGAGGGCATCACGACGGCCAGATCCGCGGGGGTCAGCACGCCGTGCTGGTGCGTGCCCGGCGCCGCTCCCGCAAGCGGGATGTCGCCGGTGACCGCGAACAGCAGGTGGAAGAGGACCTGTGTGATGGTCACCGCACCGGTGATGCCCGCCAGTCGCACGGTGCGTCCCACGAGCACCGCGGCGAGCGGGGTCAGCAGGACGGAGACCGCGAGCATCAGCAGCGGATTCGGCGCCTGCCCGCCTCCGATGGTGTGGGACACCGCAGCGAGGAGAGTGGCGATCACGGATGCCGCGGCGCCTCTCACGATCCGCAGCTGCCTCGGTGTCACACGACCAGCCTAGAGGACAGGGGGCTCGGCGCAGGCCGGAGGGCACAGCGGATTCCTCGACGCAGCCACTAGCGTGGTCGGGTGGAGATCCTGCTGTATCTGGGCGGCATCGTGTTCATGCTCGTGGGCCTCGGCCTGTCGATCGGGCTGCACGAGGTCGGCCATCTGCTGCCCGCCAAGCTGTTCGGCGTGCGGGTCGGCCAGTACATGATCGGCTTCGGCCCGCGGGTGTGGTCCAGGCGCATCGGCGAGACCGAGTACGGCTTCAAGGCCCTCCCGCTGGGCGGGTTCATCTCCATGTCCGGCATGTACCCGCCCTCCACGAAGACCCGTGCAGCCAGGCGCGTCTTCGCCGCCCTGGTGCAGGACGCCCGCACCGCGAACGACGAGACCATCGCCGACGGTGCCGAGGAGCGGGTCTTCTACCGCCTGCCGGTGTACAGGCGCGTCATCATCATGCTGGGCGGGCCGGTGATGAACCTCATCCTCGCCGTGCTGATGTTCACACTGATGGCATCCGGTATCGGCATCCAGCAGGCGTCCACGACCATCTCCTCGATCACGCAGTGCGTGGTGCCCGCCGGCGTCACCCAGCAGACCTGCACGGCATCCGATCCGAAGGCACCGGCTGCCGACGCCGGGTTCGAGCCCGGCGATGAGCTGGTGAGTGTGGGCGGCACGAAGATCACCTCGTTCGCGCAAGCCTCGCAGATCATTCAGGACTCCCCGGGCAAGGAGCTCGACGTCGTCGTGCGCCGCGCAGGCCAGGAGAAGACGCTGCAGCTCACGCCGGTCGCGGCCGAGCGCGGCGAGGTGGATGCCTCGGGCAGGCCCGTGCAGGACAAGGCGGGCAAGCCGGTCACGCACACCGTCGGCTACGCCGGGATCACCGCGAAGCTGGAGTACGTGCAGCAGCCCATCGGCACGGGCACCGAGCTGGCCATGCAGCAGGTGCAGGGCGTCACCTCGCTGGTGATCAATCTGCCCGCCAAGCTCTGGAACGTGGGGGAGTCCCTGTTCACCGGTACGCAGCGCGACCCCAACGGGCCGCTGAGCGTGGTGGGCGTGGGCCGGATCGCCGGTGAGGTCGCGGCGACGGATGCCCCGGTGCTGAACCGCCTGGGAGTGCTGCTGAACCTGCTCGGCGCGCTGAACATCGCCCTGTTCGTCTTCAACCTCATCCCGCTGCTGCCGCTGGACGGCGGACACATCGTGGTGGCGCTCTGGGACGGCATCAAGCGCACCTGGGCCAAGATCACGGGTCGCCCCGAGCCCGCGCCGGTGGATGCCACCCGGCTCGTGCCGGTCACCGTCGTGGTGGCCGTGCTGCTGATCGCGATGGGAGCGCTGCTGATCATCGCCGACATCGTCAAACCCCTGAACCTGCTGGGCGGCTGACCGCATCCGTCGCGGTGCCGGTGTGTCGGAATACTGATGTCGCCCGTTGCGCACGGCGTGTCGTAGACCGACGCGCCGTGCGACGTCGCATCCATCAGTGATCCGTGACGCCGCGCGTGCGAGCAGCCTCACCTCAGCGCGTGCGCGACCAGCCGCTCCAGGGTCGCATACCCGTCGCGGGACAGGATCGACTCCAGGTGGCCCTGGATCGAGGCGAAGCGCTCGCCGCGCAGCGCGTACACGTCGCCGGTCGCGGCGTCCGCCGCCACCTCGGCAGCATCCACCCTCGTGGTGCCGGGGGCGACGCGCGCGGTGAAGGTGTTGTAGAAGCCCACCGAGGCGTCCTCCCCGAACACCGGGATGGTCTTCTGCACGCCCTGGTAGGGCGAGTCCAGCGGAACCAGGTCGATGCCCAGGCTGTCGGCGAGGATCTGGTGGCTCAGGCACACCGCCAGCAGGGGAGCCCCCGCGGCGCGGCGGCGCGCGACGACCTGCTGCATGCGGACGATGCGCGGCGAGGAGCCGTCGCGGGGATCGCCCGGGCCAGGACCGGACACCACCAGGTCGGCGGCATCGATCTGGTCGTCGCTCACCTCCGACCAGGGGGCGATGGTCACGTCGAGCCCGAGGTGCCGCAGCTGGTGCGCCAGCATCGTGGTGAAGCGGTCCTCCGCATCCACCACCAGCGCCGTGCTTCCCGCGAAGCGGCCGCCGGGCTGCACATCCTGCGGCTGCATCCAGAAATCGGCCAGGCGGGTGTTGCGGGATGCCAGCAGGGCGGCGATCTCCGGGTCATCGGCGAGCACGGCGGGCGCCGGGGCGTCGTCGTCGCGGGCCTCGGCGGCGAGATCCCGCTCGATGGCGCCGATCGCCCCGAGCACGCCGGCGGCCTTGCCGTGGGTCTCGCTGACCTCGCCGAACGGGTCGGAGTGCCGCACGAGCGTGGCGCCCACCGATACGCGCAGGCGTCCTCGGTCGAGGTACACGGTGCGGATCAGGATGGGCGCGTCCAGGTCGTGCCCGCCTGCGGCGTTGGGCGTGAAGAGTGCGGCGACGCCGGAGTAGTAGCCCCGCGGGGCGCGCTCGTGCCGCTGGATCACCGTGCAGGCGTTCTGCATGGGGGATCCGGTGACGGTGGGTGCGAACATGGTCTCGCGCAGTATCTCGCGCGGGTCCAGCCGGCTGCGTCCGCGGAGCATGTACTCGGTGTGAGTGAGCCGCGACATCTCCTTCAGATGCGGGCCGGTGATGCGCCCGCCGTCGGAGCACACCTGGCTCATCATCTTCAGTTCCTCGTCGACGACCATGAACAGCTCCTCGGTCTCCTTCGTGGAGGAGAGGAACTCGCCCAGCGTCTCGCGCGTCGCGCCGCCCGCCGGGTGGCGGAAGGTGCCGGAGATGGGGTTCATCGTCACCATGCCGCCGCGCGCGACGACGTGCGCTTCGGGGCTCGCGCCCACGGCGATGTGCCCGGGGGTGATCACCGCGAAGGTCCAGTACGCGCCGCGCTCGTGCTCGAGCAGCGCCCGGAACCAGGTCAGCGCGGCCGTGCGGTCGTCACCCTCGAACGAGGCCACGTAATCGCGGCGGATGACGAAGTTCGCGCCCTCGCCGCGGCCGATCTCCTCGGCGATCACGCGCTGCACGATCTCGGCGTACTCCTCGTCGGAGATGTCGAAGCCGCCGTCGTGCAGCGGGATGCGGGCCGAGGGGAGTGCGGAGGCCAGCCCTGCGGCATCCGTCCGTTCGTGCTCCGCGACCACCAGGCAGCGCAGCGGCGTGCCGTCGTCCTGCGCGGCGAAGCCGCGCTCCCGCACCTGCCGGTACGGCACCATCGCGAAGACCTCGCGCGGACCGTCCTCGCCGTGCAGCGGGATGTCGGCCAGCGCCTCGACGTCGACGAGCTCGCCGGTCAGCAGCTCCACACCGCCGTCGCGGGCGATGAGCACGAACGACGCCTCCGGGTCGGCGGCGAGCTCGCGGATGCGGTCGGGCAGAGCGGTCATGTTCTCTCCAGATTCAGAGGATCCGGTGCGGACACGAAAAAGACCGCCCCGGAAGGCGGTCGAGTTCTCGTGGGTACGCGAAACACCGCCTAGGAGGCGGGCCACCAGGAGCGGGTCGCGGACATACCGCGAAAGTACCACAGAGCGGATGCCTCACCCGACCCCGTGACAGGGGAGCCGCGCGAGAGGTCGGCATCCTGAGAGACGGGTGCGGATGCCCGGCATCCAGCCCACATCGATCCGTCGGCGGTAGCCTTGAGGAGTGCCAGCAGTGAACCTCGGGATGCCGCGCGTCCCCTCAGTCCTCGCTCCTCGTCGCAAGTCCCGTCAGATCCGGGTCGGCAAGGTGCTCGTCGGCGGCGACGCCCCGATCAGCGTGCAGTCGATGACCACGACGAAGACCACCGACATCAACGGCACTCTGCAGCAGATCGCCGAGCTCACGGCGGCCGGCTGCGAGATCGTGCGCGTGGCGGTGCCGTCGCAGGATGACGCCGATGTGCTGCACATCATCGCGGCCAAGAGCCAGATCCCGGTCATCGCCGACATCCACTTCCAGCCCAAGTACGTGTTCCAGGCCATCGATGCCGGATGTGCGGGCGTGCGCGTGAACCCCGGCAACATCCGCAAGTTCGACGACCAGGTCGGCAAGATCGCCCAGGCCGCGCAGGCCGCCGGCGTTTCGCTGCGCATCGGCGTGAACGCCGGGTCTCTGGACCGGCGCCTGCTGGAGAAGTACGGCAGGGCCACGCCCGAGGCGCTCGTGGAGAGCGCCGTGTGGGAGGCGTCGCTGTTCGAGGAGCACGACTTCCACGACTTCAAGATCTCCGTCAAGCACAACGACCCCGTGATCATGGTCCAGGCGTACCGACTGCTCGCACAGCGCGGCGACTGGCCACTGCACCTGGGCGTGACCGAGGCCGGTCCCGCGTTCCAGGGCACCATCAAGAGCGCCACGGCGTTCGGCATCCTGCTCAGCGAGGGCATCGGCGACACCATCCGCGTGTCGCTGTCGGCCCCGCCTGTGGAGGAGGTCAAGGTCGGACACCAGATCCTGCAGTCGCTGAACCTGCGCGAGCGCACCCTGGAGATCGTCTCCTGCCCGTCCTGCGGCCGTGCGCAGGTCGACGTGTACAAGCTCGCCAACGATGTCACCGAGGGGCTGAAGGGCCTGACCGTGCCGTTGCGCGTGGCCGTCATGGGCTGCGTCGTCAACGGCCCGGGAGAGGCGCGCGAGGCCGACCTGGGTGTCGCGTCCGGCAACGGCAAGGGCCAGATCTTCGTGAAGGGTCAGGTCATCAAGACCGTTCCCGAGGCCGACATCGTCGCCACGCTCATCGAGGAGGCCAACCGCATCGCCGCCGAGATGGGACCGGATGCCGCGGTCGGCGCCGCGCAGGTGCTCACGCCCTGATCTGGCCGCGCCCCTGATCTGGCAGAGTGGGATCGTGCCAGAAACGCAGTCCCTCCAGCCCACCTTCGTGTCGTTCCCCCGTGGGGCGCTCAGCGGTCAGGGCGAGGTGGTGCTGGTCGATCGCGAGGCCGGCGTGGTCGTCACGGATGCGACGCCGTTCCACCCGGTGGATCACACCTGGCCGGACCAGCCCGGCGACTCGGGCGTCCTGAGCGTCGGAGGGGACCGGGTCGTGGTGACCGAGGCCGTGATGGCCGCTCTCGGCGATGACGGCGCGTTCGCCGTGGGCACCGACATCCCCGTCAAGCGAGGCGCTGACGGCTGGACCTGGCTCGTCGCGCATCGCATCGAGGGGGACATCCCGGCATCCGTCACCGTCGGCGCGACGGCGGTTCTGGAGGTGGATGCCGCGCGCCGCGGCGGGCTGAGCCGCGGCCACACCGCGTGCCACCTCGCCTCGCTGGCGCTGGATGCCGCGCTCGCCGACCTGTGGCACAAGGAGACCGGCGTCGACCCGCTCGGCAACCCCGACTTCGAGGGCCGCGCGAATCAGACCAGCTTCATCCATGCCGACGGCAGCGTGGACGAGTACCGACTGGGCAAGAGCCTGCGCAAGGCGGGGTTCGACTCCGCCGGGTTCGCCGAGTCGCTTCAGGCGCGGCAGGACCGCATCAACGAGCTGCTGGCGGGCTGGGTGGCGGCCGGCGGCGAGAGCCGCATCGACGTGGAGGGGCCGAGCATCACGGATCGCCGCACCTGGCGCAGCGTGCTGCCCGGGGGCGAGGTCGGGTTCCTGTGCGGCGGCACGCACGTGCGTTCGCTGCAGGCGTTCGCCTCCATCACCGTCGCGCTCGATCTCAGCGACCCGCAGCTGCTGGTGATGACGACGTCGGTGACACCGGCCTGATACCGCGCGGGTCGAAGGACCTGGGTCGCTGAGCCTGTCGAAGCGCCGAAGAGCCGAAGCGCCGTCGCCCGGAGACCGTGCCGTCAGGCGAGCCCTCTCTCGTCGATCCAGGTGTGCCACGGTGTGACCTCGTCGATGTAGACGATCGCGTCGAACGCCTCGCGGAGCGGCCCGTCGCCGGTGCGGATCCAGTCGTCGACGGCGACGCCCTCCGGCATCCCGCTCTCCATCACCAGCGTCGTGAACCCGGCGCGACGCGCGAGGAAGCGGAAGACGCGATGCCGCAGCTGCAGGAACTCGTGCACGCGGTGCATGGATTCGTCGAGGGCGACGACGCGGGCATCGCCGATGATCTCCAGCAGCGGTTCCAGGTCGCGATCGTCCTGATCGTCGGGATCGAGCGTGCGCAGCCGGTGGGCGCTCGCGCGCAGCCAGTCGTCGAGGTCGGTCACCGGTTCAGTCTGGCACCCGGGCGTGCGGCGTACGCTGATCGGAGACCGCGAAGGAGCACACCATGGAAACGCGCACACTCGGCGTCGGACTCGAGGTCTCCGCCATCGGCCTGGGCTGCATGGGCATGTCGCAGAGCTACGGCCCGAACCCCGGTTCGCGCGAGGACATGATCACGGTGCTGCGCGGCGCCGTGGATGCCGGAGTGACGCTGTTCGACACGGCCGAGGTCTACGGCCCGTTCGTGAACGAGGAGCTGGTCGGCGAAGCGCTCGAACCCGTGCGGGATCAGGTCGTGATCGCGACGAAGTTCGGCTTCGACATCCCGCGTTCGGGTCGGATGAACAGCCGCCCGGAGCACATCAGGGAAGTGGCGGATGCCTCGCTGCGACGTCTGCACACGGAAGCGATCGACCTGTTCTACCAGCACCGCGTCGACCCCGACGTGCCCATCGAGGACGTCGCGGGCACGGTGGCCGAGCTCGTCGCGGAGGGCAAGGTGCGCCATTTCGGCCTGTCCGAGGCATCCGCGGCCACCATCCGCCGGGCTCACGCGGTGTTCCCGGTGACGGCCGTGCAGAGCGAGTACTCGCTGTGGACCCGAGATCCCGAGGCGGAGGTGCTGCCGGCGCTGGATGAGCTCGGCATCGGCTTCGTGCCGTTCAGCCCGCTGGGCCGAGGATTCCTCACCGGCTCCATCGACGCGAGCACGGCCTTCGCCGACGACGACATGCGGCGGGGCCTGCCGCGCTTCACCGAGGAGAATCGTGCAGCGAATGCAGCGCTGGTCGCGCACGTGACCGAGCTGGCTGCGGCCAAGCACGCCACGCCCGGTCAGGTGGCGCTGGCGTGGCTGCTGGCACAGCGGCCGTGGATCGTGCCGATCCCCGGCACGCGGCGCCTGTCGCGCATCCACGAGAACCTCGGGGCTTCCGAGCTGGAGCTGACGCCAGGGGAGCTGGATGCCCTGGATGCGCTCGCCGCCCATGTGCACGGCGCCCGGTATCCGGAGTCCATGCAGCGCGCAGTCAACGGCTGAGCGGGTTCTGCCGCCGCTTACCGCACCAGCGCACCGATCCGCGCGCCGAGCCCTGCGGGCAGCACGTGCGGGCCAGTGAGCGGCATCCATTGGCGAACGACGCGGGTCCTGCAGGTCAGCGCAGCGGGCTGTTCACAACTCCGGAGATCCGTCGGCATTCGCCGACAACAGCGGAGAACCGTCTCGGACAACGGCGATTCTCCGGAGTTGTGAACCGCTCATGCCACCAGCATTACCTGGCCCTTGGCGACGTCGACGCTCTCCAGGGTGAGCGTCACGGTCTCGCCGGGCCTGGTGCCCTCCGGCACCTTCGCCGAGGCGGTGACGGCGGGTTCGGCGATCTGCACGGCCGCGCGCTCCTCGCCGCGGACCTCGATCAACGTCGCGTCGATCTTCTTCCCCACCAGCGGATGCAGCAGGGCGGCCTCCACGCGGTTGATGGTCTCGGCGTTCAGCTCGGACGCCCGCTGAGCAGCCTGCTGCATGAGCTCCGGCAGCTCCGGCAGGGATTCACGCGCCCAGTCGGGCGCCGGCTTCCCCTCCGAGATCGCCAGGCAGATGGCCAGAGACCAGCGGTCCACCAGCCGACGCAGGGGAGCGGTGGCGTGGGCGTACGGCGCGCCGATGGCTGCCTGCTCCAGGTCGCCCGCGGGCACCGAGCCGTCGAAGGTGATGTACCCCGCACCGCGGAACAGCGACACGGCCTGCTCCAGCACGGGCAGCGTCATCGGGTCGGCCTTGTCGAGGTTCCGAAGGTACTCGCCGTACCTCCCGGTGGTCCAGGGCCTGCCCAGCGCCTCGGTCTGCCGGCGGAATCGCGCGAAAGCCTCCTCGTCGGGCTGCGGCATGGTGCGCAGCACACCCACCTTCGCGCCCACCATCAGCTCGGCGGCAGCCATGCCGGTCATCAGCGACAGCTGCGCGTTCCAGTCCTCGATGGGCAGCGGATGCCGTCGCTCGATGCCGTACGTGCCGTCGGGCTTCTGCACGACCTCCTCGTCCGGCAGGTTCAGGCTGGCGCCGCCGCGCTGCGCCTCGAGCTCCTGGCGCAGCGCGCCGATCACCGGCAGCAGTGAGAGCGGGCCGTCCTCACCGGCATCCAGCGACTTCTGCGCGGCAACGTAGTCCAGCTGCGCACGCGATCGCACCAGCGCACGCTCCAGCCGGAACTCCTTCACCATCCCGTCGGAGTCCAGCGTGAATGTCCACACCAGCGCCGGCCGCTCCTGATCGGCCAGCAGCGAGGCACGGCCCTCCGAGAGTTCGCGCGGATGCAGCGGCACATTGCCGTCGGCGAGATACAGGGTCTGTCCGCGCTTGCGCGCCTCGGCATCCAGAGCACCGCCTGCGACCACGAACGACGGGACGTCGGCGATGGCGTAGCGGACCTGGTATGCGGAACCCGCCTTCGAGAGGTGCATGGCCTGGTCCAGGTCTTTGGAACCCGCGGGGTCCAGCGTGACGAACGGCACGTCGCGCAGATCCAGCGACGGCGTCTTCGGCATCACGGACTTCGCCTCGGCCAGTGCCTCCGGTGAGAAATCGACGGGCGACTCGATGCCAGCCCGCAGCTGCGCGAGGGCGGCCGCCAATTCACTCTGCTCTGCGGACGGGGCGACATGTGATCGACGCTGAGGCATGTCGTCAGCCTATGCCGACCACGCGCAACCAGAGGTAACGGCTGTGCGCGCGCAGGCCGCGGTCGGTAGCGTGAGACCATGACCAGCGCAGACAAGGCCCGCACACTGATCGACCTCTACGAGGCACCGCAGATCCTGCGCGTCGTCAACGTGTGGGACGCCGTATCGGCCAAGGCCGTCGCCGCCCTCGAACAGACCACGGCCATCGCCACGGCGGGCCACTCCATCGCCGCGACCTTCGGTTACCCCGACGGTCAGATCCCCCGTGAGCTGATGATCGACTTCGTGGGCCGCATCGCGGCATCCGTCGATCTGCCGGTCACGGCCGACCTCGATGACGGCTACGGCGATGCCGCGGAGACCACGCGGCTCGCGATCGGCGCGGGCGTGGTCGGCGCCAACATCGAGGACCGGCTCAAGCCGTTCGCCGAGTCAGTCGCGCAGGTCGAATCCATCGTGAGGGCCGGAGAGGCCGAGGGCGTGCCGTTCGCCCTCAACGCCCGCACCGACGCCATCGTCCGCGGCGGCGACAAGCCGCTGGCAGACAAGCTGGCGGATGCCGTGCAGCGCGGCCGCGCATACCTGGATGCCGGGGCCACCGCCGTGTTCGTCCCGGGCCTGCTCGACGCCGACGCCACCCGGTTCCTCGTCGATGGTCTGGGCGCCGGGAAGCTCAGCGTGATCGGTTTCCCCGGTGCGCTCGCCGCGGCGGAGTACGAGGCGCTCGGAGTCGCCCGCATCTCGTACGGGCCGATGCCGCAGCGCCGCGCACTGATGGCGCTGCAGGACACCGCGACCGATCTGTACGGCTCCGGCACCATCCCGGCAGACACCCGCGCGCTGAACTGACGCGCGGATGGGGTCCCGTCCGGGCTCCCAGTACAATCGACCCGTGGTCACACGTCTATCGAACTTCTTCCTCCGCACGCTCCGCGAAGACCCGGCGAACGCCGAGGTCGCGAGCCACAAGCTGCTGATCCGTGCCGGATACATCCGACCGCAGGCGGCCGGCATCTTCGCGTGGCTGCCGCTGGGCCTGCGCGTGAAGTCGAAGATCGAGACCGTCGTGCGCGAGGAGATGGCGGCCGCCGGTGCGCAGGAGGTGCATTTCCCGGCGCTCATGCCGCGCGAGGCATACGAGGCCACCGGTCGATGGGAGGAGTACGGCGACCTGCTGTTCCGCCTGCAGGACCGCAAGGGCGGCGACTACCTGCTCGCGCCCACGCACGAGGAGGCGTTCACCCTGCTCGTGAAGGACCTCTACTCCTCGTACAAGGACCTCCCGCTCACGCTCTTCCAGATCCAGGACAAGTACCGCGACGAGGCACGCCCGCGCGCCGGCCTCCTGCGCGGCCGCGAGTTCACGATGAAGGACGCGTACTCCTTCGACGCCGACGACGAGGGCCTGGACGCCAGCTACATGTCGCAGCGCGACGCGTACGAGCGCATCTTCCAGCGACTGGGGCTGGAGTACGCCATCGTCAAGGCGGATGCCGGGGCCATGGGCGGCTCGCGCAGCGAGGAGTTCCTGCACCCGACGCCCGTCGGCGAGGACACCTTCGTGCGCAGCGAAGGCGGCTACGCCGCCAACGTCGAGGCGTTCACCACCGTTGCCCCCGAGGCTGTCGGCTGGGACGGCGTGGCAGAGGCCACCGTCTTCGACTCGCCGAACACGCCCACCATCGACACCCTCGTCGCGCATTCCAACGCCGTGCTCGACGGTGAGTACACCGCCGCGAGCACGCTGAAGAACGTGGTCCTGGCGCTCACGCACCTGGACGGCACCCGTGAGCTGGTCGTCGTCGGCATCCCCGGCGACCGCGACGTCGACATCAAGCGCGCCGAGGTGGCCTTCGCCCCGGCCGAGGTCGAGCCGGCGACGGATGCCGATTTCGAGCGCCACCCGCTGCTGGTGCGCGGGTACATCGGCCCCTGGTCCGAGACCGGCGCCGTCCTCGGCGAGGAGTCCGCCACCGGCATCCGCTACCTGGTCGATCCCCGTGTCTCGGACGGCACCCGGTGGATCACCGGCGCCAACATCCACGAGAAGCACGCGCACACGGTCGTCGCCGGGCGCGACTTCATCGCCGACGGCATCGTCGAGATCGCGAATGTCCGCGAGGGCGACCCGGCCCCGGACGGTTCCGGCCCGGTCACGCTCGCGCGCGGCATGGAGATCGGGCACGTGTTCCAGCTCGGCCGCAAGTACGCCGAGGCGCTGGGCCTCAAAGTGCTCGACCGAAACGGCAAGCTCGTCACCGTCACCATGGGTTCGTACGGCATCGGCGTGACCCGCATCCTCGCGATCATCGCCGAGCTGAACAACGACGAGAAGGGCCTGATCTGGCCGGCATCCGTCGCGCCGTTCGACGTGCACGTCGTCGCAGCCGGTCGCGACCAGGTCGCGTTCGACGTGGCCGAGGACGTCGCGAACCAGCTCGAAGCCGCCCGCCTGGACGTGCTCTACGACGACCGCGTGAAGGTCTCGCCCGGCGTGAAGTTCGGCGACGCCGAGCTCGTCGGCGTGCCGAAGATCATCGTCGTCGGCCGTGGTGCGGCTGAGGGCCAGGTCGAACTGTGGGACCGCGCCACCGGCGAGAAGGAGACCGTCTCGGTCACGGATGCCGTGGCGCGACTCACGCGCTGAGCCGACAGCATCCGTGTGAATACGGTGGCCTGACGCATCCGTGAGGAGGATCACCGTGTCATGGCGCGGTTCCTCCTCACAGCGATGCCGTACACCGGGCATGTCACACCGCTCAGCGCGGTCGCGGCCGAGCTCGTCGAGCGCGGCCATGACGTGCGCTTCTACACCGGCAGTCGTCATCGCGCCCGCGTGGAGCGGGCCGGGGCGCGTCTGGTGCCCTGGCAGCGCGCGCCCGACTTCGACGAGAACGACCTTCCGGCGACCTTTCCCCGGCTGGTCGGGAAGAAGGGCTTCGCGCAGATGCTGGTCAACATGGTGGACTGCTTCATCCGCACCGCGCCCGAGCAGGTGCAGGACCTCGCTGCGGAGTGGGAGCGCGAGCCGTGGGATGCCCTCGCGGCCGACGAGACGTCGGTCGGTGCGGCGCTCTTCAGCGAGAGCAGGCGGATGCCGTGGACGACGGTCGGCATTCTGCCGCTGAACCTCATCGGGCCCGGCGGACCGCCCAGCGGCATGGGCGTCACACCGGGAACAGGGACGATCGGCCGGACGCGGGATGCCGTGCTGCGGGGACTTGCGCCCGTGCTGTCCCGTTCGCTCGTGAAGGCGCTCGACGACGCCGAGCGGAAGATCGGAGTGCCGCCCAGCGGGCGCGTTCTGGACCGGCTGGTGTTCTCGCCGACCTGCATCGCGGCCAGCGGCTCGCCGGACCTGGACTACGGGCGCACCGACCGGCCGCCCCATCTGCGCTTCGTCGGAGAGATCCGCGGGCGAATCGAGTCGCACGCCGTGCTCCCGGCCTGGTGGGGTGAACTGGACGGCCGCACGGTCGTACTGGTCACACAGGGCACGCAGAACATCGACCCGAGCGACCTCGTGCGACCCGCGCTGGAGGCGCTCGAGGGGCGGGACGTCATGGTCGTCGCCACGACGGGCATCCCCGGTCAGGACTCCTTCCCGTTCCGCGTGCCTGAGAACACCCGCGTCGCGGGCTTCGTCCCCTTCGCCGACCTCTGCGCACCGGACGGCCACGGGCCTCCGCGATCGCCGCGGCGGTCGATCGCCTGCTCGGCGAGAGTTCGTTTCGCGATGCCGCCGGCTCTGTGGGGAAGCGGCTGCGCGCCCTGGGCGGAGCCGGCGCCGTCGCCGACCTGCTCGAGGAGTCCGCCCTGGCTGCGCCTGTGACAGGCTGAGGGTATGACCGATGCCACGCTGAACGACGACCTGCGACACGAGATCACGACACTGCTGGACAGCGCGGGCATCCACACCGATCGTGGGCTGATCGCCCGCATGCTGCAGACCGCGGTGATGCTCGGGACCGAGCACACCGACCGGCTGGACCTGAAGATCGCCTCCGCGGCGCTGCGCGAGATGCACGACGCGTTCCGGCTGTTCCAGCCCTTCCAGCATGTGCCGAAGGTCACGGTGTTCGGCTCCGCTCGCACCGCCCAGGACGATCCGCTGTACGTGCAGGCACGCGACGTCGCTGCCGCCCTCGCCGGCGACGGCTGGATGGTCGTGACCGGCGCGGGCCCCGGCATCATGCAGGCGGCGGCCGAGGGCGCCGGCGCCAAGATGTCGCTGGGCGTGTCCATCCGACTTCCGTTCGAGGAGCGCATGGACACCGTCGTCGGGCAGGACGCGCAGGTCGTGTCGATGAAGTACTTCTTCACCCGCAAGCTGATGCTGATGAAGGAATCCCGCGGGTTCATCTGCCTGCCGGGCGGCTTCGGCACCATGGACGAGATGTTCGAGCTGCTCACGCTGCAGCAGACCGGCAAGGCCGAGCCCATGCCGATCGTTCTGCTGGACGAGCAGGGCGGGGCGTTCTGGACCGGGCTGAAGACCTTCGTGGATGAGCACCTGGCACCGGCCGGCGTGATCTCGCCGAATGACCTCGACCGCGTGCTCATCACGGACTCCGTCGACGAGGCCGTCGCGAACATCACCAGCTTCTGGCGCAACTACGACTCGCTGCGCTGGGTGGGGGACAGGCTGGTGCTGCGGCTCGTGCACGAACCGACGGATGCCGACATCGCCAGCCTCAATGAGCGGTTCGGCGGGATGTGCGCGGAGGGGCGCATCGAGCGCACCGCGCCCTTGGACGTCGAGGTCTCGGACGGGGACGCCGTCGAGCTGCCGCGAATCATGCTGAACCTCGCACAGCGCTCGGTCGGGTCGCTGTTCGCCCTCATCCGCGCCATCGACGACCTGCCCTCGGCCGCCTGAGCCCGCGCGGAAGGTGGTACGTCGATCGTTAGAGACGCGTTCACCTCGATGTCAACAGCGCCCGGCATCGTGGCATCCGACGCACTCAGCGCATCCGACGAGGAGGACCGATGACTCTGGCCGAACCCGCACGACGCAACCTGCCCATGCTCGACCACGTGCGGGGCAAGCGCTCTGCTGTGACCTGCCAGCTCAAGTGCGCGAACGCGTGCCTCGGCCCGGAGTGCAACACGTCCCAGAACGAGGACTTCCGCTCCATCGCATCGGCCGTCTTCTCCCGGCGGGCGCTGTTCGGCCTCGGTGCGGCGGCGGCGGTCGCCGTGGCCGTCGGCGCACCACGCCCGACTCCCGTGTCTCAGCCGTCCGCGTCCGGCGTCGCCGGTCCCGGAGCGTCCTTCGCCCGCCCGGGACGCGCGGGCCTCTCGTTCGGCGCCATCGCGCCGGTGCCTGCGGAGGTGGACGCCTTCACCGTGCCGGACGGCTACACCTGGAAGCCGATCATCCGCTGGGGCGACCCGCTGTTCTCACGCACTCCCGCCTTCGACATCGACGCTCAGACGCCCGAGGCGCAGGCCGGCCAGTTCGGGTACAACAGCGACTACCTCGACATCATCGCCGACCCGAGCGGCAGGACCGGCGTGCTCGTCAACAACCATGAGTACGTCAACCCGAACCTCATGTTCCCCGACACCGCCGACGCCGTCGAGCTGCGCCGCCGCGGTGAGATCTACAAGGCTGCGCAGGGGATGTCGGTCGTGGAGATCCGCCGCCGCAGGGTCGGCGACCCATGGGAGTACGTCGTCGACGGCCGCCGCAGCCGCCGCATCACCGTCGAGACGGTCTTCGAGCTCACCGGCCCCGCTGCAGGCACCGAGCTGGTCAAGACCGCAGCCGACCCCGAGGGCCGCTGGGTGCGCGGCACGCTCGGCAACTGCGCCGGCGGCACCACCCCTTGGGGCACAGTGCTGTCGGGCGAGGAGAACTTCAACGGCTACTTCGCCTGGGCGGCCGACACCGCAGAGCAGAAGCGGTACAGCGGCTCGAGCACGACATCGACCTCGACCGGCTGGGAGGCGTACGACCCCCGCTTCGACGCGCACGACGCCGGCTATGTCAACGAGCCGAACCGCTTCGGCTACATCGTCGAGATCGACCCGCAGGACCCGGCCTCGACCCCGCGCAAGCACACCGCAATGGGCCGCTTGAAGCACGAGGGCGCCAACGTCCGCGTCGCCGAGGACGGTCGGGTCGTGGCGTACATGGGTGACGACGAGCGCAACGACTACCTGTACAAGTTCGTCTCGAAGAACCGCATCTCCGGCTCGCGCAGGAAGAATCTCGCCCTGCTCAGCGAAGGGGACCTGTACGTGGCCAAGTTCCGCGGCAACTCGCCTGTCGGCGAGATCACCGGCACCGGCGCCCTGCCCTCGGACGGCGCCTTCGATGGCACCGGCGAGTGGCTTCCGCTCACCCAGGGCGGCGAGAGCGTGGTGCCCGGCTTCACGACTGAGCAGGTGCTGGTCTACACGCGCCTCGCCGCCGACGCCATCGGCGCCACCAAGATGGACCGTCCAGAAGACGTCGAGCCCAGCCCGGTCACCGGCAAGGTTTATGTCGCGCTGACGAACAACAGCCGCCGCACCGCGCTCGATGAGGCCAACCCGGTCACCGGAAACCGCTACGGCCACGTCATCGAGCTGACCGAGACCGCGGGCCAGAGCGGACGGACCTTCGGCTGGAGCGTGCTGCTGCTCTGCGGCGACCCGAACACCTTCGAGAACGCGTACTTCGCCGGCTTCCCGAAGGAGCTCGTGTCGCCGATCTCCTGCCCCGACAACGTCGCCTTCGACTCCGAGGGCAGCCTGTGGATCTCGACCGACGGCGCGCCCAGCACCATCGGTTACGGCGACGGCCTGTTCAAGGTGCCGCTCGTCGGGCGGGAGCGCGGCAACGTGCAGCAGTTCCTCTCCGTCCCGCGCGATGCCGAGACCTGCGGCCCCGTGATCCACGACCGCGAGGTGCTCGTGTTCGTCGCCGTGCAGCATCCGGGGGAGGACGGCACGTTCGACGCACCTCGCTCGCTCTTCCCCGACTACGGCTCGACCGCCGCCGGAGACGTCGCGACCGCACCGCGGCCCGCGGTCGTCCAGGTGAACCGCGCCTGATCTCCTCGGGGCGCCCTCTGCTCGATGCAGGGGGGCGCCCTGCTGTCTGCGGAGTGGGTCGGACCGATTCGGTTTCGGCTATTCTGGACGGATGCCCGCGGAGCGTCTGTCCGCGGGGAGAGCTGAATAGAGGAGACCGCTGATGGACATCGAACTCGGACTGCTGCGAGGAATCGAGAAGGAGAAGGCGATCCCCTTCGACGAGCTCGTGTCGATCATCGAGCAGGCCATCCTCACGGCCTACGGCAAGCACGTCTCGGCCGACGGGGCCATTCCCGAGGGTGTGCGCGTCGAGCTCGACCGCAAGACCGGCCACGTCGCCGTGCTCCAGCCCGTCACCGACGAAGAGGGCGCTGTCATCGGCGAGGAGGAGACCACGCCCGAGGACTTCGGCCGCATCGCCGCCTACGCCGCGAAGCAGGTCATCGGCCAGCGTCTGCGCGACATCGCGGACGATGCCGTGCTGGGGGAGTTCCGCGGCAAGGAGGGCGACATCGTCGCCGGCGTCATCCAGCAGGGTCCGAACCCGCGCATGATCCACGTCGACCTCGGCTCGGTCGAGGCCATCCTCCCGCCCGAGGAGCAGGTGCCCGGCGAGGAGTACGCCCACGGCACGCGCCTGCGCGTGTACGTCACCAGCGTCGCCAAGGGCACCAAGGGACCGCAGATCACCGTGTCCCGCACCCACCCGGGCCTGGTGCGCAAGCTGTTCGCGCTGGAGGTGCCCGAGATCGCCGCCGGCCTGGTCGAGATCGTGTCGCTGGCCCGCGAGGCGGGCCACCGCACCAAGATCGCCGTGCGCGCCAACGACCCGTCCGTCAACGCCAAGGGCTCCTGCATCGGCGAGATGGGCCGCCGCGTTCGCGCCGTCACCGAGGAGCTCTCCGGGGAGAAGATCGACATCGTCGACCACCACCCCGACCTGGCGACGTTCGTCGCCAACGCCCTGTCGCCCGCGAAGGTGACGTCGGCATTCGTCCTGGATGCTGCGACCAAGGCCGTCCGCGCCCTGGTGCCCGACTACCAGCTCTCGCTGGCCATCGGCAAGGAGGGGCAGAACGCCCGCCTGGCCGCCAAGCTCACCGGTGCCAAGATCGACATCCAGCCCGACAGCGTGATGGGAGACGAATGACGGCTCGGGTGCTCAGCACCCTGCGCACACGCCGGGCGCCGGGCTTCGATCCGCACCGCGAGGTGTAAGATGGAACCTGTACGAACGTGTGTCGGTTGCCGCGGTCGTGCCTCTCGATCCGCCCTGATCAGGGTGGCCCTGCACAATGATGAGCTCGTCTTCGACGAGCGAGGAGTGCTGCCGGGGAGAGGTGCGTGGCTGCATCCGGCATCCGAGTGCCTGGATGCCGCGCTGCGGCGCCGAGCCTTCGCACGAGCACTTCGCATCTCTCCTTCGATCGGGTTCCCCGAGGCGGAGGATGCGCAGACCACCGAACGGTACTTCCACCGAAACAAAGGCTGAACGGCTATGGAAACAAAGTGAACGGCTCGAAATGAGACCCGTCCGCGACTAGTGGTCTGCCCTGCCAGGGCGGACCGACCCTGACAGGAGAATTGTGGCTGGTAAACCACGCGTGCACGAGATCGCCGCTGAACTCGGCGTCGACAGCAAGTTCGCACTCGCGAAGCTCAAGGAGCTCGGCGAGTTCGTGAAGAGTCCCTCTTCGACCATCGAGCCCCCGGTGGCTCGCAAGCTCCGCGCTGCCATCGCGGCGGACGCGTCGGCTGCGCCTGCAGCCAAGACCGACGAGAAGCCGGCGGCCAAGGCCGCCGCGCCCAAGCCGGGCGCTCCGGTGCCCGGTCCCAAGCCGGGTCCCGCGAAGCCCAAGGCCGAGGCGCCGAAGGCCGAGCCCAAGGCGGAGGCCGCTCCGGCGGCTCCCAAGTCGTCTGCACCGCGCCCCGGCGGCTCCGCACCGCGACCGGGCGGCAGCGCGCCGCGTCCCGGTGGTGCCCCGAAGCCCGGCGCTGCGCGCCCGGGCGGCTCACCCAAGCCCGGTGCTCCTCGCCCCGGCAACAATCCGTTCTCGTCGTCGCAGGGCATGGGCCAGCGTCCCGCAGGTCCCCGTCCCGGCAACAACCCGTTCGCCTCGGCGCAGGGCATGGGCCAGCGTCCGACTCCGGGCAACATCCCGCGTCCCCAGGCTCCGCGTCCGGGTTCGCCGCGCATCGGCGCCCCGCGTCCGGGACGTCCCGGTGCTCGTGGTGGCCAGGGCGGTCGTCCGGGTGCTCCGTTCCAGCAGCGCACCGGCGGCCCCGGCCGTCCCGGCGGCGGCACCGGCGGCGGCTTCCAGCGTCCCGGCGGCGGTTTCGCCGGGCGTCCCGGTGGCGGCGGCCGTGGTCGTGGACCCGGCGGCGGCACCGCTGGCGCGTTCGGCAAGGGCGGCGGCAAGAGCAAGCAGCGCAAGTCGCGTCGGGCGAAGCGGCAGGAATTCGAGATGCGGTCGGCGCCGGTCGTCGGCGGCGTCAACGTCTCCAAGGGCCATGGCGAGATCATCCGGCTGCGCCGCGGTGCATCCATCGCCGACTTCGCGGACAAGCTCGAGGCGCTGAACGGCTACACCGTCCAGCCCGGAACGCTCGTCACCATCCTCTTCAACCTCGGCGAGATGGCCACGGCCACCGAGTCGCTGGATGAGGCGACCTTCGAGGTCCTGGGCGCCGAGCTGGGCTACAAGATCCAGATGGTCTCGCCTGAGGACGAGGACAAGGAGCTCCTGGAGGGCTTCGGTCTCGACCTGGAGGCCGAGCTGGAGGCGGAGAGCGAGGACGACCTCGAGATCCGTCCGCCGGTGGTCACCGTCATGGGTCACGTCGACCACGGAAAGACCCGCCTGCTGGATGCCATCCGCAAGTCGAACGTCATCGAGGGCGAGGCCGGCGGCATCACCCAGCACATCGGTGCGTACCAGATCTGGACCGAGCACGACGGGCACGAGCGCGCCGTCACCTTCATCGACACCCCGGGTCACGAGGCGTTCACCGCCATGCGCGCCCGTGGTGCGCAGGTGACCGACATCGCGATCCTCGTGGTCGCCGCCGACGACGGCATCATGCCGCAGACGGTGGAGGCCCTGAACCACGCCCAGGCGGCCGAGGTGCCGATCGTGGTCGCGGTGAACAAGATCGACAAGCCCGAGGCCAACCCGGCCAAGGTGCGCCAGCAGCTGACCGAGTACGGCCTGGTCGCCGAGGAGTACGGCGGAGACGTCATGTTCGTCGACGTCTCGGCGCGCGAGGGCATCGGCATCCAGGATCTGATCGACGCCGTGCTGCTCACGGCCGACGCGGGCCTGGACCTGACCGCCAACCCGAACAAGGCCGCCCGCGGTGTGGCCATCGAGGCCAAGCTCGACAAGGGCCGCGGCTCGGTCGCCACCGTGCTGATCCAGTCCGGAACGCTGCGCGTCGGAGACGCCATCGTCGCCGGCACCGCGTACGGTCGCGTCCGCGCCATGCTCGACGAGAACGGCGAGCAGGTCGCAGAGGCAGCCCCGTCCCGCCCCGTGCAGGTGCAGGGTCTGAACTCCGTGCCCCGCGCCGGTGACGTGTTCATCGTCACCGACGAGGACCGCATGGCGCGTCAGATCGCGGAGAAGCGCGAGGCCGTCGAGCGCAACGCCCAGCTGGCCAAGGCCCGCAAGCGCATCTCGCTCGAGGACTTCACCCGTGCTCTCGAAGAGGGCAAGGTCGAGACGCTCAACCTCATCATCAAGGGCGACGTGTCCGGTGCCGTGGAGGCGCTGGAGGAGTCGCTGCTGAAGATCGAGGTCGACGACTCGGTGCAGCTGCGCATCATCCACCGCGGCGTCGGCGCCATCACGGAGTCGGATGTGAACCTGGCGACGATCGACAACGCGATCATCGTGGGCTTCAACGTCCGTCCGGACGCCAAGGCGCGCGAGGCCTCGAACCGCGAGGGCGTGGACATCCGCTTCTACTCGGTGATCTACTCGGCCATCGAGGAGATCGAGAACTCCCTCAAGGGCATGCTCAAGCCGGAGTTCGAGGAGATCCAGTCCGGTGTCGCCGAGATCCGCGAGGTGTTCCGCTCCTCGAAGTTCGGCAACATCGCCGGTGTCATCGTCCGCTCCGGAACGATCACGCGCAACGCCAAGGCGCGCGTCATCCGCGACGGCGTCGTCATCGCCGATGGCCTGGCCATCGAGTCGCTGCGTCGCTTCAAGGATGACGTCACCGAGGTCCGCACCGACTTCGAAGCCGGTATCGGCCTGGGCAAGTACAACGACATCCAGATCGGCGACGAGATCGAGACCACCGAGCTGGTTGAGAAGCCTCGCGGCTGATCTCGTCTGAACTGAAGGGTGAGGGGCGTCTCCGGACGCCCCTCATCCGTCACTCATAGGAATGGGAACATGGCTGGAGAACGACAGGCACGGCTCGCGGACCGCATCCGCGTCATCCTCGCCGAGCGCCTGGAGAAGGGTCTGCGCGACCCGCGTCTGGGCTTCGTGACCATCACGGAGGTGCGCGTCTCGGGCGACCTGCAGCACGCGACCGCGTTCTACACGGTGCTGGGCACCGAGGAGGAGCGCGTCGCCAGCGGCGCCGCACTCGCCTCGGCGACGGGGCTCCTGCGCAAGGAGGTCGGCCGGCAGCTCAACGTGCGGCTGGTGCCCACGCTGGAGTTCATCGCGGATGCTCTTCCGGAGTCCGCCGGGCACATCGCCGACCTGCTGCGGCAGGCCCGCGAGCAGGACGAGGCCGTCGCGAAGCTGGCCGTCGGCGCCACGCACGCCGGCGACGCCGACCCGTACGTGCACGACGACGAGGACGACGAGGACTGACGACCGGCGCTTGAGGCGGGGTCAGCGGGGGAGCAGCAGCATCCCGTCCTCGGCCTCGACGAGACCGTCGGCGATGAGCGAGTCGATGGCGCGGTCGCGCTGGATCGGATCCGGCCAGTCGGCGAGCACAGCATCCGCCGGCATCCGATGCCCGTCCGCATGCCGCAGCGCGCGCAGCACGCCGCCACGCGTCTGACGGTCAGAGCCCTCGTACTTCGCCTGGCGCCGGCGCGTGTCGCCGGTGTCAGGGCGACCCGCGGCGAGCCATGCGCAGGATGCCGCGATCGGGCACGACTCGCAGCGCGGCGACCGCGCCGTGCACACCACCGCGCCGAGCTCCATCATGGCGGCGTTGAAGACCGCGGACTCCGCCGCATCATCGGGCAGCAGCGCGTCCATCCGCGACAGATCGCGCTTGGACGGTGCCTCCGGCTGCGAGCACCCGTCGACGGCACGGGCGATCACGCGCCGGGTGTTGGTGTCGACCACCGGATGCCTGTCGCCGTACGAGAACACGGCCACGGCGCGCGCCGTGTAGTCGCCGATGCCGGAGAGCGCCAACAGCGCGTGCACGTCGCGGGGGACCACGCCGCCGTGACGCTCCACGACCTCCACCGCCGCACGGTGCAGCCAGAGCGCCCGTCGGGGGTAGCCGAGGTTCGCCCACTGGTGCACGACCTCCGCGGGCGTCGCCTCGGCCTGGGCTGCCGGGGTCGGCCAGCGCTCCAGCCAGGCCTGCAGATGCGGGATGACTCGCGTGACCGGCGTCTGCTGCAGCATGAACTCGCTGACCAGCGTGCCCCACGCGCCGTAACGATCCGAGAACGCCGCACGACGCCACGGAAGATCTCGGGCCTCGCGTCGATACCATTCGAGCACGAGCGGGCGCCACGCTGCGGGGGGAATCGTCGCGGGAGGCACTCGCACAGCCTATTAGCTGGAGGGTGGAACATGACCGGAGTCCGGACGCGAACCGCGGCAGCGGTGACGATCGCGATGACGATGCTGGTTCTCGCGGGCTGCGGGACGGCATCAGCCGATCCCGCGGCAGCGCCGTCGAAGGGCACAGCGTCGAGCTCGGCCCCGACGCAGAACGAACCAGCGGCACCGAAGACCGACCCGGCCGATCCCGCCACCTGGACGGTGACCGCGCAGGGAATCGGACCGATCGAGCTGGGCGGCTCCTTCGCTGATGCACAGGCCACGCTTCCGTCATGGACGGGCGATGAGCAGTGCACCTGGGTCGACAGCTGGACCAGCACCGACCATTCCCAGACCGGACTCTTCGCGCGTGATCACGACGACTCCGACGGCGATGTCAACATGGTCACGTTCGATTCGCTCGAGGACACCGTGGCTCCCGCTGACGGGCCGCGCACCGAGAAGGGGATCGGGCTCGGGTCCACGCGCGACGAGGTGATGGCCGCTTATCCGGATGCCGCCTCGCAGAAGCCCGTGATCGCCGACGGCGAGCTGCTGCGAGTAGGCGCACAGGGCTCGCCCGCAATCTACTTCGCGATCCGCGAGGGCGCGTCCAAGGTCAGCGCGGTCACCGTGACAGCGATGGACGAGCCGCAGTACGAGGTGTGCGGCTGACTGAGCCGATGCGCGGCGCGTCCGTCGCGGCTCGCATCGGTAGTCTTGACGGGTGGCATCGCACGGCATCCTCCTCGTCGACAAGCCCGGTGGCCTGACCAGTCATGACGTGGTCGCGCGCGTCCGGCGCGCCTTCGGCACCCGCAAGGTCGGCCATGCCGGCACCCTCGACCCTGCCGCCACGGGCCTGCTGGTCATCGGCATCGAGGGCGCCACGCGCCTGCTGACCTACATCGTCGGCGCCGACAAGACCTACACCGCGACCATCCGGCTCGGGGCGCGCACCACCACCGACGACGCCGACGGCGAGATCACCGAGACGGCCGAGCCAGCGGCGTGGGATGCCGTGGATGAGACCGCCATCCGAAGCGGCATCCGCGCCCTCACCGGCGCCATCTCCCAGATTCCCAGCTCCGTCTCGGCCATCAAGGTCGCGGGCAAGCGTGCCTACGACCTGGTGCGCGCGGGGGAGACCGTCGAGCTGGCCGCCCGCGCGGTGACCGTGTCGCGCTTCGAGCTGCTCGCGCAGCGCCGCGCCGATGAGCGCTTCCTCGACCTGGACGTCGTCGTGGACTGCTCCTCGGGCACGTACATCCGCGCGCTCGCCCGCGACCTCGGCGATGCACTGGGAGTCGGAGGGCACCTGACGGCGCTGCGTCGCACCCGCATCGGCGGGTTCGACGTGGCGGATGCCGTGACGCTGGAGCAGCTCGACGAGGCCGCCACGGTCACGCCCGCCGAGGCCGCAGCGCGGGTGATGCCGGTGCTGCACGTCACAGCCGACGAGGCCCGTGACCTGCGGCACGGCAAGCGGCTGACCGGTCAGCGCGATCGGCTCGAAGCCGCGGAGGTGGCGGGCATCGATCCGGAAGGGCTGCTGGTCGGCATCCTCGAGGCCCGTGGACACGACATCAAGAGTGCTATGAACATGCCGGAGGTGCAGGCATGATCCTGTGGTTCACCATCGTCCAGATCGCCGTCGCCTGCGCGTCCGGGCTGTTCTGCCTGATCGCCGGTTTCGCCGGCCGGCGCCCCAGCGACTACACCGTCGGCAGCCTGCTGCTGGTGGAGGTGCTGCTGATCGCGCAGGTGGTCATCGCCATCATCGCTCCGCTGGCGGGCAATCCGCCGACCGGGGACCTGCTGGAGTTCTGGGTGTACCTGGTGGCCGCCGTGCTGCTGCCGGTGGGCGGCACAGCGTGGGCGCTCATCGACCGCACCCGCTGGAGCACCGTGGTGCTGGGCGTGGTGGGCGTGTCGCTGGCGATCATGCTGTGGCGGATGCAGAGCATCTGGACGCTCCAAGTCGCGTGAGCGGCGCGCTGAGCGCATCCCGCCGCGGAATAGAATGGTCGACGCAATGATCCACACCGACGCCACGCACGACGCCCCTGCGCGCACCCGGATGACCGGCATCGGCCGAGTCCTCGTCATCGTCTACGCGGTGATGGCGCTCGGCGCCACCGGCCGCAGCTTCGTCCAGATCGTCCGCCGCTTCGACGAGGCGCCGCTGGCGTACACCCTGTCCGCGCTGGCCGCCGTCGTCTACATCCTCGCCACACTGGCGCTGATCCTCGCGCACCGTCGTGGCTGGTACGTCGTCGCGTGGGTGGCGATCGGATTCGAGCTCACCGGGGTGCTCACCGTCGGGTTGCTGAGCGTCTTCGTCCCGCACCTGTTCGGGCACCCCAGCGTGTGGTCCTACTTCGGGATGGGCTACGTGTTCATCCCGCTCGTGCTTCCCGTGTTCGGCCTGTGGTGGCTGCGCACGCATCGACCCCAGGAAATCTCCGCATGATCATCTTCCGCGACCCCGCCGACGTCCCCGCGGACTTCGGCCCCAGCGTCGTCGCCATCGGCAAGTTCGACGGCGTGCACGTCGGCCATCGCGCGGTGCTCGAGCGGCTGAAGGCGGATGCCGCGGCAGCGGACGCACGCTCGGTGGCGGTGACCTTCGATCGCAATCCGCTGGAGGTGCTGCGCCCGGAGCTGTGCCCGGAGAACGTCGTGGCGACCTCCCGCAAGCTGGAGCTGCTGGGCGAGCTCGACCTGGACGCCACGCTGCTGCTGACGTTCGACCGCGCACTGGCATCCCTGGCGGCCGAGGACTTCGTGCGCACGATCCTCGTCGACGCGCTGCATGTGGTCACCGTGCTGGTGGGCCGCGACTTCCGATTCGGAAGGGGCGGTGCGGGCAACCCCGACCTGCTGCGCGAGCTCGGGCCCGTGCATGGCTTCACCGTCGATGTGGTCGACGATGTGCACCCCGCCGGAGCCGATCGGCGCGTCTCGTCCACCTGGGTGCGCGAGCTGCTGGCCGCGGGCGACGTGGCCGAGGCGGCGAAGGTGCTGGGGCGCCCGGTCACCGTGTCCGGCGAGGTGGTGCACGGCCTCAAGCGCGGCCGCGAGCTGGGCTTCCCCACGGCGAACCTGTCCGAGATGATCGACGCACTGGCTCCCGCCGACGGGATCTACGCCGGATGGCTGGACGACCACGACACCGGCATCCGGCATCCCTCTGCGATCTCGGTCGGCACCAATCCCACCTTCGACGACGTCGACCGCCGTCAGGTGGAGGCGCACGTGCTGGACGAGTCAGGGCTGGACCTGTACGGGCACCACGTCACGGTGGAGTTCACCGACCACCTCCGCGGCATGGTCGCGTTCGAGGGGATGGATGCGCTGATCGCGCAGATCGCCGCGGACGTCACCGAGGCGCGCGGGCGACTCGGGCTCGCCTGATCGCGCTGGATGCCCCGGATGCCGTAAACTAGCGCCTGGCACCCGCCGACAGACGCATATCGCGCAGGCGCGGAGCCACTCCGCACGGTCCTGGCTGGTGCCACACGCGGAACCCAGGACGAACCGAAGGCCTCTTCGGCGCTTCGGCACTCACGCTCAGGAGGAGCATGCCGACCACGGCGACCGCCGCATCGCGGCGCAAGAAGACCTCTCGCAGAGACGAAGAGGCACCGCTGATCCCGATTCTCGCGCGCAAGGTGCGCGAGATCGAGGCGAAGGCACAGAGATCCAAGCTCGGTCCCACGAACCGCGTCAAGTTCCAGGTGATCGCCTTCCTCGTGCGCGAGGAGCGCGCCCGGGTGAAGTCGGATGCCGAGCTCAGCGACTCCGCGCGCTCGGAGCTGCTCAAGCGACTCGACGGCGTCGCCACGATCCTCGCCAAGACCGCCGCACGGGACACCTCGCTGATCCAGCTGCTCGAGGCCGACCAGGCCACCTCGCCGGTGGCCAAGCGGATGCGCCGCGACTGGCTGCTGGAGTCCGGGGCGGAGCTGCCGCCGGAGGAGCTCATCATCACCGACGTCGCTCCGGTGCGCATTACGCAGGTCGTCCCCGCAGCCCTCGCCGAGAAGCAGGTCACCCCGCCGTCGGTGGAGGCCCGCGAGCTGGCGAATCCGTTCCTCGCTCCGGATCTGACGCCGCGCCCGGCCGTCGTCCCGCGCCGCCGCCTGGACGGCTGGGAGCTGATGGGGCCGCTCTACAAGGCGTTCGAATCCGGCGCGGGCGGCAGTGCCGCGACCATGCAGCTCCCGCCGGTTCCCGAGTACGACCACATCTCGCCCAAGGGCCGCGAGGTCATGGTGCACCAGTCGCGCTTCGTCGAGGCGGTCCGCGCCGGGCACCGCAGCTTCCTGCTGGCCGATGAGCCGGGCCTGGGCAAGACCGCGCAGTCGGTGCTGGCGGCATCCGTGGCGAACGCCTACCCGCTGCTGGTGGTCGTCCCCAACGTCGTGAAGATGAACTGGGCCCGCGAGGTGGAGCTGTGGACGCCGCAGCGCCGTGCGGCCGTGATCCAGGGCGACGGCGACGACATCGACGCCTTCGCCGATGTGTTCATCGTGAACTACGAGATCCTCGACCGGCATCTGTCCTGGCTGGGCGCCATCGGCCTGAAGGGCATGGTCGTCGACGAGGCGCACTTCATCAAGAACCTGTCCTCGCAGCGGTCGCAGAACGTGCTGGCGCTGGGCGCCCGCATCCGCGAGCGCCAGCCGAACCCGCTCATGATGGCGCTGACCGGCACCCCGCTGATCAACGACGTCGAGGACTTCGACGCCATCTGGCGCTTCCTGGGCTGGACCAACGGAGAGAAGCCCGAGCCCGCGCTGATGGCGAAGCTCGACGCCACCGGGCTCACGCCCGCCGACAAGTCGTTCTACGCCGAGGCGCGTGAGGCCGTCATCTCGATGGGCATCGTCCGCCGCAAGAAGAAGGACGTCGCGGCCGACCTGCCCGACAAGCTCGTCGCCGACCTGCCCGTGCAGCTGGACGACGAGTTCGGGCGCAGCATCCGCCAGGCCGAGCGCGAGCTGGGCGAGCGGATGGCCGCCAAGTACCGCCGCATCGTCGAGGCCCGTGCGGCAGCTCACGGTCCGTCGGGCGTCACGGGCATCGACGACGACATCGTCCGCCTGGTCGCGCACAACGAGCTCGAGGAGTCCAAGGCCGCAGGCACCGGCGGGGACAACGTCTTCACCATGGTGCGTCGCATCGGCCAGGCCAAGGCGCATCTGGCCGCCGACTACGCCGTGCAGCTGCAGCGCTCGGTCGACAAGGTGGTCTTCTTCGCCAAGCACATCGACGTGATGGACCAGGCCGAGGAGCACTTCGCCGCCTCGGGCATCCGTGCGGTGTCCATCCGCGGCGACCAGACCTCGACCGCACGTCAGCAGGCCATCGACGCGTTCAACAACGACCCGTCCGTGGGCATCATCGTCTGCTCGCTGACCGCGGCCGGCGTGGGCGTGAACCTGCAGGTGTCATCGAACGTGGTGCTGTCCGAGCTGAGCTGGACCGCCGCGGAGCAGACTCAGGCCATCGACCGCGTGCACCGCATCGGCCAGGACGAGCCGGTCACTGCGTGGCGGATCATTGCGGCGCACACCATCGACACGAAGATCGCCGAGCTCATCGACCAGAAGCAGGGCCTGGCCGCCCGCGCGCTGGACGGCGAGTCCGTGGAGGAGGGTGCCGGCGAGTCCGTTCAGCTGGCAGCGCTCATGCACCTGCTGCGCGAGGCGCTCGGCGAGCGCTGATCGCCGCAGCCACGAAAGAGGGCGTCAAGAACTCGGGTTCTTGACGCCCTCTTTCGACTTTTTTCGGAGATTCCGGCAAGAAGACGTCGGATGCTGTGATCCGGCCCGCAAGATTGCCGATTCTGCACTAGGGTCGGATGCAGGCAGCGTCGCCTCACACCTTTCCCCCTCTCCACCCGACTGTACGAAGGCGGCAGCATGAAGATCGGCATCCTCACCAGCGGCGGCGACTGCCCCGGACTCAACGCCGTGATCCGCGGCATCGTGCTCAAGGGCACCACCTCGTACGACCTCGAGTTCGTCGGCATCCGAGACGGCTGGCGCGGTGTGGTCGACGGCGACTTCTTCCCGCTGACCCGCCACGAGGTCAAGGGCCTCTCGCGCGTGGGGGGAACCATCCTCGGCACCAGCCGTACCAACCCGTACGAGGGCGCCCGAGGAGGAGCGGAGAACATCGCGAAGACCCTCGCCGCGCACGGCATCGACGGCATCGTGGCGATCGGCGGTGAGGGCACCCTGGCGGCGGCCGACCGTCTGTCCAAGGACGGCATCAACGTGCTGGGCGTGCCGAAGACCATCGACAACGATCTGCAGGCCACCGACTACTCGTTCGGCTTCGACACCGCCGTCAACATCGCCACCGACGCCATGGACCGGCTGCGCACGACCGGCGACTCGCACCAGCGCTGCATGGTCGCCGAGGTCATGGGCCGCCACGTCGGCTGGATCGCCCTGCACGCCGGCATGGCCGCCGGCGCCCACGTCATCTGCATCCCCGAGGTGCCGATGTCCATCGATGAGATCTGCGTGCTGGTCACCCGCGCGTTCGACCGTGGTCGTGCGCCGCTGGTCGTCGTGTCCGAGGGGTTCACCCTGACGGGCATGGACGAGGCTTACAGCGACAAGGGGCTGGATGCCTTCAACCGGCCCCGCCTGGGCGGCATCAGCGAGGTGCTGGCTCCCGAGATCGAGCGGATCACCGGCATCGAGACGCGCTCGACGGTGCTCGGCCACATCCAGCGCGGCGGGTCGCCCTCGGGCTTCGACCGCGTGCTGGCCACCCGCCTCGGCCTGAACGCGGCCGACGCCCTGGTCGACGGAGCCTGGGGTCAGATGGTGGCGCTCCGCGGCACCGATGTCGTGCGCGTGCCGTTCGCCGAGGCTCTCGGCGAACTCAACACCGTGCCGCTGAGCCGCTACGAGGAGGCCTCGGCGCTCTTCGGCTGAGGGCCCCGGAACCAGCGGCGGCGGGGCTGCGCCTACTCGGCCAGCCCCAGCACATCCAGCATCCAGGCGATTTCGAAGGCGCGTTCGCGCCAGGCGTTGTACCTGCCGCTCACGCCGCCGTGCCCGGCGGACATCTCGCACTTCATGATCACGTCGGGCGCTCCGGCATGACGCAGCGCCTGCACCCACTTCGCCGGCTCCACGTACAGCACGCGGGTGTCGTTGAGCGAGGTCATGGCGAGGATGCGCGGGTACGCTGAGGCATCGGCCGCGATGTTCTCGTAGGGCGTGTACGACTTCATGTACGCGTACACCTCGGGATCGTGCAGAGGGTCGCCCCACTCGTCCCATTCCACGACCGTCAGCGGCAGTGACGGATCCAGGATCGAGGTCAGCGCGTCCACGAACGGCACCGCCGCCAGCACTCCGGCGAACAGCTCCGGGGCGAGGTTGGCGACGGCGCCCATCAGCAGACCGCCCGCGCTGCCGCCCTCGGCGATCAGCTGCGCGGGCGTCGTGACGCCGCTGTCGACCAGATGGCGCCCGGCGGCGATGAAGTCGGTGAAGGTGTTGCGCTTGTGCAGCTCCTTGCCGTCCTCGTACCAGTGCCGGCCCATCTCCCCGCCGCCGCGGACGTGCGCCACGGCGAAGATCACGCCGCGGTCCAGCATCGACAGACGCATGACCGAGAACCCGGGGTCGATGGAGTGCTCGTAGGAGCCGTAGCCGTACAGGTGCACGGGCTGCGGCTGGGCGCCGGGTTCCCCGAACGAGCGCTTCCACACCAGTGAGACCGGCACCTGCGCGCCGTCGGGTGCGGTGGCCCACACGCGCAGCTGGCCGTAGTCCGCGCTGTCGTAGTCGCCGCGCACGACCTGCTGCTTGCGCACGTGCTTCTCGCCCGTGGCGAGTTCCAGCTCCAGCACCGTGGACGGCGTCACGAAAGAGGTGAAACCCATCCGCAGGAACGGCGCGTGCCATTCCGCGTTGCCGCTGAAGTACGCCTCGTACAGCGGCTCGTCGAAGGTGATCTCGTCCAGCGCACCGCTGCGGTGGTCCAGCAGGGCCGCGTGCGGCATCCCGTCGCGCCGGTACTCGACGGTCGCGAAATCGCGGAAGCAGTCCACGTCGATCAGCCGACGACCCGGGGTGTGGGGGAGCAGCACCCGCCGCTCGCCCTGCGGATCCGATGCCGCGACCTCGACCAGCTCGAAGTCCAGGGCGTTCTCGTTGTGCAGGATCAGCAGCCGGTCCTCGCCGTCGATGACGGCGTGATCGGCGGAGTACTCCACGCCCTCGCGGCGCGGCCACACCACCTGCGGAACCGCGGCGAGGTCCGACACGTCCAGCAGCAGCTGCTCGCTGGTGATCTTCGACCCGAGGTCGATCACGAGGTACTTCCGGCTGCGAGTGATCCCCGCGCCCAGCCAGAAGCGCTCGTCCGGCTCGTGGAACAGCTTCACGTCCTCGGCGTCGGAGCCGATCTCGTGCAACCACAGGGTGTCGGGCCGCCACGCCTCGTCCCTGGTCGTGTACACGATCGTCCGCCCGTCGGGAGTGAAGAAGGCCTGTCCCGTGTTCGGGATCACGTCGGCGAGCTCCTCGCCGGTGACGAGGTCGCGCACGTGCACCGTGTACAGCTCATCGCCCTCGAAGTCGACCGACCACAGCATCCGCGTGCCGTCCTCGGAGATGTCGAACGCGCCCATCGAGAAGAACTCGTGACCGGATGCCTCGACGTTGCCGTCCAGCAGGACCTGCTCACCGGGCACGGGGACGCCGGGCTCGAGCACCGGGGGAGTCCAGTCGCCGGCATCCGCCGCGGTGCGGCACTGGATGCCGTACTGCGCGCCCTCCTCGGTGCGGCCGTAGTACCACCAGTCGCCGCGTCGCGACGGAACCGACAGGTCGGTCTCCTGCACGCGGCTCTTGACCTCCGTGAAGAGCGTCTCGCGCAGCGGCGCCAGGTGCGCGGTGCGCTCGTCGGCGTACGCGTTCTCGGCCTCGAGGTGCGCGATGACCTCGGCATCCTCCTTGCTCCGCAGCCACTCGTACGGGTCCTCGAAGACGTCGCCGTGGTGCGTGCGGCTGCGGGGACGGCGGGCCGCTGCGGGCGGCTGGATGCGGGATTCACTCACCTGTCGAGGCTATCGGAGCACATCCGGTGACGGCCCGATTCCGTGCTGGTTTGACCATCGTGTGGCGGGGTGGGAGGATTCCAGCGGGCTCCGTATACGGAATCTGAACCCACGGTGAACTCTTCGTTCGTCACGCCGCGCAGTCGGCCCCCCTCCTGACAATCCCCAACGGAAGAGAACGGTGGAAACCGCAGCCCTCATCGTCGTGCTGGTGATCGCACTGGCCCTGTTCTTCGATTTCACCAATGGATTCCACGACACGGCCAACGCCATGGCGACGCCGATCGCCACCGGAGCCCTCAAGCCGAAGACCGCGGTGCTGCTGGCCGCGTGCCTGAACCTGGTGGGGGCCTTCCTGTCGACGGAGGTGTCCAAGACCGTCTCCGGCGGCATCATCAACGAGTCGGCCATCGGCCACACGCTGCTGCCCGAGCTGATCTTCGCCGGACTCATCGGCGCCATCACCTGGAACATGCTCACCTGGCTGCTGGGCCTGCCGTCCAGCTCCTCGCACGCGCTGTTCGGCGGCCTGATCGGAGCCACGATCGTCGGCTTCAGCGCCAGCGGGATCAACTTCGGCGTGGTCATGTCCAAGGTGATCCTGCCCGCGCTCATCGCGCCGCTCACCGCGGGCATCATCGCGTACGTCGCGACCAAGGTCGCCTATGGCATCACCCGCCGCTACGACGGCAAGCCCGACGGGCGCTCCGGCTTCCGGTGGGGACAGATCTTCACCTCCTCGATGGTCGCGCTCTCGCACGGCACCAACGACGCGCAGAAGACCATGGGCGTGATCACCCTTGCCCTGATCACGGTCGGCTGGCAGACCGGCGATCCCACCAGCGCGGACTACCACAACCCGGAGTTCTGGGTCATCGTCGCCTGTGCCGGCACCATCGCGCTGGGCACGTATCTCGGCGGATGGCGCATCATCCGCACACTCGGCAAGGGTCTCACCGAGGTCAAGCCCGCGCAGGGCTTCGCGGCAGAGAGCTCCACGGCCGCCACGATCCTGGCCTCGAGCGCCTTCGGATTCGCGCTGTCCACCACGCAGGTGGCCTCCGGATCCGTGATCGGCTCGGGCCTGGGCCGGCGCGGCTCCACGGTGCGCTGGCGCACCGCAGGCCGCATCGCCGTCGGCTGGCTGCTGACCCTTCCGGCCGCCGGCATCGTCGGCGCGCTCGCCGCCCTGATCGTGCGCTGGCTGGGCGGATGGGGTGTCGTGGTCGACGCGGCGCTCGCGCTGGTCATCATCGTGGGGCTGTTCCTGCGCTCCCGCAAGGACGCCGTCACCGCCTCCAACGCCATGAGCGACGTGGCGGAGTCCGGTCACGCCGTCGAACTGCCCGACGTCCCCGGCCCCACCCGCCGCGCCAGTCGCATCGAGCTGATGCGCGCGCTGGAGAAGGCCGAGCGCAAGGCCGATGACGCGGAGCGCGCCGCGAAGAAGGCCAAGAAGCTCAAGAAGTCCGGCGCGAAGCCCAGCGAGGTCAAGGCGGCCCGCAAGGCGGCGGAGCGCGCCGCGCAGAAGTACGCCGAGGCTGAGAAGGCCGCGGCGGAGTGGGAGCAGCTCAGTGCCAGCCGCAGGGCCCGCGCGAAGCTGGCCGAGTGGGATCTCGGCGTGGACGAGCAGGAGGACGCCCGATGAGCATCGAGATCGACTGGCTGGCCTTCCTGAGCGTCTTCGCCGGCGCGATCGTCGGCGCCGTCGCCATCGTGTTCTTCTACGCGCTGGGACTGCGGATGCTGGTGCGCGCCGGCCGGGTGCCCGTCGTGACCCCCGCGGAGTTCACCGACGCCATCACCGTGATCTCCGAGAAGGAGATCAAGCGCGCAGCCAAGCAGGCGGCCAAGGCGGCCCGCAAGAGCCCGCTGACCGAGGTGCAGAAGAACCTCGCCTTCCTCGCGGCGATCGGATGCTTCCTGCTGTGCGCGCTGGCCGTCGCGGCCGGCATCTTCCTCATCGTCTCCGGCGGCCACTGACGCGAGTCGGCGACCGCCCCTAGGCTGGGCACATGAGCGACACGCCCGTGTTCGGTCGTCATCAGCCGGCGACGCACACGATCATCCATCTCAGTGACCCGCACTTCCTCGCCGGCGGTGCGCGCCATCCCGGCGGATCCGACAGCGACGGCAACCTGGCGCACACCCTCGCCGCGGTGCGGCGCGTGCATCCGCACCCCTCGGCGATCGTCGTGACCGGCGACCTGACCGACCTCGGTGAGCCCGACGCGTACCGCCGCCTGCGGACGGCGCTGGAACCCGTCGGGGTCGACCTGGGATGCCCGATCGTCTGGGTGGCGGGCAATCATGATGAGCGGCCGGTGCTGCGCGCGGAACTGCTGGACTCGCCCGCCACGCAGGAGCCCGTCACCGGCGTCTGGGACCTGGACGGGCTGCGCCTGATCGCCCTGGACACCAGCGTGCCCGGCTGGCACCACGGCGACCTGGACCGAGGGCAGCTGGACTGGCTGGCGGGGATCCTCGCGCAGCCCGCCCCGCACGGCACGCTGTTGGCCATGCACCATCCGCCGCTGCCCGCTCATGTGCCGCTGTTCGACATCCTCGAGCTGCGTCACCAGGACGAGCTGGCCGAGGTGATCGCGGGGACGGACGTGCGCGGCATCCTCGCTGGTCATCTGCACTACTCCTCGTTCGGGATGTTCGCCGGGGTCCCGGTGAGCGTGGCGTCGTCCACCTGCTACTCGATGAACCTCGCCCGGCCCGCCGACGAGGTCAACGGCATGGATGCCGCGGAGTCGTTCCAGCTCGTGCACGTGCGACCCGATGTGATCACGCACACCGTCGTCCCGGTGGCAGAGGCGCGCACGGGCGACTACTTCAGCGCGGAGTGGACGGCGCGGATGGCGGCACTCTCACCCGCCGAGCGCCTGGAGGCCTTCTCGCGAAAGCCGCCGCGCGCGCTGGCGTAGACTGGGATCACCCCCCGGATTTCCATTCGCACCAACCCCACAAGGAAGTGACATGGCCGTCGACGCGCCTGCCCAGACCCGTACTGAGACCGACTCCATCGGAAGCCTCGAGATCCCCGCTGACGCGTACTACGGCGTCCATACCCTCCGGGCCGAGCACAATTTCCCGATCACGAAGCGTCCCATCTCGGTCTACCCCGATCTGATCCGCGCGCTGGCGATGGTCAAGCAGGCGTCGGCACGCGCCAACAAGGAGATCGGCGTCCTCGACGCCGAGCGCGCCGACCTCATCGACCGCGCCGCGCAGCGCGTGATCGACGGCGAGTTCCACGACCAGTTCATCGTCGGCGTCATCCAGGGCGGCGCCGGCACCTCGACCAACATGAACGCCAACGAGGTCATCACCAACATCGCGCTGGAGATGGCCGGGCACGCCAAGGGCGACTACTCGTACCTGCACCCGATCGACCACACCAACCGCAGCCAGTCCACCAACGACGTGTACCCGACCGCGATCAAGATCGGCCTGTCGCTGAACCTGATCTCGCTGCTGGACGAGCTCGACCTGCTGCGCAAGTCGTTCCTGTCCAAGTCGGGCGAGTTCCACGATGTGCTCAAGGTCGGCCGCACCCAGCTGCAGGATGCCGTGCCGATGACCCTGGGGCAGGAGTTCCACGGCTTCGCCACGACCCTGGGCGAGGATCACAGCCGCCTGACCGAGAACGCGTCGCTGCTCACCGAGATCAACATGGGCGCCACGGCCATCGGGACCGGCATCACCACGCACCCCGGCTACGCGCCGACCGTGCTCAAGCACCTGCGCGAGATCTCGGGGCTCGACCTCAGCACCGCCACCGACCTGGTGGAGGCCACCAGCGACACCGGCGCGTTCATGTCGTTCTCGTCGTCGCTCAAGCGCAATGCCATCAAGCTCTCGAAGATCTGCAACGACCTGCGTCTGCTGTCCTCCGGCCCGCAGGCGGGTCTGGGTGAGATCAACCTGCCCGCCACGCAGGCCGGCTCCAGCATCATGCCGGGCAAGGTCAACCCCGTCATCCCCGAGGCCGTGAACCAGGTCGCCTTCGCCGTCGCCGGCGCCGACGTGACCGTCACGATGGCCGTCGAGGCCGGGCAGCTGCAGCTGAACGCCTTCGAGCCCGTCATCGCGCACTCGATCTACCAGTCGATCATCTGGATGCGCCAGGCCATGTGGACGCTGCGCGTCAACTGCGTCGACGGCATCACCGCCAACCGCGAGCGTCTCGGCGCGATGGTGGGCGCCTCGGTGGGCGTGGTCACCGCGCTCACGCCGTTCATCGGCTACGCGGCCTCCGCAGCACTGGCGAAGACCGCGCTGCTCACCAACCGCAACATCGCCGACCTGGTCGTCGAGGCGGGTCTGATGACCCGCGAAGAGGTCATGAAGCAGATCTCGCCGGCGCGCCTGTCGGGCCTGGAGACCACCACCGCCGCGATCCCCGTGATCGCCGCCGAGGACCTTCCGCAGAACTGATCCCCTCTCCTCCGTTCGCGAGACCCCTCCTGAATGTCGAAACCCCTCCTGATCCACCGCGGATCAGGAGGGGTTTCGACTGTGGTGAGGGGTCTCGGCGGGATCAGTCGACGATCCGGCAGTGCGTGGTGAGCTCGCCGATGCCCTCGATCCCGACGGTGACCGTCGAGCGGTCGCGCAGGAAGATCTGCGGGTCGCGGGAGTAGCCGGCGCCGCCCGGGCTGCCGGTGGAGATCAGCGTGCCCGGCTGCAGGGTGATCGAAGACGACAGGTGCGCGACCAGAGTCGCGACGGGCCGCACCATCTGCGCGGTGGTGGCATCCTGCACGGTGTGACCGTCGACCACGGTCCAGATGTGCAGCGCCTGCGGATCGGGGATCTCGTCGGCGGTGACGACCACGGGACCGGTGGGCGTGAAGCCGTCGAACGACTTGCAGCGGCACCACTGCGCCTCGGCGAACTGGATGTCGCGGGCGGTCACGTCGTTCACGGCCGTGTAGCCCCACACCGCGTCGAGGGCGTCCTCGACGGAGACGTTCTTGGTCGACTTGCCGATGATCACGCCGAGCTCGGCCTCATAGTCCACGGACTCGCTGAGCGAGCGCGTCCACGACGTGGTCTGGCCGTGCCCCGTCAGGGAGTTGGGCCACAGCGTGAACACCGTGGGGTCCTTGTCGGTCTTCAGTCCCAGCTCACTGGAGTGCGCGGAGTAGTTCAGCCCGACAGCGAGGATCGCCGGCGGGTTCAGCACGGCGGATCCGAACGAGAATCCGTCCAGCGGATGCCGGGTGGCGCGGCCCTCGGCCAGCGCTGCGCGCAGGCGCTCGAGCATCTCGTCACCGCCCGCGATCAGGTCCTGGAGTGTTCTCGGGCTGGGGGAGAGGAGGTCGCTGACCAGGATGGCCTCCTCGCCGTCGACGACGGCGAGCTGGAGGTCCTGGGAGTCGCGAGCGCTCAGATGGGCAAACCGCATGGTTCTACGGTACCGGCCGATCTGCTCGTGATCGCTGAGGCTCCCTCTAGGCTTTGCATATGAGCTTTGGAGGACAGCCCCCGGCGCAGCAGCCGCCATCGGATGGCGGGATGCCGCCGGCCGCAGGCCCCCAGCCATACGGGCAGCCGCCAGTGCCGCCGCAGCAGCCGTATCACGGTCAGCCCGCGCCTCAGGCGTACGCTCAGCCGGTGCCGCCGACGTACGCTCAGTCCGCTCCCTCGCACTACGCGCAACCGGCGGCTCAGGCGGCTTACGCGGGACATGCTCCGGCGGCTCCGCCTGCTCCCGCGCCCGCCCCCGCCGTGCCCGCCCTGCCCATGCCCGTCCGCAAGGGGCGCACGGTGTCGATCTGGGTGTTCGGGGCGCTGGGGTTCGCCCTGCTGGCGCTGATTGCGTACTTCGCGCTGTTCCTGGGCACCGGGGCATCCGCGGTCGGCCTGGTCCTCGCGTTCGTGCCGCTGGGCATCGTGCTCTTCGGCGTGCACCTCATGGACCGGTGGGAGCCGGAGCCCAAGAGCATGGTGGTCTTCGCGCTGGCGTGGGGCGGCGTGGCGGCGGTCGGCATCGCGCTGCTGGCCGATCTGCTGCTGACCCTGGCTGTCGGGCAGCGCAGCGCCTTCTCGAGCGCGGTCATCCAGGCACCCATCGTGGAGGAGACCGCCAAGGGCCTGGGCGTGCTGCTGGCCTTCATCATCGGCAGACGCGCGTTCGACGGGCCGGTGGACGGCGTCGTGTACGGAGCCCTGGTCGGGGCGGGGTTCGCGTTCACCGAGAACATCCAGTACTTCGGCATCAGCATGATCAACGGCGGTGCGGGTGACCTGACGCTCACGTTCGTCCTGCGCGGCCTGCTCTCGCCGTTCGCGCACGCCATGTTCACCGCGCTGACCGGACTCGCGATCGGACTCGCCGCGCGGCGCGGGGCCGGGGTGTCCGGGGCGATCAGCACCGGCGCCATGGGGCTGCTGGGCGCGATGGCGCTGCACGCGTTCTGGAACGGCTCCTCGCTGCTGGGCGACTTCGTCGTGCTCTACCTCACGACGCAGATCCCGCTGTTCATCGGGTTCATCTTCGCGATCGTCGCGCTGCGGAAGGCGGAGTCGCGGCTCACGCAGCGGCGACTCGCGGACTACGCGCAGGCCGGCTGGTTCACGAACGAGGAGGTCGTCATGCTGGCGACGCCGGCAGGGCGCAGGGCGGGGATGCGGTGGGCTGCCGGTCTCCGCGGCGATCGGCGCCGGCTGATGCGCACCTTCATCAAGGATGCGACCGCGCTGGCGGCCGTGCGCCAGCGCGCCATCACCGGCCACGACGCGTATGCCGCCGCCGATGAGCAGGCGCTGCTGCTGCGGACGAGGGCGACCAGGGCGCAGCTGCTGGCGTACTGAGGAGGGCGGAGGCCTCGACTCGCTGCGCTTCGCGCACTGATCCGAGCCGCCTCAAGACTCAGCGCCCGGTGCTGCGGCGATGCCTGCAAGCGAATCCGGGCGCTGAGTTGATCTGCTTTCAGCATGCATGACGATCCCCCTGAAGTCAAGGGTCCTCGGCGAACGGGCTCACGCCCCGGATGGAGTCCGTTCGCCGAGGAGATTGCGTCCGAGAGCCGCCGCGAGTCCGGCGCCCGAGAGGCCTGCGCGCAGCAGGGCTCCGAGCTTGCCGAGAGCGGCCTCGGTGGTCATGTCCCCGCCGGGAAGCACACCGGCATCCGCCAGTGCCGACCCGACGGCGTATCGGCTCAGCTCCACGGATCCGTCCTCGCATTGCGTGACGGCGACGACCGCGGTCCCGCGATCGACCGCGGAGCGGATCACGGGGGCCAGCCCGCCGGATCCCACCGGCGCGGTGCCTGCGCCGTAGCACTCCAGCACGACACCTGCAGGACACTCCTCGAGCACGGCTCGCAGTTGCGCCGCGGTGAGCCCGGGGGAGACCTTGACCAGTCCGACTCGCGGCGCGGGGCGGCCGATCGCCGCGCGCAGCGCGGTGCGCAGCTCCTCGTCGGCGCCCTGGACCTGCGGGGCGCGCAGGCGCGGGGCGGCGAACGCATCCAGGCTCTCGCTGGATCGCTTCACGGTGCGGACAGCCGGCAGCATCCGTCCGCCGAAGGCGATGCTCACACCCGCATCCGTGCCGCGTCGCGCGGCGTCGAAGGCGTCGGAGAAGTTCTGCTCGGCGTCGCTGCCCGGTGTCCCCAGCGGCAGCTGGGCCCCGGTGAACACGATGGGAAGGCTCAGATCGGCGAGGGCGAACGCGGCGTGCGCGGCGCTGTAGGCCATGGTGTCCGTGCCGTGGACGACGACGACGCCTGCCGGACTCCCGTCCTGCACGATGGTGCGGATGCTGTCGGCGAGGTGCCCCATGCCCGCGGGCTGCAGTTCGGCGCTGTCGATGGCCCGCGGGGTCTCGTGGTACGTCCAGCGCGGGGCGGCCGCATCCTCGCCGTGCATCCGTGCGACGAGCTTCGCGAGCTCCTCGTCGAGATGAGGGTTGGGCGCCAGGCCGCGCGGAGTGGGCGTCATGCCGAAGGTCCCGCCGGTGTACAGCACGGCGACCGGGCCGGGGCTCTCGACGGCTGCAGGCGGCGCCCAGTTCACAGCGGCGCGGGCCAGGAGACGGGAGACGTCGATCGCCCCGGACTCCTCGGATGCGGCGTGCCCGTGCAGCAGGGGCAGTTCCGTGCAGGCCAGCAGCACCGTGTCGCTGTCCAGCTCGCGGCGCAGGGAGGCGAACTCCTCCTCGAGCTCGGGGGAGGAACCGCCCTCGAGCTTCACGGACTCGATCAGGCGGTGCAGCCGCTCGCGATCCTCGGGCAGCTCGAGCTGCACGCGGTCGCGCAGGCCGCGGTACGACGACCAGCCGTCCAGATCCATGGTCTGCCGCGATCCCAGCAGCGCGACGCGAGTCAGCCCGCGGCGCTCGATCTCGGCCAGGGCCGCGTCGACAGGCGTGAGCAGTACGGCCGGCAGCTGCAGGTCCCGCAGTCGATCGGCGAAGTGGTTCAGCGTATTGCACGCGATGACGAAGACGTCGGCCTGCTCGGCCACGCGTCGGGCCGCGCCTTCCAACGCGTTCCAGACGCGGGCTTCCTGGTGCTCCAGGTCCATCGAGTACCCCAGCTCCGGGAGCGAGACGATGACGGTCTCAGGCGCATCGATGTCGCCGCGGTATCGGCTCCCGAGCGCAGCCCGGTGCTCCTGCAGCACCTTGCGCCACATGTCGATCCCGGCCTCCGGGCCGGAGCCCGCGATGATGCCGATGCGATGCCGTCTCGTCTCGTCTCCCCGAGTCATGGGTCACTCCTTCTCGTCGTCGCGCACCACGAGGGGAGGAACATCCTCCGTGATGTCGATGGTCGATGTGAGCGCGGCCGGGTCGATGCGTCCGCGGACGCGGTACCAGCCGATCACCATCAGGACCACGACGACGACGAACGCGCCCAGCGTGATGCGCCCCACCCCGGGATCCAGCGCCATCAGCAGCACGACCAGCACGAGGAACAGCAGGGTGATCACGTTGGTCACAGGTGCCCACGGCAGCCGGAAGCCCGGCCGCTCACGGCCGTCCTTCTTCATCTTCCGCACGAACAGCCAGTGGCAGATGATGATCGAGCCCCACACGCCCACGATGCCCAGACCTGCCAGGTTCAGCACGATCTCGAACACCTGTCCGGGGACGATGAGGTTGAGGAACACGCCGACCACGCCGAGGGCCGTGGTGATGAGGATGCCGCCGTAGGGGACGCCCGCCTTGTTCATCCGCTTCGCGAACTTCGGGCCGGTGCCGGCCATGGCCAGGGAGCGCAGTGTGCGGCCGGTGGAGTACAGCCCGGCGTTCAGGCTGGACATCGCGGCGGTCAGCACGACGAGATTCATGATGTCACCGGCGTAGGGGATGCCGATCGAGTTCATGACCGTGACGAACGGGCTCTCGTCGCCCTTGTACGAGGTCCACGGCATCAGCAGCGTGAACAGCACCACGGAGCCTGCGTAGAAGAGCATGATGCGCCACATGATGGAGTTCACGGCACGGGGGATGACCTTGCGCGCGTCCTGCGCCTCGCCGGCCGCGACGCCCACCATCTCTGTGCCGCCGTAGGCGAAGACGACGCCCAGGGCGATCACGAACATGGCGCCGATGCCGTTGGGGAAGAAGCCGCCGTTGTCGGCGATCAGCGCGAAGCCGGGGGTGTGGCCGTCGATGGGTGTCTGGGTGACGATGAAGTAGATGCCCAGGATGCCGAACAGCACGATGGCGCCGACCTTGATCAGCGCGAACCAGTACTCCAGCTCGCCGAACAGCACCGCGGAGGTGATGTTCATGGCCATCACGATGACCAGGGCCACGAGCGCCAGCACCCACTGCGGGATGGGCGTGAAGAACGACCAGAAGTGCGCATACAGCGCGATGGCCGTGATGTCGGCGATGACGGTGGTTCCCCAGTCGAGGAAGAACAGCCAGCCGACCGAGAAAGCGCCCTTCTCGCCCATGAACTCGCGGGCGTAGGAGACGAAGGCGCCCGACGAGGGGCGGTACATGACCAGCTCGCCGAGTGCGCGCACCACGATGAAGGCGAAGAGCCCGCAGATGATGTACACCACGGCCAGCGAGGGCCCGGCGATCTCCATGCGGCTGCCGGCGCCGAGGAAGAGCCCCGTGCCGATCGAGCCGCCGATGGCGATCATGTTCATGTGCCGGCGCTTGAGCGATTTCCGGTAGCCGCCATCGCCTGCGTCGACGACCGCGGAGTGCGTCTGGTCCGTGGGTCGAACACCGCTGTTGCGATCCATCTGAGTCCTTTCTCGGTATGAACCCGGGGCGTGGGTGACAGGTGCTGTCCAGCTGTCCTGCTGTCGGACAGCATGACAGGTTCGCGTGCCGAGCGCAATGACTTTCCCGACATGCTCGCCTCCCAACCGGTGCGGGATGCCGGAATAGGATGGCTCACGTCATCACGAAGGTCTGAGGTGCGCCGTGTCCGATTCCACGCAGCAGGTCCCCCTGCAGCGCGTCAGCGCGGCGGAGGTCGCCTTCCAGGCGCTGAAGACGCTCATCTCCTCCGACGACGTCGAGGTGGGTAGCAGGCTGCCCGGTGAGATCGAGTTGGCCAAGAGGTTCGGCGTGAGCAGATCCATCCTGCGCGAGGCGCTCGGCGCCTGCGCCACGCTGGGACTCGTCGAGACCCGCAGTGGCCGCGGCACATTCGTGCTGTCGAAGGAGGAGCATCCGCAGCTGACCTTCGGCGGCTACTCGGCGGCCGACCTGGTCGAGGCGCGCCTGAACGTGGAGATCCCGGCGGCGGGGTACGCCGCCGAACGGCGCGGAGCCGAGCAGATCGCCGTGCTGCGCGGGTATCTCGCGAGCATGCGGGAGGCGGATGACCTGCACACCTGGGTGCAGCTCGACGGCCAGTTCCACCGGGCGATCGGGCAGGCCAGCGGCAATCCGGTGCTCGCGGCGATCATCGATTCCATGCGCCAGGCACTGGATCCGCAGTCCGAGTTCCTCAACATCACCAGGGCTCGACGGGCCGCGTCCGACGTGGAGCACGCTCGCATCGTCGACGCCATCGAGGCGGCGGATCCCGAGGGTGCGCGTGCGGCGGCCGCGGACCACATCGAGCAGGTCTCGCGCGCTCTGGCGCGGTGACGGGGCGTCGAGGACGCCCCCGGCCATGCTGCGTGTTCGCTCTCGGCGCGCGTCATCGCGTTGACCGACGCCAGGACGGAAGGTTTGATGGAACCATGACAGATCGCACGAAGCCGGAGTTCGACGCTCCGACCGGACCCGCACCCACCGAGCTCGTCATTCGCGACATCATCGTCGGCGAGGGCGATGAGGCGAAGCCCGGTGACACCGTCACCGTCCACTACGCGGGTGTCGAGCACGACTCCGGTGAGGAGTTCGACTCGTCCTGGGGTCGCGGTGAGACCATCCAGTTCCCGCTGCGCGGCCTCATCCAGGGCTGGCAGGAGGGCATCCCCGGCATGAAGGTCGGCGGCCGCCGCGAGCTGACCATCCCGCCGCACCTTGCCTACGGCCCGGCCGGCTCCGGGCACTTCCTGTCCGGCAAGACCCTCATCTTCATCATCGACCTGGTCGCCGTCGGCTGATCGCCTTCGGCTGACCGACGGCATCCGCCATCGACCTGGTCGCCGTCGGCTGAGTCGGCTGATCGCCGGCATCCGCCGAAATCCCCCGTCCGCACTCCGCGGACGGGGGATTTCTGTGAGAACGCCGAGAGCGGGAATGCATGCAACTGCATGTAAGTTATCCCCTGATGCAGCGCCCACGTGGCACCAACGACTTCAAGGAGAAGCCCATATGTCGATCGAGATCCCCGGTTACCGTCCTGGCACCTACGTCCTGGACCCCGCGCACAGCGAGGTGACCTTCAGCGTCCGCCACATGATGATCTCGAAGGTGCGCGGCACGTTCGGCGTCAAGGAGGCCACCTTCACGGCTCCGGAGAACCCGCTCGAGGTCGCTGTCGACGCCAAGGTCGACGTCACCTCCATCGACACCAAGGACGAGAACCGCGACGCGCACCTGCGCTCGGCCGACTTCTTCGACACCGAGAACCACCCCACGATGCACTTCGCCTCCACCGGCGCGCGCGTCGAGGACGGCGACTTCTTCGTGGACGGCGACCTGACCATCCGCGGCATCACCAAGCCCGTCACCTTCGAGTTCGAGTTCGGCGGCTTCGGCACCGACCCGTACGGCAACTACAAGGCCGGCGCCTCGGCCAAGACCGTCATCAACCGCGAGGACTTCGGCCTGACCTGGAACGCCGCGCTGGAGACCGGCGGCGTGCTGGTCGGCAAGGAGATCACCATCGGCCTCGACCTGCAGGGCGCCCTGCAGGCCTGATCGACCCGCATCCCGAGCCCCGGGGCGCTGACGCCGTGCGTCAGGCCTCGGGGCTCAGTGCGTCGTAGCCGCGGAAGCGCGGACTCAGCCGCGCCAGCGTCGCGGCGATCCCGATCACCAGGAACCCGCCCAACAGCGGCGGGAACCACAGGCTCGTGAGCGTCGCCAGCACGCCCGCGTACAGCGCGCCCACGCGCGGGCCGCCGGCCACGACGATGATGAAGATGCCCTGCAGCCGCCCGCGCATGGTGTCGGGAACGGCCGCCTGCATCATCGTGTTGCGGTAGATGGAGCTGATGTTGTCGGCGGCACCGGAGAGCGCCAGCGCGATGCACGCCGCGACGATGAGCGCGACGTGCGGCACCTGCTCGGACGCCGCGGGCAGGAACATGCCGATCAGCAGGATCCCGCCGAACACCGCGATGGCGGCGCCATAGGCCTGCACGGCATGCGCGATGCCGCGGCCGTGCCACCGGTAGTGCACCAGTCGTCCTGAGAACAGGCTGCAGACGAAGGTGCCCACGGCGACCGCGGCGGTGAGGATGCCGGTGGTGAACGCTCCGCCGCCCAGCAGCACCGTGCCGAGGGCGGGGAACAGCGCCAGCGGCTGGCCGAAGGTCATCGCCGTGATGTCCAGCAGGTACTGCATCCGGATGTTGCCCGCACGGCGCAGGAACTGCCAGCCGTCCACGAGCGATGCCAGGCCCGGCCGCACGATCGTGCCCTCCGGCAGCAGCGCGGGCAGAGTCCACAGCCCCAGGAACATCGACAGCATGAGGATGATGTCGATGGTGTACGTCCAGCCGAAGCCCGTCAGTGCCACCAGCATTCCCGCGACGGCAGGGCCCACCATCACGGTGATGCCGAATGCCACGCCGTTCAGAGCGGATGCCGCAGCCAGCCTGTCCAGGGGGATCAGCCGCGGCACGATGGCGGTGCGTGTGGCCATGCCGACCGAGTTCGCGGCGGCGATCACCATGCTCAGCCCGTACAGCCACCAGATCGACTCCAGGTGCGTCCAGGTCAGCGCTGCAAGCAGAGCGGTCGCCGCGAATGCGACGGTGGCGGAGATCAGCGCCACGCGGCGCCGGTCGAACGCATCGGCCAGCATCCCGCCGTACAGCCCCGCCAGGATCATCGGCACGAGACCCGCCACGGCGATCATCGATACGGCGAACGTGCTGCCGGTGAGGGCGAACACGTGCAGCATCACCGTCACCACGGTGAGCTGTCCTCCGATGCCGGCCAGCGCCGAGCCGATCCACATGCGCGCGAACGGCGGACTGATCTTCAGAGGGGAGAGGTCGATGAGGAGACCGCGGGGGAACTGCACATCTCGAGGCTATCGGCCCGTGCCCGGGGTGGACGTGGATGCTGGTAGGCTGTTGTGGTTGCCGTTCGATCGGCCGCGGATAAAGAGAGCCCGCACACTCAGTGCCGGGCGCCGCGCAACAAGCAGAGAGGGGATCGAATCTATGGCACTGGAAGCAGACGTCAAGAAGGCGATCATCGAAGAGTACGCGACGCACCCCGGTGACACCGGATCCCCCGAGGTGCAGGTCGCGATGCTGACGCAGCGCATCAAGGACCTCACCGAGCACCTGAAGGAGCACAAGCACGACCACCACTCGCGTCGTGGCCTCTTCCTGCTCGTCGGTCAGCGCCGTCGCCTGCTGGGTTACCTTCAGGACATCGACATCAACCGGTACCGCTCGCTCATCGAGCGCCTGGGTCTTCGTCGATAAGCATCGCGCCCAGCGCACAATCGCGCGAAACATTCTTGGAGAGCCGCCCTACGGTGTAGGGCGGCTCTCGCCGTACCCGGGGTCAGTGCGACGTGCCGACCAGATCCGGGTGGTGGATGGCTGCGACGTCCGGGTGCGCGCGCAGGCGCGACTTCAGCGCGTTCTCGCCGTAGAGGCTGTGGATCGGGTTCGACGGATCCTGCGTCACGCCGCGCGCCTGCGCGGCGAGCTCCGGCGGCAGATCGATCAGCGGCAGCCTCGCGTCCAGCGCGGGGTTGAAGAAGAACGGGATGGACAGCCGGTCATCGGGGGCCGTGGGGGAGATCACCCGATGGTTGGTGGCCTTCAGGTAGCCGCCCGTGGCGTACTCCAGCAGCTCGCCGATGTTCACCACGAACGCGCCGTCGACGGGAGGGGCGTCCACCCACTCGCCGTCGCGCTCCACCTGCAGCCCGCCGCGCCCCGGCTCCACCCACAGCAGGGTCAGCACGCCGCTGTCGCGATGCGCACCCACGCCCTGCTGGGGGAGCGGCTCGCGCGTTCCCGGATAGCGCACGATCTTGATCAGCGTGGACGGCTCCCCGAAGTGGTCGTCGAAGTACGACTCCTCGGCCCCGAGCGCCAGCGCCCAAGCGCGCAGCAGCCTGCGCGAGATCGCGGAGAGCGCGGCATGCCATTCGCTCACGACCTCGCGCAGCTCCGGCTGCGCCTCCGGCCACAGGTTCGGGCCGATCAGCCGGGTGAACGCGGGGCCGCCGGTCACGGCATCCCGCTCCGGGCCGATGTCGATCTGCTCGCGCCAGTCCACCTCGCCCTGCGTCCGCTCGCCGCCGACGCGCGTGTATCCGCGGAAGTGCGGGCTGTTGATGTTCTCGATGGCCAGCTTGTCGGCCTCGGGCAGCGCGAAGAAGTCCCGGGCCGCGCGGTGCAGCCGCCGCTCGAGCTCGGCGGGGATCCCGGTCCCGGTCAGGTAGAAGAAGCCCACGTCGTGCGTGGCGGCGCGCAGGTCGGCGCGGAAGGCGGCGGCCTCCGCCTCGCCGGCATCGAGTCGGGACAGGTCCAGGATCGGCAGGTTCAGGTCTGGCATGCGTCGACGGTAATGCGGATGCCGACGGAGCCGGCGGAATGTTGCGTTCTTTTACCCGGCCGCAGGACGAGACGACGGAGGGCGTCCTGCTAGGGTTGGTTAGGTAAGGCACCCCTTACCGCTCATCGACACACGGAGAACTCCCGCTCGTGCTCGCAGCAATGCTCCCCGCCCTCCTCATCGGCCTGCGCGAAGGACTGGAGGCGGCACTCGTCGTCGGCATCCTGGTCGCCTACATCCGTCGCCTCGGTCGCGGGGACGTGCTCGGCCGCATGTGGATCGGCATCGCGCTCGCGATCGCCCTCGCTCTGGGCATCGGCGCCGTGCTCACCTTCGGCACCTACGCACTCGCGCCGGGGGCGCAGGAGGTCATCGGCGGCTCGCTGTCGCTGGTGGCCGTCGTGATGGTGACCTGGATGATCTTCTGGATGCAGAAGGCCGGCCGCACCATGAAATCGAGCCTTCAGGGCGGGATCGACCGCGCCCTGGCCGACGGCGGCCTGTGGGCCCTGGTCGCGGTGGGCTTCGTCTCGGTCGCGCGTGAGGGCATCGAGACCACGCTGCTGCTGTGGTCGATGGTGCAGTCCTCCGGCAAGGCGCCGCTGGCGCTGCCCGGCGCGCTCATCGGACTGGCCATCGCCGTCGTGATCGGATGGCTGCTGGCACGCGGCGCCGTGCGCCTGGATCTGCGGCGATTCTTCTCCTGGACCGGCGGCTTCCTGGTGATCGTCGCCGCCGGCGTGCTGGCCTACGCCGTGATGGACCTGCAGGAGGCGGGCGTCCTGCCCGGGCCGTTCTCCGCGCTGGCGCCGACCGATCCTGCCACCGGGGCCGTGCTGTCGGGGGCAGCCGGGTTCCCGTTCGGGTGGGCGTTCGACGCATCCTCCGCGGTCGCGCCCGGCGGCGCTCTCGCCTCGATCCTGCAGGCGACGGTGGGCTTCATGCCGCACATGACCTGGCTGCAGGTCATCGCCTGGGCGGCATACATCGTCGTCGTCGGATTCTTCTTCGTCCGCGGCGTCCGCCCCGGCGGCGCTGGCACGCGCGCAGCCGCTCAGGCCGCACCGCGCACCGCCCCGTTCACCTCGACGTCCTCTGGAGCAGCATGATCATCACCGCACGCACTGTCGGCGCCCTCGCCGCGCTCACGGCATCCGCCATCGCCCTCACCGGCTGTGTCGCGAAGACCGCCGCCGACCCGGCGGCCTCCTTCACCGTGGACTCCACCGCGGATGCGTGCACGGTGTCGGCCTCGACGGCCGAGAGCGGCCCGCTCACGTTCGACATCACCAACAGCGGCGACCAGGTCACCGAGTTCTACCTGCTGGCGTCCGACGGCCTGCGCATCGTCGGCGAGGTCGAGAACATCGCGCCCGCGGCGTCCCGGACCATGACGGTCGTCGCCCAGCCCGGCGACTACTTCACGGTCTGCAAGCCCGGCATGGTCGGCGACGGGGTCGGGAGAGCCGCGTTCAACGTGAGCGGCGCCAAGGTCGCCATCGACGGACCGGATGCCGAGCAGAAGCAGAAGGCGGTCGACCTGTACGCCGCGTTCGTGAAGGACCAGGTCGGGCAGCTGGTGCCCGCCGTCGACGAGCTCGTCACGGCGTACCAGGCCGGCGACGACGCGAAGGCCCGCGAGCTGTTCCCGCAGGCGCGCGCGTACTACGAGCGCATCGAGCCGGTGGCCGAGTCCCTCGGCGATCTCGACCCGCGCATCGACTTCCGCGAGGTGGACGCCGTCGCCGACGGGCTGGACTGGACCGGCTTCCACCGCCTGGAGAAGGACCTGTGGGTGCCCGCGAAGGATGCGCTGAACTCCGACGGCGAAACCCCTGCCTGGCAGGACTGGGCGCCGTCGACTGCGGAGCAGCGCGGCGAGTTCGGTGACCTGCTGATCGCGGACGTGCAGGAGCTGTACGACTACGTGCACTCCGAGAAGTTCACCACCGCGCTGACCGATCAGGGCATCGCCGGCATCTCCAACGGCGCCGTCGCGCTGCTGGACGAGGTCGCCACCGGCAAGATCACCGGCGAGGAGGACTGGTGGTCGCACACCGACCTGTACGACTTCGCCGCCAACGTCGAGGGCTCGAAGATGGCCTTCTCACTGGTGAAGGACTACGTCGCCGGCAAGAACGTCGACGGGAAGAAGCTCGCCGCGTCGATCTCCACCGGTTACGCCGACCTCGAGGCGGCTCTCGCCGGGCACGGTTCGCTGGATGCCGGATTCGCGTCGTTCACGGACCTCGGCGACGGGGACCGCCGCGACCTCATCGATCTCATCAACGCCCTGGCCGAGCCGCTCTCGCAGCTCACCTCGACCGCTCTGGCCTGAGTGAGGACGCGGATGACCGGAGAAGAGGGAGCCGCTCCACGTCGCGGGCTGAGCCGGCGCGGCCTGCTGGGGCTCGCCGCGGGCGGGGGCGCGGCTGCCGTCGTCCTGGCCGGCGGGGGCTTCGCCCTCGGCGCCGGCCAGCGGCAGGGAGCAGTCGCCGACGTCGTGCATCCGTTCTTCGGCGTGCACCAGTCCGGCATCACCACCCCGGTGCAGGAGCACCTGCATTTCGCGGCCTTCGACATGATGCCGCGCAGCGACCGGGACGATCTCATCGAGCTGCTGAAGGACTGGTCGTACGCGGCCTCGCGCATGACGGCGGGGCTCGAGGTCAGCGCGACGGGTGCCGTCGGCGGCCCCGCAGAGGCGCCGCCGGATGACACCGGAGAGGCGCTCGGGCTGCCGGCCAGCGCGCTGAGCATCACCTTCGGGTTCGGGCCCACGCTGTTCGAGGACGAGGGCGGTGACCGCTACGGCATCCGGGATCGGCGCCCGCCGAAGCTGGAGCGCCTGCCGGCGTTCCTCGGCGACGACCTGGACCCCGCGCAGTCCGGCGGCGACCTGTGCATCCAGGTGTGCGCGGACGACCAGCAGGTGGCGGTGCACGCCATCCGCAACCTCAGTCGCATCGCCTTCGGTCGGGCGAAGCTGCGCTGGTCGCAGCTGGGCTTCGGGAAGACCTCCCGCACCACCGCCGACCAGCAGACCCCGCGCAACCTGTTCGGCTTCAAGGACGGCACGGCCAACATCCTCGCCGACGACGCCGCAGCCCTCGACGAGCACGTGTGGGTGGCGGAGGAGGACGGTCCGACATGGCTGGCCGGCGGCTCGTACCTCGTCGCACGCAGGATCGCCATGCTCATCGAGACGTGGGACCGCGTGCAGCTCGGCGAGCAGGAGCGCATCTTCGGCCGTGACAAGCGCGAGGGGGCGCCACTCAGCGGCGGAACCGAGCAGACCGCGCCGAAGCTGGCCGGACTCGACGCGCACAGCCATGTGCGGCTGGCGAACCCGGGCTCCAACGGCGGCACCCGCATCCTGCGCCGCGGCTTCAACTACGTCGGCGGCAACAACAGTCTCGGCAGGCTCGACGCGGGGCTGTTCTTCCTCGCATACCAGCGCGACCCCGCGCAGTTCATCGACCTGCAGCGTCGGCTGTCGACGGACCTGCTGAACGAGTACATCAGGCACACCGGCTCGGGAATCTGGGCGATCCCCGCGGGCGCCGCCGAGGGCGGGTACGTCGGGCAGGCGCTGTTCGCCTGAGCGCTCAGCGGCTGCGGCGCGACCCGGTCGGGTCGCTGCGGTGGTCGGAGCCGGACGCCAGCGCCGAGTCCGTGAACATCCAGCGCGGACGCGGCTCGATCAGCGGCCGGAACAGCCGCCGCACGGGCCTGGAGGCTGTGGCGAACGCGATGGCGACGGCCAGCACGGTGATCAGCGGCAACCAGATCCAGGTGGGGTCCAGTCCGCGCAGCACCCCCGACTCGCGGAACGGGTACAGCACGAAGGAGTGCAGCAGGTAGACGTACATCGTGTACTGCCCCAGCGTCGTCCACCACAGCCCGCCGCGGGGGACGAGGATGAAGAACGACGCGCACAGGATCAGCGACAGGCCCATCAGGCCCAGGCGGATGCCGCCCGCCCACCACTGGTCGGCCGTCAGATCGGCGTAGGAGTCGTCGTAGAAGAACCAGAACCGCAGATCGATGTCGTCCCAGAACGGCAGCCAGCGCCAGCACGTGAACCCCCACACCGCGAACGCGGCCACCGCGCAGGCTCGCAGCCACCACGGCCGGAAGTCGATCAGCCGGAACCTGCGCACGATGTCGTGCTCGCGCAGCCACCACCCCAGCGTGAAGTAGAACATCAGCCCCAGCGTGCGCGACAGCGAGAACGTGCTGTCGACGTTGCCCAGGTAGCCGACGCCGATCGAGATGCCCAGTGCCCACAGCAGGGGCCAGCGCAGCAGCGACAGGTACGGCAGCACCAGCCGGAAGATGCCGAGGGCCAGCAGGAACCACAGCGTCCACGACGGCTCGGTGAGATTGGGGTTCGCGTGGCCCTCCACGAGCCACTTCGTCAGCGTCCACAGACCCTCGAAGATCACATAGGGCACCAGGATGTCGGTGATCACCCGCGCCATCTGACGGCGGGTGGGGCTGGCGGACTTGGAGAAGTACCCGGAGATGATCGCGAACGCCGGCATGTGGAACGCGTAGATCAGCAGGTAGAAGGCGTAGGAGGTGTCGGAGTCGTAGATCAGCCGCTGTGTGCCGTGCCCGACGACCACCAGGGCGACGCAGATGAAGCGGGCGTTGTCCCAGAACGGAACGCGCCGGCGCGGCCGGGGGATCGCTCCGGTCGACGCGGTCTCGGGCGGATGCTGATCGGCACTGCTCATCGTTCGAGGCTACCCTCGGAGAACTCTCGAACCCGGGAGGGAATAACCTTGCGGCGTCTGCGTTTCACCAAGTACATTCAGTTGAATAGATACGGATGCCACCGCATCCCGAGTGGAGATGAACATGGACGCGCAGAACAGCGACGAGTCCGGTATGCAGTTCGGCATCATGTCGGTCAGCGACATCACGCAGGACCCGACCACGGGCATCACGCCCAGTGAGGGCGAGCGGATCCAGGCTGCCGTCACCATCGCCAAGCACGCCGAGGAGGCGGGGCTCGACGTCTTCGCCATCGGCGAGCACCACAACCCGCCGTTCTTCTCCTCGAGTCCCACCACGCTGCTGGCGTACATCGCCGCGCAGACGGAGCGCCTGATCGTCTCGACCGGCACCACGCTGATCACCACGAACGACCCGGTGCGCATCGCCGAGGAGTACGCGATGCTGCAGCACCTGTCCGGTGGCCGCATGGACCTCATGATGGGCCGCGGCAACACCGGCCCGGTCTACCCGTGGTTCGGCAAGGACATCCGCCAGGGCCTGCCGCTGGCCATCGAGAACTACGCGCTGCTGAACGAGCTATGGACCAAGGATGTCGTGGACTGGGAGGGGAAGTTCCGCACCTCGCTGCAGGGCTTCACCGCCACGCCCCGCCCGCTGGACGGCGTCAAGCCCTTCGTCTGGCACGGCTCCATCCGCACGCCGGAGATCGCCGAGCAGGCCGCCTACTACGGCGACGGATTCTTCGCGAACAACATCTTCTGGCCCAAGGAGCACTACCAGCGCCTGATCGAGCTGTACCGCCAGCGCTGGAGCCACTACGGCCACGGCGCGCCGGAGACCGCCATCGTCGGACTCGGCGGTCAGGTGTTCATGGCGAAGAGCTCGCAGGATGCCGTGAACGCCTTCCGGCCGTACTTCGACAACGCACCGGTGTACGGCCACGGCCCCTCGATGGAGGACTTCACCGAGATGACGCCGCTGACCGTCGGCTCGCCGCAGCAGGTCATCGACCGCTACGCCGCCATGCGCGACCACTTCGGCGACTACCAGCGCCAGCTGTTCCTCGTGGATCACGCCGGCCTGCCGCTGAAGGCCGTGCTCGAGCAGATCGATCTGCTCGGCAGCGAGGTCGTGCCCGTGCTGCGCCGCGAGCTCGCGCAGAACCGTCCGGCGAACGTTCCGGATGCTCCCACTCACGCCGCGCGCGTGAAGGCGGCCTACGGCGACGGGCCCGCGCGCCAGGCGCGCCCGGGTGCCAATCGCGGCGACAACCTCACCGCCGGATCCCCGTACCAGGACGGCGGGGCCACGCCTGCGTCGGCGGGCGCGGCGTTCGGCCTGGCTCGGAAGGGGGCCTGACCATGGCCGAGCGCCGGATCGCCGTGATCTCCTCCGGCCTGTCCAACCCGTCCTCCACCCGGATGCTCGCCGATCGCATGGTCGCCGAGACCGTGAAGGTGCTGGCCGAGCACGATGTGCAGGTGAAGGTCGACGTGATCGAGCTGCGCGACCTCGCGCACGACATCACCAACAACCTGCTCACCGGTTTCGCGCCCGCCCCGCTGGAGGAGGCCATCAACCGGGTGGTCTCCGCGGATGCGCTCATCGCCGTCACGCCGATCTTCTCCACCAGCTACGCGGGGCTGTTCAAATCGTTCATCGACGTGCTCGATCCGGATGCTCTGAGCGGCAAGCCGGTGCTGATCGGTGCGAACGCGGGGACGGCGCGCCACTCGCTGGCCATCGACTACGCCATCCGCCCGCTGTTCACCTACCTGCACGCCGACCCGGTGTCCACCGGCGTGTTCGCGGCCTTCAGCGACTGGGGTGACACGGCCGACGATGTGGCTCCGCTGAGCTCGCGCGTCGAGCGTGGCGCGAAGGAGCTGGCGGAGGCCATCCTGCACCGCGAGCCGGTGACCGACGACGATCCGTTCAACCCCGACAACTACCTGGGCAAGGGCAAGTCCTTCGGCCACCTGCTGGGCGGCCTGGCAGGCGAGTAGGACAGGACCTTCACGACGAACGCGGGCCCGTCATGCGCATGCATGACGGGCCCGCGTTCTCGTGGATCGTGGTCTCAGCCGCTCTTGCGGCGGAACTCCCGCTTCATCTGCGGGGCGTGAGTCGCGTGCACGGCCGAATCGCCGTCGAGGTGCGACTGCCCGCTCCGGTTCTGCGAGTTCTTCCGCTCGAGCGCCTCTTTGAACTTGCGCTTCATCTCCTCGGGGGAGACTGCCTTGTCATCGCTCATGCTCGTCAGCCTAGCCGCATCGCCGCGCGCAGCCGAGAGCGGATCCGGCGGCCGGGATCCGCGCTGATAAGCTGGAAGAGGATGCCTGTGGCATCTGCACGAACTCGCCCACCACACGGGTGCGCGAGCCTAAACAAAGAAGGAGAGACCTCTTGGAAGGTCCTGAAATCACCGCAACCGAGGCCGTTCTCGACAACGGCCGGTTCGGCACCCGCACCGTCCGGTTCGAGACCGGACGCCTCGCCCAGCAGGCACAGGGCTCTGTCGCCGCCTACCTGGACGATGAGACCATGCTCCTGTCGGCCACCAGCGCGGGCAAGCACCCGCGCGAAGGGTTCGACTTCTTCCCGCTGACCGTCGACGTCGAGGAGCGCTCGTACGCCGCCGGCAAGATCCCCGGTTCGTTCTTCCGCCGCGAGGGCCGCCCCTCCACGGACGCGATCCTGGTCTGCCGTCTGATCGACCGTCCGCTGCGCCCGTCGTTCGTGACGGGTCTGCGCAACGAGGTCCAGATCGTCATCACCGTGCTGTCGATCGCGCCGGGCGAGTACTACGACGCCCTCGCGATCAACGCGGCATCCGCCTCGACGCAGATCTCCGGCCTGCCGTTCTCCGGCCCCATCGCCGGCGTGCGCCTGGCGTTCATCCCCGGTCACGGCGAGCACGCCGACCAGTGGGTCGTGTTCCCGAACGCGGAGCAGGTCGAGCAGGCCGTCTTCGACCTCGTCGTCGCCGGTCGGATCGTCACCAAGAAGGACGGCTCCGAGGACGTCGCGATCATGATGGTCGAGGCCGAGGCGACCGAGAACAGCTGGAACCTGATCAAGGCCGGCGCCACCAAGCCCAGCGAGGACATCGTCGCGCAGGGCCTCGAGGCCGCCAAGCCCTTCATCGCCCAGCTCGTCAAGGCGCAGGCCGAGCTCGCCTCGCACGCGTCGAAGGAGCCGGGTGTCTACCCGGTGTTCCTGCCCTACGCCGACGAGACGTTCGCGTTCGTCAACGAGCGCGCCTACTCCGAGCTGGCCTCGGTGTACCAGATCGCCGACAAGATCGAGCGTCAGGACGCCGACGACGCTCTCAAGGAGCGCGTCAAGGGCGAGCTGGCCGCCGCCGTCGAGGCGGGCACGCTGCCCGAGTCCGCGCTGGCCGAGTTCTCGGCGGCGTACAAGGGCGTCACGAAGAAGATCGTGCGCGGCCGCATCCTCACCGATGGCGTCCGCATCGACGGACGCGGCCTGGCCGACATCCGTCCGCTGGACGCGGAGGTGCAGGTCATCCCGCGCGTGCACGGCTCGGCGATCTTCCAGCGCGGCGAGACCCAGATCCTGGGCGTCACCACGCTGAACATGCTCAAGATGGAGCAGCAGATCGACTCGCTGTCGCCCACCACGAGCAAGCGCTACATGCACCACTACAACTTCCCGCCCTACTCCACCGGTGAGACCGGTCGCGTCGGGTCGCCGAAGCGTCGCGAGATCGGGCACGGCTTCCTGGCCGAGCGCGCGCTCGTGCCGGTGCTGCCCAGCCGCGAGGAGTTCCCCTACGCGATCCGTCAGGTCTCCGAGGCGCTGGGCTCCAACGGCTCCACCTCGATGGGCTCGGTCTGCGCGTCGACCCTGTCGCTGCTGAACGCCGGTGTGCCGCTGCGCGCGCCCGTCGCGGGCATCGCCATGGGCCTGGTCTCGGACGAGGTCGACGGTGAGACCCGCTACGCGGCGCTCACCGACATCCTCGGCGCCGAGGACGCCCTGGGCGACATGGACTTCAAGGTCGCCGGCACCAGCGAGTTCGTCACGGCCATCCAGCTGGACACCAAGCTCGACGGCATCCCGTCGTCCGTGCTGGCCGGCGCCCTGACGCAGGCGCGCGATGCCCGACTGACGATCCTCGGTGTGCTGAACGCCGCGATCGACACGCCCGACGAGATGGCGCCCACCGCGCCGCGCGTCATCAGCGTGCAGATCCCGGTCGACAAGATCGGCGAGCTGATCGGCCCGAAGGGCAAGACGATCAACGCGATCCAGGACGAGACCGGCGCGCAGATCTCCATCGAGGAGGACGGCACCGTCTACATCGGCGCCGTCGACGGCCCGTCGGCCGAGGCCGCGCGTGCGCAGGTCAACGCCATCGCCAACCCCACCAACCCGGAGGTCGGCGAGCAGTTCCTGGGCACCGTCGTGAAGATCGCCAGCTTCGGCGCCTTCATCTCGCTGCTGCCCGGCAAGGACGGCCTGCTGCATGTCACCGAGGTGCGCAAGCTCGCCGGTGGCAAGCGCGTGGAGGACGTCGGAGACGTGCTCTCGGTCGGCCAGAAGCTGCTGGTGCGCATCACGAAGATCGACGACCGCGGCAAGCTGTCCCTCGAGCCCGTGCTCGAGGAGGCTCCGGCCGAGGCCGAGAAGGCCGCGGAGCCCGCTGAGGCGTGATCCGAGCGGATGCCGCTGAACCGGCATCCGGCCGAAAGAGCCCGGTGGCGTGCGAGAGATCGCATGCCACCGGGCTCTTCATCATCGGACGTGACCGGATCGTTACGAGAAGTTGCGACGCACGCCCCGGTCCCGGCCGATACCGCCTGCGCCGTCGCTTAGCCTGTCAGTACGCACGGGGGTGCGTGATCGCAGGATTCTCACGGGGGTGAGGGATGAGGCTCTTCTCGAACGGCACGGCCGAACGGCAGCCGCGCCCTGAGGCAGCCCTCGATGAGCATCCGTCCGCCCCGATCCCCGTGATCGGCCCCGGTGTGGGGGAGAGCATCCGCGTGCCGCTGGGCGAGACGGGCTTCTCGGTGTTCCCGCTCATGCTGGGCGCCGCCGAGTTCGGCTGGAACGTCGACCTGCCGACGAGCCACGTGCTGCTCGACCGCTACCTGGAGTACGGCGGCAACGCGATCCACACCGCGGACGGGTTCTCCGGGGGACGCAGCGAGCACATCATCGGCCAGTGGCTGCGCTCCCGCGGCGCCCGCGATCGGGTCGTGCTGAGCGTGCGAGTGGGATCGCACGCCGACAACCCCGGTCTCGGCTCGGTCAACCTCGTGCGGGCCGTTGAGGGCTCGCTGACCAGACTGGGCGCCGAGCGGATCGATGTGCTGTACCTGGATGCGTCCCTGGACGACGACGCCACCAATCTGGAGGACACGCTGGCCACCGTGGAGTGGCTGCGGGACGCCGGCAAGATCTCGGCCGTGGGCGGCTTCCGCTTCGCACCGGAGCGGCTGGTCGAGGCACGCATCCTGGCATCCGCCGGCTATCCGCGCCTGCACGTGCTCGACGAGCCGTACAACCTGGTGCGGCGCCAGGAGTTCGAGGGCGACCTGCGTCTCGTCGCCGACGCGCAGGGCCTGGCTGTGACGCCCTCCCATGCTCTGGAGCACGGGTTCCTGTCCGGTCAGCACCGCAGCAAGGCGGCCGTCGCGGGCGTGCGCGGCCAGCAGCTGCGCAACCAGCTGAACCGCCGCGGCATCCGCGTGCTTCGTGCGCTGGACCTCGTCGCGGCGGAGCTCTCCGTACCCGTCGCGGCCGTGTCCATCGCGTGGCTGCTCGCGCAGCGCACGATCGTCGCGCCCATCGTGAACGCCTTCGCAGAGGCGCACGTCGACGAACTGATGCAGGGCGCCGGGGTCACGCTCAGTCGCACCCAGCTCGCCGAGCTGAGCCGCGCAAGCGCCTGAGCTCGCGGCACGTGGATGCCGCGACGTCGGCAGCGTGTCCTAAGCTGGAGGCGTCGCGGTGCCGCGGCATGAAGCGAGCAGGGTTGTGACGCACTACATATATCTGGTCAGACACGGTGAACATCAGGATGCCGAGTACGGCATCGATGACGGACCCCTCTCACCACGAGGACAGCGTCAGGCCGAGCACATCGCCGATCGGCTCTCCGGCCTTCCGCTGGACGCCGTGTGGCACTCGCCGCTGCTGCGCGCGGCCGAGACGGCACGTGCGATCGCGGAGCGGCTGCCGTCCGTGGATCCGCAGCCGTCGGCCCTGCTGTTCGACTGCGTGCCGACCGGCATGACCGAGGACACTCCCGCCGCGTACGAGCCGTTCTTCGGCTCCGTCAGCGACGCGGAGATCGAGGCGGGGCGCGCGCAGATGGCGGATGCCACGGGGGAGTTCCTGCGGCGCCGTCACGGCGAGGTGCACGAGGTGCTCATCACCCACAACTTCGTCATCTCCTGGTTCGTGCGCGAGGTGCTGGGCGCACCGGACTGGCGCTGGATGACCCTGAACCAGGCGCACTGCGGCCTGACCGTGATCGCGCAGAAGCAGGGCAGGCCGTGGTCGCTGCTCAGCCACAACGACCTCGGCCACCTGCCCATGGAGCTGCGCACCGGGCTTCCCGACTACGCCTCGGTGTGAACGGCGCCGTCATGCGGCCTGGCCCTGGTCTCGGCGAATCTAGACTGGACGCATGACGACTCAGGTCGCCCTCGTCGGCGGAACAGGCAAGCTCGGGCGCATCATCCATGGGGTGATCGATGACCTCGACGGGTTCGAGGTGCGCAATGTGCTCGGCTCGGCCAGCGACCTCGGCGAGCTCGACGGCGCGGATCTGATCGTGGACGCCTCCACGCCGGCGGTCAGCGTGGAGGTCGTGCGCGCGGCGCTGGAACGCGGCATCAACATCCTCATCGGCACGTCCGGCTGGTCGCAGGAGCGCATCTCGCTGGTGCGTCCGCTGCAGGCATCCGCCGGTACCGGGGTGGTGTTCATCCCCAACTTCTCCATCGGCTCCGCACTGGGCACGGCCCTGGCGGCCACCGCCGCGCGGTTCTTCCCGTTCGCGGAGATCATCGAGACGCATCGCGACACCAAGATCGACTCGCCCAGCGGCACCGCGGTGCGCACGGCCGAGCTGATGGCCGACGCCCGCGAGGCCGAGGGCCCGTTCCACGCGCCGCACGTGGACCAGCGGGCCCGCGGGCAGCAGGTGTCGGGCATCCCCGTGCACTCGCTGCGTCGCCCCGGCGTGATCGCCCGGCAGGAGGCGATCCTCTCCGGTGCGGGCGAGACGCTCACCATCGTGCACGACACCGTCGACTCCGCGGCGGCCTATGCACCAGGCATCCGGCTGGCGCTGCCCTTCGCCCGCGACGCGCGCGAGCTGGTCGTCGGACTGGAGAACGTCATCGACCTCGGCGCGCGCTCGTGACCTCGCGCATCGGCGTCGCCGTGATGGGCGCCGCCCTGCTGCTGTACATCGTGGTCGCGGTGTGGTTCGCCGTGCTGTTCCTCCGCGGCGGCACCGCCGTGTCGATCGGGATGGGCGTGGCGCTGATCGTCATCGCGCCGATCGGCGCGTGGGCGATGATCCGCGAACTGGTGTTCGGCTACGCGGCCGACCGGCTGGGGAGACAGCTGGACGGTGAGGGCGGCATGCCTGAGGCTCCGGCCGAGCTCACGCCCAGCGGGCGTCTGCGCCGTGAGGACGTCGAGCCGATGATCGAGCAGTACACCAGCGCCGCGCAGGCGGATGCCGAGGACTGGCGCGCGCACTACCGCCTGGGCGTCGTGCAGGATGCTGCCGGACGCCGCAAGGACGCGCGTGTCAGCATCCGCCAGGCCATCCGTCTCGCCCGCGTGCGCCCCTAGAACCCGCCAGACAGCGGGGCCGGATCAGGCCAGGCTGGCCTCGAGGGTGATCTCGATGCCGGCGAGGGCCTGCGACACCGGGCATCCGGTCTTCGCGCCCTCCGCGATCTCCTGGAACTTCTCCGGGGTGATGCCGGGCACGGTCGCGTTGACGTTGAGGTGGCTGCCGGTGATGCCGGTGCCGGGCTTGAACGTGACGGATGCCGAGGCGTTGACGCGCTCGGGCGGGGTGCCGTTCTCGGCCAGCGCGTGCGAGAGCGCCATGCTGAAGCACGAGGCGTGCGCGGCGGCGATCATCTCCTCGGGCGTCGTGGTGGTGTCCGAGCCCTCGCTGCGCGCCTTCCAGTCGATGGGGAAGGTGCCCAGGTTGGAGCTCGAGAACGCGACGGTGCCCGAACCCTCCATCAGTGATCCGGTCCAGGTGGCGGCGGCTTCGCTGGTGATGGCCATGGTTCCTCCAGAGGTGGAATTCTGCGGGGCGCGGGTTCGCGTCGCTCCGCAAGCCTACCCACCCGGAGGGTCCTCCGGTACTGTGCTCAGGCTGCCGGAGCGGCGCGGCCGACCAGGCCGGCGCGCTGCAGCAGCAGGTACAGCTGGCAGCCCAGGCAGAAGCCGAAGGCGGCGTTCAGGAAGGCGGCGATGAACGCCATGGCTGTCGCGATCGGAAGGGCCAGCGGCACCCCCGCCAGATGCAGGATCAGGCCCACGGCGACGACGAAGAGCCCCACGCCCTGCGCGAAGCGCGGCGGACGCGGATCCTCCAGCTCGGCCGGCGGCGCCAGACGCGGGCGAACCGCCTTGCGGAACAGCACGCCCCACGGCGCGGTCCTGGGAGAGAGCACACTCCACAGGAACAGCGCGGCGATGACGAGAGCCAGCCAGAACGCCGCGCTGAAGCGGGAACCGCCGATCTCGACCAGACCCAGGAATGTCGCCACCAGCAGCAGCACCGACGTGGTGGTCGCGCCGAAGCGCGGAGCACGCGGGTCGATGCCGCGGGCGGGTGCGGAGTCGGTCATGATGCCTCCTGAAGGGCGGGGAGCTCGGTCAGCACGGCCTCGACGTCGGCGCGGCGCGGTGCGCCGTTGAACCGCGCGACGAGCGCGGCGTCCGCACTGATCACGAACGTCGTCGGGGTGCTCAGCACGCGGTGCCGTGCAGCGAGATCCGGGCGGTGGGTGAGGTCGACGTCGACGTGCTCGACGCCGGGATGAGCGGATGCGATGCCCTGCAGCATCCTGCGCACCTGCGGGCAGCGCGCGCAGGTCTCGGTGCTGAACTGCACGAGCGCGACCCGGCCGACGGTGACGCCGAGGTCTGTCAGATCCACAGCATCCGAACCGCGACGGCGGCGGCCGTCTCGGGCACGCCAGATCACCCCGGCCACGACGGCGACCGCGATCAGCGCCGCCAGCGCGATCAGGGCGGAAAAGAAGGGCATGCCCCCACGATAAGTCGGTCTGCCGGGGGCGGGGCCGGATGTGACAGAGCATGACGATCCACCCCCTGCCGCGCTGTCGCAGGTATCGTTGCAGGCATGAGCGCCGCCGTCCCCACGCCCTATGAAGACCTGCTCCGCGACGTGCTGGAGCACGGCACGCACAAGGACGACCGCACCGGAACCGGAACAACCAGCGTGTTCGGCCGGCAGATCCGTTTCGATCTGTCCGCGGGGTTCCCGCTGATCACCACCAAGCGCGTGCACTTCAAGTCCATCGCGTACGAGCTGCTGTGGTTCCTGCAAGGCTCCTCCAACGTGCGCTGGCTGCAGGAGCACGGCGTCACCATCTGGGACGAGTGGGCGGATGCCGACGGCGACCTCGGCCCGGTGTACGGCGTGCAGTGGCGCAGCTGGCCCGCGCCCGACGGTGCGCACATCGACCAGCTCTCGCAGGTGATCGACCAGATCCGCGCCACACCCGACTCCCGTCGGCTGATCGTGTCGGCGTGGAACCCGGCCGACATCCCGGACATGGCGCTGGCGCCGTGCCACGCGCTGTTCCAGTTCTATGTCGCCGACGGGAAGCTGTCCTGCCAGCTCTACCAGCGCAGCGCCGACCTGTTCCTCGGCGTGCCGTTCAACATCGCCTCCTATGCGCTGCTGACGCTCATGGTGGCGCAGCAGACCGGTCTCGAACCCGGCGACTTCGTCTGGACCGGCGGCGACTGCCACATCTACGATAATCACGTCGAGCAGGTGCGCGAGCAGCTCACCCGCGAGCCGTACCCGTATCCGACGCTGACGTTCGCTCGCACGCCGGACTCGATCCTCGACTACGCCTACGAGGACTTCTCCGTCGAGGGCTACCAGCACCACCCGGCCATCCGCGCGGCGGTCGCGGTATGACGCTCGGCCTGATCTGGGCGGAGGCGCACGGCGGGGTCATCGGCGCCTCGGGCGGGATGCCGTGGCACGTGCCCGAGGACCTCGCGCACTTCAAGCAGATCACCCTCGGAGCCCCCGTCGTCATGGGCAGGCGCACCTGGGACTCGCTGCCGGAGCGGTTCCGTCCGCTGCCGGGCCGGGAGAACATCGTCATCACGCGGCAGGCTGCGTGGACGGCCGACGGCGTGCGCCCTGCGGCGGACGTCGAGGAGGCGCTGGCGGGCCTGGACGATGTCTGGGTGATCGGCGGCTCGCAGATCTTCGGCGCGGTGATCGATCGTGCCGATCGGCTCGAGGTCACCGAGCTCGATCTGGAGGTCGACGACGGCGACGCCTTCGCACCCTCGCGAGCAGGCTGGCGTCTGGTGGACGAGGGGGAGTGGCAGCTCTCCCGCACCGGCATCCGCTTCCGTTTCCTGGGGTACCAGCGCTGATGCCCACCGCACTGATCACCGGAGCCAGCGCGGGCCTGGGCGCCGAGTTCGCCCGCCAGCTGGCGGCGAAGGGCGCCGACCTCGTGCTGGTCGCCCGTGGCGCGGATGCCCTGGAGACCCTCGCCGCGGAGCTGCGCACGCGGCACGGTGTGGCTGTCGAGGTGGTCACCGCCGATCTGTCGGTCGAGGCCGAGGTCGTTCGCGTCGCCGATCGGGTCGCGGATGCCGGGCATCCGATCGACCTGCTGGTGAACAACGCCGGATTCGGACTGCCGCTGCAGTTCGCCGACAACGACATCGATGACGAGGTGCGTCATCTCCGCGTGCACGTGGAGGCGTCCATGCGGCTCATGCACGCCGGCATCCGCGCGATGCGTGGACGGGGCGGGCGCATCGTCAACGTGGCATCCGTCGCCGGCTTCATCTCCCGCTCGACGTACTCGGCCTGCAAGGGCTGGCTGATCGGCTTCAGCCGCTGGGCGAACAACGAGTACTCCGCGGACGGAGTGACCGTCACGGCCGTGTGCCCCGGTTTCACGCACACCACCTTCCACTCCAGGATGGGGCTGGAACCCGGGCACGAGGGCGTTCCCGCGCTGATGTGGCTGGACGCCCCGCTCGTCGTGCGGGAAGGACTGCGGGACGCCGCGCGCGGGAAGGCGGTGTCGATCCCGTCGCTGCGGTACAAGGTCATCGTCGCTCTGACGCGCGTGCTGCCGAGCTCTCTCACGGCGGGCGTGGCCCGTCGCGGACGGGTCTGACACGGATTATCGCGGTCACCGGCTCATCACGGCGCCCGCGACGGGATAATCTGGATGCCATGACGCACACGGACAACCCCTTCGGGCAGGTCATCGTCGCGCTGGTCACTCCGATGACCGCCGACGGCGAGGTCGACTGGCCCGCCGTCGAGAAGCACATGGACGACGTGATCACCGCGGGCGTCGACGGCATCCTCGTCACCGGGACCACCGGCGAGACCTCCACGCTGACCGACCCGGAGAAGATCCGCCTGGTCGAGGTCGGCAAGGACGTCGCCGCGGGCCGGGCCAAGATCATCACCGGCGGCGGGTCCAACGAGACCGCGCACGCCATCCAGCTGTACCGCGACAGCGCCAAGGCCGGCGCCGACGCCATCCTCGTCGTCACGCCGTACTACAACAAGCCGACCCAGGCCGGCGTCCTGACGCACTTCCGCATGGTGGCGGATGCCACGGATCTGCCGATGATGCTCTACGACATCCCCGGGCGCACCGGCGTGCCGATCGAGTACGAGACCATCCTGCGCCTGGCCAAGCACCCGAACATCCTCGCCGTCAAGGACGCGAAGGGGAAGTTCAGCGAGGTCAGCCGGGTGCTGAACCAGACCGACCTGATGTACTTCTCCGGCGACGACGCCAACGTGCTCCCGCACCTGGCCATCGGCGCGACGGGCCTGGTGGGCGTGACGGCCAACATCGCCGCAGCCCCGTACCGCACCATCGTGGATGCCGTGAACCGCGGCGACCTCGCCGCGGCCACCGCCGAGCACCAGCGCCTCGAGCCGCTGGTGCGCGCGGTGATGACCCACATCCCCGGCACCGTCTCGACCAAGTACATCCTGCACGGCCTCGGCCGGATCGGCAGCCCGCGTGTGCGGCTGCCGCTGGTGGGCCCGGAGGAGTGGGAGGCGGCGATCATCGAGGATGAGCTGTCACTGGTCCGCGACGTCCCCGGCGCCGATTTCTCGAACTTCCGCCCCGACCGCAACGCGGCCGCCGGCGGCGCACTGCCGAAGGTGCCAGGCACCACACGATGAGCGCACCACTGCGCTGAACTGCACTATCGGGCACGGGGTGTCCGATTGAGGAGACTGAATGTCCATCCCCATTTCCGCTCCCGAACCGCTCGCCAAGGGCACGCTGCGCGTGTTCCCGCTCGGCGGTCTCGGCGAGGTCGGGCGCAACATGACCGTGTACGAATTCGACGGGAAACTGCTGATCGTCGACTGCGGCGTGCTGTTCCCCGAGGAGTACCAGCCGGGCGTCGACCTGATCCTGCCCGACTTCGAGCCCATCAAGGACCGGCTCGACGACGTCGTCGGCGTCGTGCTCACGCACGGCCACGAGGACCACATCGGCGCGGTGCCGTACCTGCTGCGCCTGAAGAACGACATCCCGCTGATCGGCTCCGGGCTCACCCTCGCACTGGTGGAGGCGAAGCTCAAGGAGCACCGCATCAAGCCCTTCACCCTCACGGTCAAGGAGGGGCAGAAGGAGAAGGTCGGCCCGTTCGACCTGGAGTTCATCGCCGTCAACCACTCCATTCCCGACGCGCTGGCCGTCGCCATCCGCACCCCTGCCGGCCTCGTGCTGGCCACCGGCGACTTCAAGATGGACCAGCTGCCGCTGGACGGACGCATCACCGACCTGCGCGCCTTCGCACGTCTCGGCGACGAGGGCGTGGATCTGTTCCTCGTCGACTCCACAAACGCGGACGTGCCGGGCTTCACGCCCACCGAGCGCTCCATCGGGCCGGTCCTGGACCAGGTCATCGCGAAGGCGCCGCGCCGCGTGATCGTGGCGAGCTTCTCCAGCCACGTGCACCGCGTGCAGCAGGTCATCGACGCCGCGGCCGCCCACGGCCGGCGGGTCGCGTTCCTGGGCCGCAGCATGGTGCGCAACATGACGATCGCCGAGCAGCTGGGCTATCTGCACGTGCCGGACGGCGTGCTCATCGACTACAAGAAGGCCCGCGACCTGCCCGACGACAAGATCGTCTACATGTCCACGGGCTCGCAGGGCGAGCCGATGGCCGTGCTCAGCCGTATGGCCAACCTCGACCACGCCATCGAGCCGGGCCCCGGCGACACCGTCATCCTGGCGTCCAGCCTGATCCCCGGCAACGAGAACGCCGTGTACCGCGTGATCGACGGACTGACCAAGCTCGGCGCGCACGTGGTGCACAAGGCCAACGCCAAGGTGCACGTCTCCGGACACGCCGCGGCCGGCGAGCTGCTGTACTGCTACAACATCCTCACGCCCAAGAACGTGCTGCCCGTGCACGGCGAGTACCGTCACCTGTTCGCCAACGCCGCGCTCGCGCAGAGCACCGGCATCCCGGCCGAGAACACGATCATCGGCTCCAACGGCACCGTGGTCGACCTGAAGGACGGCAAGGCGACCGTGGCCGGTCAGCTGGACATCGGGTTCGTGTACGTCGACGGCTCCTCCGTCGGCGGCGTGACGGATGCCGACCTGAAGGACCGTCGCATCCTCGGCGAGGAGGGCTTCGTGTCCGTCATCGTCGTGGTGGACTCCGCCACCGGGCGCATCATCTCCGGCCCGGAGATCCACGCCCGCGGCGTCGCGGAGGACGACAGCGTCTTCGACGACGTCACCCCGAAGATCGTCGCAGCGCTCAAGGAGGCCGCAGGCAACGGCGTGCGCGACAATCACGCCCTCTCGCAGATCGTGCGCCGCACGATCGGCCGCTGGGTCAACCAGAAGCTGCGTCGTCGCCCGATGATCGTCCCGCTGATCATCGAGGCCTGAGCGACGTCCGCAGAGGCCCGTCGACCTGATGGTCGGCGGGCCTCTGCGCATCCGGAATCCGCGGAAACCCGCGTCATTGCGGGCGGATGTCGGCACCTGGCCGTACCGTGGACACATGGCCAGGAGCACCACGAAGTCTGAGCGCGCGTCGACGACGCCCGCGTCGCGATCCAAGCGGCAGACGACCTCGCGCGCCTCCAAGCCGAAGTCCGCCCCCGCGCCGAAGAAGTACGTCGACGCCGCAGACAAGCCGCCGGTCATCGTGCGCATGTGGCTCGGACTCGCCCATGTCGTCGGAGGCCTGTTCCGTGCATTCGGCCCCGAGGCGCTCGAGAAGGATCAGCGGCGCGACGGCTTCCCGTTCTTCCTGGTGCTGCTGGCCTGCGCGGGTGCGGTCGTGGAGTGGTTCTTCATCGGCGAGCCGGTCGCGCAGACCGTCAGCGCCTACACCTTCGGACTGATCGTCGGCCGCGTGGCGTTCGTGCTGCCCGTGCTGCTGCTGCTCCTGGCCGGCTGGCTGTTCCGGCATCCGGCATCCGTGAACGACAACGGGCGGATCGGGATCGGCTTCGGATTCTTCACCCTGGCCATGGCGGGCTTCTGCCATGTCGCCTCCGGCACCGTCGGCGCGGCCGGCGATCTCGTGCGTCCGCAGCCCAAGGACGGGATGCCCGCACTCAGCGCCGCCGGCGGCCTGTTCGGCTGGCTGCTGGGGGAGCCGCTCGCGCACCTGACGCCGGTGGTCGCGTACATCGTGCTGGCCGTGCTCACCGTGCTCAGCATCCTCATCCTCACCAAGACGCCCCCGAACCGCATCGGCGAGAGGCTGGGCGACCTGTACGCCTGGATGTTCGGCGCGGAGCGCCCGCTGCATGCGGCCGCCGTCGACGAGGCTCCGCAGGACGACGAGGACGGCAAGGACTCGCTGCCCTGGTGGCGGCGCAACAGGACCGGCCGCGAGGAGGATCCCGACGACGGGGACTCGTCGCAGGCCATCACGGCACTGTTCGAGGAGGCCACGGGAGAGGGCGCCTACGATCAGGCCGTGCTCGTCGACGACGACATCCACGACGCCGCCACCGAGGTGCTCACCGACATCAGCGCGCTGACCGGCGGGCTCGGCGAGCAGAACACGACCGCGCTGCTGGACGACGAGGGCTCCACGGGCGAGCTGCCGGGACTGGACGGCTTCGGCACGAACGGCCCGGGCGCGGGTGGCCCGCAGCCTCCCGCCGCACCCTACGTGCTTCCGCCCACCACGATCCTCAAGGCGGGTCCGCCGCCGGTGACGCGGTCGGATGCCACCGATCACACCATCGCGCAGATCACCAGCGTGCTCGAGCAGTTCAAGGTGGACGCCAAGGTCACCGGATTCTCGCGCGGCCCGACGGTCACGCAGTACGAGGTCGAGGTGGGACTGGGCGTCAAGGTCGAGAAGATCCTGCAGCTCAGCAACAACTTCGCCTACGCCGTGGCCTCCAACGACGTGCGCATCCTCTCGCCGATCCCCGGCAAGAGCGCCATCGGCATCGAGATCCCCAACGTCGACAAGGAGACCGTCGCCCTCGGCGACGTGCTGCGCTCGCCCGCGGCGCAGAAGAGCACGCATCCGCTGACCATCGGCGTCGGCAAGGACGTCGGCGGCAAGATCGTCGTCGCCAACCTCGCCAAGATGCCGCACCTGCTGGTGGCCGGCTCCACCGGGTCCGGAAAGTCCAGCTTCGTGAACTCGATGATCACGAGCCTGCTGGTGCGCGCCCGTCCGGCGGATGTGCGGATGGTGCTCATCGACCCCAAGCGCGTGGAGCTCACCAGCTACGCGGGCGTGCCGCATCTGATCACCCCCATCATCACGAGTCCCAAGAAGGCGGCCGAGGCGCTGCAGTGGGTCGTGAAGGAGATGGACATGCGGTACGACGACCTCGCGTCGTTCGGGTACCGCCACATCGATGACTTCAACAAGGCCGTGCGCAACGGTGAGATCCAGTTGCCGGCCGGCAGCGAGCGGGTGCTCAAGCCGTATCCCTACCTGCTGGTGGTGGTCGATGAGCTGGCCGACCTGATGATGGTCGCCCCGCGCGACGTCGAGGACTCGATCGTCCGCATCACGCAGCTGGCCCGAGCCTCCGGCATCCACCTCGTGCTGGCGACGCAGCGACCCAGCGTCGACGTCGTCACCGGTCTGATCAAGGCCAACGTGCCGTCCCGGCTGGCGTTCGCCGTCACCAGCGTCACGGACAGCCGGGTCATCCTGGACTCGCCGGGGGCGGACAAGCTCATCGGCCAGGGTGACGCCCTGTTCTCGCCGATGGGGTCCTCCAAGCCGTTCCGACTGCAGGGCGCGTGGGTCGAGGAGAGCGAGATCGCGGCCGTCGTCAAGCACGTCACGCACCAGGCGCGGCCCGAGTATCGTGCCGACGTGCAGGAGTCGGCCGAGGCGAAGAAGAAGCACGTCGACGAGGACATCGGAGACGATCTCGAGCTGCTGCTGGCCGCCGCCGAGCTCATCGTCTCGTCGCAGTTCGGCTCGACCTCGATGCTGCAGCGCAAGCTGCGCGTGGGCTTCGCCAAGGCCGGTCGCCTGATGGACCTGCTGGAGTCCCGCGAGATCGTCGGACCGTCCGAGGGGTCGAAGGCCCGCGACGTGCTGGTCACCGCCGAGCAGTTGCCCATGGTCATCGCCAAGCTCCGGGGCGACGATGTGCCGGCGCAGAAGCCGGCCGCACCGGCAGCGCCCGCCGCTGTCGAGCACGACCCGTACGGGCACGACCCCGTCGAGCAGCAGTTCGAGGGCATGCCGGTCGTGGAGAGCGAGGACGACGGCGACGAGGACGCCTGGGGCCTGACGGGCCGCGACTGATGGCGATCCCCCGGCAGCTCCCGAATGCGATCACGATCGCCCGCATCCCGCTGGCGATCGTGTTCTTCGTCCTCCTGCTCCTGGCGGGGACCGATGGCTCGGCCGACCTGGCCATGCGGTGGGTCGCCGGTGCGCTGTTCGTGCTGGCCATCTCCACGGACTGGGTCGACGGCTACCTCGCGCGCAGGTACGAGCTCGTCAGCGACTTCGGCAAGCTGTGGGACCCGATCGCCGACAAGCTGCTCACGGGCGCCGGCTTCCTCGGCCTCGCGATCCTCGGCGAGGTGCCGTGGTGGATCGTCATCGTCATCCTGGTCCGCGAGTGGGGCATCACCGTCCACCGGCTGATGATCGTGCACGAGCACGTGGTGGCGGCGGCCTGGACGGGCAAGATCAAGACCACCGTGCAGGGCGTCGCCCTCGGCTGGGCGCTGCTGCCGCTGCACGTGTGGATCGGGATGCCGGTCTGGACGGCCGTGACGCTGGTGCTCATGATCGCGGCCCTCGCGCTCACCGTCGCCAGCGGCATCGACTACATCGTCGCGCAGGTGCGCGGCCGGCGGAGCGCGGCATGAGCGATGCGGCGGAGCTGATCGGCGCGCTGCGGGCGCGAGGGTGGACGCTCGGCGTCGCGGAGTCGCTGACCGGGGGAGCGGTCGCCGCCGAGATCGTGTCCGTGCCCGGCGCCTCCGCCGCGCTGTGGGGTGCGGTGGTCGCGTACGCGACCCCGGTCAAGCACACGGTGCTGGGCGTGGATGCCGATCTGCTGGCCCGGCACGGCCCCGTGCACGCGGAGGTCGCCGTGCAGATGGCCGACGGCATCCGCCGGGTCGTCGCGGTCGACGGACGCGCGGCAGACGTCGGGATCTCCACCACGGGCATCGCCGGTCCCGATTCGCCTGATGGGCAGCCCGTCGGCACCGTCCATGTCGGCGTGGTCACGCCGCGCGAGCGCATCTCACGGCTGCACGTGTTCGCCGGCACTCGAGCCGAGGTCCGGCAGCAGGCGACGGATGCCGCGATCGCCCTGGCACTGGAGACTGTACGGGAATAGCCGGTGCAGATCGGCGGTTGCAGACGATGTGCTCATTCGACGACACATCAGGTCCACTGCCGAAGATTCCCTCACAACTGAAGCACAGCGTGAAACAGTAGATTCAACATCGTCCAGTCGGGTTAGACTGGCGATCCACTCGGGCGGTGCTCCGAGGGGAACCGGGGAGAGGAGGTTCCGATGATCCTTGTCAGACAGGAGATCGGCGATGTGCTGCGGGACTTCCGCCTGCAGAAGGGTCGCACGCTGCGCCAGGTGGCCAGCAAGGCGTCCGTCGCCCTCGGTTACCTGAGCGAGGTGGAGCGCGGCCAGAAGGAGGCCTCCAGCGAGATCCTCGCGTCTGTCGCGGACGCGCTGGATGTTCCCATCTCGACCATCATGCGCGAGGTCGGCGACCGCATCTCGGTGCTCGAGGGCATCAGCGGCTTCCCGGACGTCGTCCCCGACGACCTGGTCGCCTCGGTCGAGCCCGAGCTGTCGCTGCACTGAGCGGCAGCGCACCGGCATGAGACGCAGCGAGTTCCTGCGCGCCGTAGACGACGAGTTCGGCGCGCGCGCGGTCTCGGTCACGCACGACCTGATCCTCAGCGGCCTCGGACTGACGGCGCTGGAGGCGCTGGATGCCGGCGTGCCGCCGAGGGACATCTGGCTGGCGCTGTGCGAGGACGCGGACGTGCCCGCCGAGCGCCGCTACGGCGTGGGACAGCTCGAGCCGAAGCGCCGCTGAACGAATCTTCGGTATTCGCATTCGGCGTGTCGTCGAAGATGCGTTCGATGAGCGCGTATCGTTCTGCACAAGTGGTCGATGTGCGATTTCTCTCCACAGCGGGCTGTTCCGCCGACGCGATGTCGGTGGCACCTCCTACCGTGATGGATGTGGCACAAGCCATGCGCCTTGTCGCAGAGTCACCCCATCCCGGAGTGGCCGCGACAGCCTACAGGCGGCAGCATCCGAGACATTGAGGAGCACGTCATGCCATCCACCGACGACCGCGAGAAGGCACTGGATTCCGCACTCGCGCACATCGAGCGCCAGTTCGGCAAGGGATCGATCATGCGACTGGGCAGCGACGAGCGCGCCCCCGTCGAGGTCATCCCCACCGGGTCCATCGCGCTGGACTCCGCACTCGGCATCGGCGGTCTGCCTCGCGGCCGCATCATCGAGATCTACGGCCCCGAGTCCTCGGGAAAGACCACGCTCACGCTGCACGCCATCGCCAACGCCCAGCGCGCGGGCGGCATCGCGGCCTTCATCGACGCGGAGCACGCGCTCGACCCGGAGTACGCCCGGAAGCTCGGCGTCGACATCGACCAGCTGCTGGTCTCCCAGCCCGACACGGGCGAGCAGGCGCTGGAGATCGCCGACATGCTGATCCGCTCCGGCGCGATCGACCTGGTCGTGATCGACTCCGTCGCGGCGCTGGTGCCCGAGGCGGAGATCAAGGGCGAGATGGGCGACTCGCACGTCGGCCTGCAGGCTCGACTCATGTCCCAGGCGCTGCGCAAGCTCACCGGTGGCCTGAACCAGACCAAGACCACCGCCATCTTCATCAACCAGCTGCGCGAGAAGATCGGCGTCTTCTTCGGATCTCCGGAGACCACGGCCGGTGGAAAGGCGCTGAAGTTCTACGCGTCGGTGCGACTGGACATCCGCCGCATCGAGACGCTGAAGGACGGCGCCGAGGCGGTCGGAAACCGCACCCGCGTGAAGGTCGTCAAGAACAAGATGGCACCGCCGTTCAAGCAGGCCGAGTTCGACATCCTGTACGGCATCGGCATCTCCCGAGAGGGCAGCCTGATCGACTTCGGCGTCGAGCACGGCATCGTCAAGAAGTCCGGCTCCTGGTACACCTACGACGGCGACCAGCTCGGCCAGGGCAAGGAGAACGCCCGCAACTTCCTGATCAAGAATCCGGACATCGCCCTCGACATCGAGACGCAGATCAAGCAGAAGCTCGGCATCGGTGTGCCGGCGGCCGTCGAGGCGCCGGCTGACGAGCTCGCCGAGCGTCGCCCGGCGTGATGTCAGGGCACCGGGAAGGGGGCGAGGAGCACCTCGCCCCCGTGATCCCGCTCTTCGGCGGCGATCGCCGGGGGCCGTCGTCGGCTCACCCCGCTCATGCCGCGAACAGGAGCGGCCGGCGGGGTGAGGCCGAGGCCGATCAGTGGCCCTCCGGGCTGATGGACGGTTCGCATCGTTCGGGATCCGTTCGCGCTGAGCCCGCTCCGTCGAAGGCCGGTCCCGAGGCCGGGGAGCCCTCTGCGGAGGACGACTCCGAGCAGCTCCGCGCCCGTGCCGAAGAGGTGCTGGTGCGCAAGCTGCGCGGCAAGCAGCTCTCCGTCTCGGAGGCACGCACCGTACTGCGCATGACCGACGTCGACCGCGAGGTCGCCGAGTCGATCATCGACGAGTTCCTGCACCGCGGCTACCTCGACGATCGCACCCTGGCCGAGCTGCTGGTCACGTCCGGCGTGGAGCGCAAGGGACAGGGGCGGATCGCTCTGTCCCGCTCGCTCGCTCAGCGCGGCATCCCGCGTGACATCGTCGACGACGTGCTCGGCGAGCTCCCCGACGACGACGCGGAGCGCGCGCTGGACTACGCGCGCGGCAAGGCATCGAGCATGTCCGGGCTCGAGCCGGACACTGCGCTGCGGCGTCTGCTGGGCCAGCTGGCCCGACGCGGCTATGGCGGATCGGTCGCGATGAACGCGGCCCGCACGGCGCTTCGCGAAGCCGGGAGCGGTCGCAGCGGCGTGCGGTTCGTCGACTCGGACTGAACAGCAGCCGATCGAGCGCCGCCGGAGAGCCCTCCGCTTCCTGCGGATCGTAGAATGGCTGGATCATGTCTCTTCTCTCCTCCGAACCGACGATCATCGCGGCCTCACCGGCAGCGATCGATGCCGACGGTCGCCGACGCTCCTACGAGGTCCGCACCTTCGGCTGCCAGATGAACGTGCACGACTCCGAGCGGCTGGCCGGGTCGCTGGAGAGTGCGGGCTATGTAGCCGCGGGTGACGGCGAGGATGCCGACATCGTCATCATCAACACCTGTGCCGTCCGCGACAACGCCGCGGGCAAACTGTATGGCACGCTCGGGCACCTGAAGTCCCGCAAGGACAAGCATGCAGGAATGCAGATCGCCGTCGGCGGCTGCCTGGCGCAGATGGACCAGCAGGCCGTGCTCGACAAAGCGCCGTGGGTGGATGTGGTCTTCGGCACGCACAACATGGGTTCGCTTCCCGGCCTGCTCGAGCGCTCGCGTCACAACCACGAGGCCCAGCTGGAGATCCTCGAGTCACTCGAGGTGTTCCCGTCCACCCTGCCCACCAAGCGCGACTCCGCGCACAGCGGGTGGGTGTCGATCTCGGTGGGCTGCAACAACACCTGCACGTTCTGCATCGTGCCCAGCCTGCGCGGCAAGGAGAAGGATCGTCGCCCAGGCGACATCCTGAACGAGATCCGGCTGCTGGTCGAGGACGGCGCCCTCGAGGTCACGCTGCTCGGCCAGAACGTGAACTCCTACGGCGTCGAGTTCGGCGACCGCCAGGCCTTCAGCAAGCTGCTGCGGGCCACCGGCGAGATCGAGGGCCTCGAGCGCGTGCGCTTCACCAGCCCCCATCCTGCCGCCTTCACGGACGACGTCATCGCGGCGATGGCCGAGACCCCCAACGTCATGCCGCAGCTGCACATGCCGCTGCAGTCCGGCAGCGACCGCATCCTCAAGGCCATGCGCCGCTCCTACCGCAGCGCCCGCTTCCTCGGCATCCTCGACCGCGTGCGCGAGCGCATGCCCGACGCGGCCATCACCACCGACATCATCGTCGGCTTCCCCGGCGAGACCGACGAGGACTTCGAGGACACCCTGCGCGTGGTCGAGCAGGCCCGCTTCTCGGGCGCGTTCACGTTCCAGTACTCCATCCGCGAGGGCACGCCCGCCGCGACCATGGCGGACCAGGTGCCCAAGGAGGTCGTGCAGGAGCGCTACGACCGCCTGACCGCCCTGCAGGAGCGCATCTCGCTGGAGGAGAACGAGAAGCAGGTCGGCCGCGAGGTCGAGGTCCTGGTCTCGGTCGGCGAGGGCAAGAAGGATGCCGAGACGCACCGCCTCACCGGACGCGCGCAGGACAACCGCCTGGTGCACTTCGAGGTGACGCCCGGCTCCGAGCTTCCCCGTCCCGGCGACATGGTGACGGTCACCGTCACGCACGGCGCGCCGTTCCACCTGCTGGCCGACGATCCGACCGGTGCGCCCCTGCGCATCCGGCGCACCCGCGGCGGCGACGCCTGGGAGGGTGCGCAGGCGGCCAGCTGCGGCGTTCCCGCGCACGGCGATTCCGGTGCCGGGCGTCCGGTCTCGCTGGGCCTGCCGACCCTGCGCGCCGGGGTGTGACCGGCATCCCTGCGCTGCACTCGCTCGCCGAGCAGGGCGGGCAGCGATGATCGCGCGAGTCTGGGCGGTCGTCGGAGCGACCGGAACCGGCAAGAGCGAGTTCGCGCTGCAGCTCGCCGAGGCGCTGCGGGCGCAGGGGAACCCTGCGGAGATCGTCAATGCGGATGCCATGCAGCTGTACCGCGGCATGGACATCGGCACGGCGAAGCTCAGCATGCCCGAGCGCCGCGGCATCCCGCACCACCTGCTCGACGTGCGGGAGGCGACTCAGGAAGCGGCTGTGGCGTGGTACCAGCCGCTGGCGCGCGAGGCGATCACCGGGATCCACGCCCGCGGCGGTGACGCGATCCTCGTCGGGGGATCGGGCCTGTACGTCTCCAGCGTGATCTTCGACTTCCGCTTCCCGCCGCGCGATGCCGCCGTGCGCGCACGCCTGGAGGCGGAGCTCGAGGAGTCCGGTGCGGGCGCGCTGTTCGAGCGGCTGAAGGCGCAGGACCCCGCGACGGCCGCGCGCATCGACGCGCGCAACGGCCGGCGCGTGGTCCGCGCGCTGGAGGTGCTCGAGTCAGGCGGAGCCACCCACGGTGCGGCGCTCCCCGAGAAGCCCGAGCTCTGGCATCCGGCCACCGGCATCGTCGGCATGAGCACGCCGCGGGACGTGCTCGTGGAGCGACTGGACCGCCGCGTCGAGGGGATGTGGCGCGACGGGATGCTGGCGGAGGTCGCCGCTCTCCGCGAGCAGGGTCTGGAGCGCGGCGTCACGGCATCCCGGGCCATCGGCTACGCGCAGGCGCTGGCGCAGCTGAGGGGCGACGCCACCGAGCGGCAGGCCATCGCCGAGACTCAGGCGCTGACCCGCCGGTACGCACGCCGGCAGGTGTCCTGGTTCAAACGGTATCCGGGCATCCGATGGGTCGAGAGCGGCGCTGCGGATGCCGCAGCGGTCCTCGCCCGTTCATGAGGGTCTGGCCGATGTCGGCGGCCTCATGCACCATGGAGTGATGACCACCCACTACTACACGGCCTCCAGCCTGGACGGGTTCATCGCGACCGTCGACGAGTCGCTGGAGTGGCTGCTCAAGCAGGACATCGACGACGACGGCCCGATGGCGTATCCGGGGTTCCGCGAAGGGCTCGGAGCGATGGCGATGGGTGCGCACACCTACGAATGGATCATGCGCCACGACGACGACGGCTGGGGCTACACGCTGCCGGCCTGGGTGTTCTCGCATCGCGAGCTCGAGCTGCCGGACGGAGCCGACATCCGGCTCACGCAGGCCGATGTGCGACAGGTGCACGCCGAGATGACCGAGCGGGCGGCGGGGAAGGACCTCTGGATCGTCGGCGGGGGAGAGCTGGTGGGATCCTTCGCGGATGCCGGGCTGCTCGACGAGGTGTGGATCCAGTACGCGCCGGTCACCCTCGGCGCGGGCGCCCCCGTGCTGCCGCGTGCGCTCGATCTGGAGCTCATCGACGTGGCGCGCAACCGCAGCTTCCTGTGCGGACGCTACCGGGTGCTCCGCGCTGAATAGACTGGTTCCCATGGTCGCATTCACCAAGGGGCACGGCACCGGCAACGACTTCGTGATCATCGAGGATGCCGACGGCGCTCTCGACCTGACGCCCGAGCAGGTGCGCGCGCTGTGCGACCGCAACTTCGGCGTCGGAGCCGACGGCGTGCTGCGCGTGGTGCGCTCCACGGCGATCTCCGAGGGCGCGGCGGCACTCGCCGAGGAGCCCGACGCCGAGTGGTTCATGGACTACCGCAACGCCGACGGCTCGGTGTCGGAGATGTGCGGCAACGGCGTCCGCGTGTTCGCGCACTACCTGCTGCGTTCGGGGCTGGCCTCGCTGGAGCCGGGTTCGACGCTGCCGATCGGCACGCGCGCCGGCGTGCGCGATGTGCTGCGCAGCCAGACCGGCTACCAGGTGGACATGGGCCGGTGGCGCCTGGCCGGCGGCGAGCCGCTGGCTCGCGCGGCGGGGCTGTCCGTCGCGCGCCCTGGGCTCGGCATCGACGTCGGCAACCCGCACGTCGTGGTCGCGCTGGCATCCGAGGAGGAGCTGGCGGGCCTCGACCTGAACCCGACTCCGATCCTCGAGCCGGCACCCGCCGACGGTGCCAACGTCGAGTTCGTCGTGCCCGGAGAGCCGCTGGTGCGTGACGGCGTCGGGCGCGTGCGCATGCGCGTGCACGAGCGCGGCTCGGGGGAGACCCTCAGCTGCGGCACGGGCGCTGTCGCCTCGGCACTGGCCGTGCGGCACTGGGCGGGCGAGCGCGCACCGCACGAGTGGCGCGTGGAGGTTCCGGGCGGCACCCTGGGCGTGCGGATGTTCCCGGCCGAGGACGGCGAGCACGTGGCGCTCTCCGGCCCGGCGCAGCTGGTGTTCCGCGGCGAGATCGACCTCGCCTGAGGCTCTCGGCGTGCGCCCGCGCTACTCGGCGATGGCGATGGGTGCGGTCGGCGGGTTGCCGTGCCTGCGCACCTTCAGCACCCGGTAGCCGCGCCCCGTGGCGGCACGGTGCACGCTGAAGCTCGAATCGAACGTCGCCGCCATCCAGCGCTGCAGGGAGTCCGATCCGAGATTGCGCTGCACGACCAGCCACGCGTCGCTGCGCTCGTCGAGTCGCGGGATCCAGCGCTGAAGCATGTCGTGCAGGATGCTCTTCCCGACGCGGATCGGCGGGTTCGAGCGGATCGTGCGGAACACCACGTCGTCGGGAACATCGTCGGGCGTGACGGCGTTGACATTGTCGAGGCCCAGCGACGCGGCAGTGCGTCGCACGAGATCCAGGGCCCGCTCGTTGACGTCGACCGCCCACACCGTGGCGTGGGGCGATGAGAGCGCCATGGTCAGGGTGATCGGGCCCCAGCCGCAGCCGAGGTCGAGGAAATCACCGCTGGGAGGCAGGGGAGGCATGTTGGACAGCAGCACGGCCGTTCCGGCATCCAGGCGATCGGGACTGAAGATTCCACTTGCCGTGGTGACTTCCAGCTCACGCCCCGCGAGGGTGACGTTGATGGTGCGCAGGTTCTCTGCACTTGCCGGGGCCGCGCTGAAGTAGTGGTCGGACGGCATGCAGTGAGCGTACCGGACGGCGGCGCTAAGGTTAAGGCGCCTTGACCAGATTCCGCTGAGGAAAAGGACTAGATGACGAAGACGAACGACCGGGGCACCGCATCGGATGCCGTGGATCGAGTGCTCGCGCACGCCGAATCCCGCACGGAGGCGAGAGTGTTCGGCGCCGCTCAGGCCCTGCAGGACGAGGCGACGGTGTCGCACGCCGCGGGCGACGGCGACCAGTGGGAGCTGGATGATCGTCACGCGCTGCGCCGGGTGGCGGGACTGTCCACCGAGCTGCAGGATGTCACCGAGGTCGAGTACCGGCAGCTGCGGCTGGAGAACGTGGTGCTGGTGGGCGTCTACCCGCAGGGGTCTCAGGACGATGCCGAGAACTCGCTGCGCGAGCTGGCGGCCCTCGCCGAGACCGCGGGAGCGGCCGTCCTCGACGGGCTGCTGCAGCGCAGGCCGCATCCGGATCCGGCGACCTACCTCGGCCGGGGCAAGGCCCAGGAGCTGAAGGACATCGTCGCCGCGGTCGGTGCGGACACCGTGATCGCGGACACCGAGCTCGCGGCAAGCCAGCGCCGCGCTCTGGAGGACGTCGTGAAGGTGAAGGTGATCGACCGCACCACGGTGATCCTCGACATCTTCAGTCAGCATGCCAAGAGCCGCGAGGGCAAGGCGCAGGTCGAGCTCGCGCAGCTGGAGTACCTGCTCCCACGTCTGCGCGGCTGGGGCGAGTCGATGAGCCGTCAGGCCGGTGGTCAGGTCGGCGCCGGGGGAGCGGGCATGGGCTCGCGCGGACCCGGTGAGACCAAGATCGAGCTGGACCGCCGTCGCATCCGCACCCGCATGGCGCAGCTGCGCCGCCAGATCCGCGAGTTCGCGCCGGCGCGCGACGCCAAGCGCGCCGAGCGCAAGCGCAACACGATCCCGTCGGTGGCCATCGCCGGTTACACCAACGCCGGCAAGTCCAGCCTGCTGAACGCGCTCACCAGCGCCGGGGTGCTGGTGGAGAACGCGCTGTTCGCGACACTGGACGCCACCGTCCGCCGCGCCGAGGCGCACGACGGGCGGGTGTACACGCTCACCGACACCGTCGGGTTCGTGCGCAACCTGCCGCACCAGCTCGTCGAGGCGTTCCGCTCCACGCTCGAGGAGGTCGGCCAGGCCGACCTGATCGTGCACGTCGTGGACGGCTCCCACCCCGACCCCTCCGCGCAGCTGCAGACCGTCCGCGATGTGATGGGCGACGTGGGTGCGCGCGACATCCCCGAGATCGTCGTGTTCAACAAAGCCGACCTGGTCGACGAGGATGAGCGCCTCGTGCTGCGCGGGCTGGCGCCCGACGCGCACTTCGTCTCCTCCCGCACCGGCGAGGGCATCGACGAGCTGCGCGCGGCCATCGAGCGGATGCTGCCGCTGCCGGCCGTCGAGATCACCGCGCTCGTGCCCTATGACCGCGGAGACCTGGTCTCCGCCGTGCACGAGACCGGGGTGCTGCTCTCGGCCGAGCACGAGGAGGCCGGCACGCTCGTGCACGCGCACGTGTCCGAGCGCCTGGCCGCGGAGCTCGCGCCCTACGCCGTCGGCTGATCAAGATCCGATCCGTCGTCTGCGATCGACGCGTCAGCTGGCGGCGAAGCGGCCCTCCACGGTCGCGGAGACGGTGATCTCCTCGCCCTGGAACTCCAGCGACGGGCCGGAGTCCATTGCGATGGCGGCGCTGCGCGCCATCATCGCCTTGGGCATGACGGGTGCGCCCTCGGAGATGAGTCCGCGGTCGGCGATCTCCAGCGGCGTCACGGTCGTCAGCCCCAGGGCTTCGGCGTAGGCGCGTGCTCGTGAGACGGCGACGCCCACGGCCCGCGTGGCGACCTCCCGCTCCACCTCCGCCTCCGTCTCGGGCGTGAGGTGCCAGTCGATGGCGCCGATGCTCACGCCGTCCTGCGCGGTGAGCTCGGTGACCCACACCGACAGCTCGGAGAAGTCCGCGAAGGTGCCGGTGAAGTCGATCGAGGCGCGGTACACCGGGGCGAGCCGTCGGCCGTCGCTGTTCCAGGGCCGGTCCGCGTACACGCTCAGACGCTGGCTGGTCCACTCGGTGACCGCGGTCGAGCTCCTGCGGGCCTCCAGCCCCGTTCTGACAGGCTCTGCCGCCGCCAGCGTCCGCTCCACGACATCCGCCCGGTCGGGCCCGTCGAAGGCCACCGACAGGCGGACGGTGGCGCGCTCGGGGGCGACGCGCAGCTCGTGCTCGCCGCGGACGGTGATGATGACTTCGCTCATGGGTGCGACTGTACGGCACGGCGCCGACGCCGGGCGTGGAATGGCGCGAGGCGGGAATACGTTGTAACCTGTGATGCTCGGGTGCGACAGCATCCGATCTGGTAATTCCACAGAGTGACAACGGCTCCTTCGCAAGAAGGTGCACGGGGCTGATCGGTTTCGACGGCGTCTGTGTATCGACGGGAAGCGGGCCGAGGATGCAGGGTTATCTCGTGAACGCCCCCTGCGAAAAAATAGTTGCCAATGCAAAGCGCAACGACTTCGCCCTCGCTGCATAAGCGAGCCCGATAGTCCGTCAGACCGTATGTGATTCCGGTACGGATCCTGGCGTCATCTAGGAATCTCGCTGCGTGACGGCGTCTGGACGTCACGTGGGACTCTTCCCAGGCTGGGCTCGTCGACTTGGATGTCTGTGGCAAAGGTCGGAGCCGAGCAGAACGCTTTCACAGACTGCGCCCGGAGAAGACGTGGATGATCAGCGTCGGACGGGGGTTCGATTCCCCCCAGCTCCACAAGCCGTTGTCACCGCAGCAGAGCCCCGCAGGAATGCGGGGCTCTGCTGCGTCCGGGGTCAGTCGACCAGGATGCTCAGCAGCATCCATCCCTCGGGGATCTGCGCGTCGAGGGCCTCGCGGGTCTCCGCGGTGATCTCCTTGATCGGCGCGATCCGGTAGATGCTCTGCGTTCGCGCGTCCTTCACGTCCCACCCCTCGGGAGTGGCGGCGTGCACCTCGCGGATCAGATCGGTCAGGTCCATCGGCGGGAGGTCGAGGGTTCGGGTTTCGGACGGGCGGATTCGACCTGTGAGCACGGCTCCCAGACTATGCCCGCGCGGAGGGCGCCCGCGGCGCGAGCCCGCTCAGCGCGACCGCGAGGACGTCGTCGGCCAGCCGTTCCGGCTCGACGGGGCCGTCGGCGCGGTACCACTCCACGAGCGAGTTGATCATGCCGAAGATCAGGCGCGTCGCGACGCCGGCATCCAGATCCTGTCTCACGAGCCCCTCGGACTGCGCGGCGCGCACGAGATCGGTCACGGTGTGGTCGAAGCGGCGCCTGCGTGCCAGCGCCGCGGTCTCGATGTCGCTGTTGCCGCGCAGGCGCAGCAGCAGCGTCACCTGAGGCTGGCGTTCGGTGAGCACCAGCACGGCACCGCGGATGATCGCCGTCAGCCGCTGAGAGGCGGTGGGATGCCGCAGGGCATCCGCCAGCGCGTGCTCCAGGCCGCCCAAGGCATCCTCCAGCGCGACCTGCAGGATCTGCTCCTTGGAGTCGACGTGGTGGTACAGCGCCGCCTTGCTGAGGCCCAGGTGCCCGGTCAGGTCGGAGACGGATGTGGCGTCGTAGCCCTGCTCGTTGAACAGCTCGACGCCGGCGCGGATGATGTCGGCCCGGTCATAGCCCGGGCGCCCACGGCGGACGCCGCCTGCGGTGCTCGTCATCGCGTCATCCTCGCCATGTGATCAAATCTAGCCCGGCGCCGGTTCGATTCCGTCGTGGGCGCGGGCCCGGACTCGACTAGGATGGAGTGGTTATCCGACGATCGAGAGGCGTTCGACGTGGTCGACTTCATCGTGTTCATGGTTCTGTTCCTGGGCGGCTTCTACCTGTTCGGCCTGGCATGGAGCGTTCCGGAGGGTCAGGGCTTCGTCTTCTCCGCAGGCATCATCCTGGTGAGCCTCGCCCTCGCGTACGGCATGCGCCAGCGCGGTTCCGCCACCCGCCGCTCCGACAACTGGAACAAGCAGCGCGGCGACAAGTGATCGTCCGGTGCCGCGCTCAGCGCGGCACCGCCTCGTGGCGCCCGAGCGTCACTGACCCCAGGTGATCAGAACCAGTCCCTGCTTGGTGTCCGAGAACTTCACCCAGCCGTCCCCGAACTCGTAGGTCATCCCGAAGCCCTCGTCGTCCTTGGCGATCGCGTAGTCCGGATCCTCGGTGTAGAACACCGAATCGCCCTTGCTGGAGCGAACCCAGCCGTCTGCCTGCAGGCCTGCTTGGGCCGTGCGTGCCTTCGCAGGATCCAGCAGGCCCCACGCGTAGATCTGGCCGTGGTCGGATGCCGTGCTGAAGTCGGCCCAGAGGCACTCCAGGCCGTCGGTGACCGGGACGTCGCCGATCTGGAACTCCTGCTGCTTCGACGTCCAGCCCTGCGACTTCAGCGCATCGACCGTGCCCTTGGTGACGAGGGTGTCGCAGGTGGGCGCGGCGGCCCGCGGGTGCGAAGCGTCGTCGGCGGGCTGGGTCGCGACAGTGGCCTTCGGCGTCTGGGCGGGCTCTGCGCTCGATGACGCGGTGGGCGGCGGTGGGGTCGCCCCGCTGCAGGCGGCGAGGGAGAGCGCGGCCAGCAGCGCGCAGGCAGCGAGGGGGAGTCGAGTTTTCATGTGATCCGTGGGGGAGGGGTGCGTGCAGCGCTCAGGAGCGCTGCACGTCGCGGAACAGGGACAGGAACGAGGCGTGCAGGATGCCGTTGCTGGCCAGTGCCGACAACGCGGACAGGGTGTCCTCGCCGTCGAACGAGGTCATCCGTCCGCCGGCCTCGCGGACGATGGGGACAGCCGCCGCGATGTCGTACTCCTTGACGTCGAACTCGGCGACCATGTCGAGTCGCCCCTCGGCCAGCAGCATGTAGCTGAAGATGTCGCCGTACGCGCGGTCGCGCCAGACCCGGTCGGTCAGGGCCATGAGCTCCGGCAGCTTCCCGGCATCCGCCCACTGGGAGATGCTCTGGAAGCTCACGCTGGCGTCGTCGAGGGAGTCGACGCCCGACACGGAGATCCGGCGGGGCTCGCCGCTCGTGGCGGTCCAGGAGCCGTTGCCGGCGGATGCCCACCAGCGGCGCCCGAGAGCGGGCATGCTCACCACGCCCACCTGCGGGTCGCCGTCGACGGCGAGGGCGATCATGGTGCCCCAGAGCGGCACGCCGCGCAGGAAGTTGGCGGTGCCGTCGATGGGATCGATGATCCACTGCCGGCTCGTGTCGCCCTCGGTGCCGTACTCCTCGCCGAGGATGCCGTCGCCGGGGCGCTCCGCGTGCAGGATCTCCCGGATGGCCCGCTCGGTGGCGAGATCGGCATCCGTGACGTGCGAATGGTCGGCCTTGAGGGACACCTGCAGGTCGGCCGCGTCGAAGCGCGGGAGGGACTGCGCATCGGCCGCATCGGCCAGACGCAGCGCCAGCGCGAGGTCGGCGCTGAAGTCAGTGGCGGTGAGGGGAGCGGTCACCTGAACAGGATAGTCCGGGGTGCTCGTCCGTTACGGCTGGTCGTATATCGGTCTCAGAACGATGCCGCGGGTCGGACAGGATCCCTGACAACGCGCCCGGGATCCGAGAACGATTTGGTGCGGCCCGGCGCCGCTGGTAATGTAATTCCTCGGCCGGGGATGCTTCCCGGGCCACGCGCCTCTAGCTCAATCGGCAGAGCAATTGACTCTTAATCAATGGGTTCAGGGTTCAAGTCCCTGGGGGCGCACGGACAGGCTCCGGATACTCTCGCCAGTATCCGGGGCCTTTCTGCTCGTCCGGGTCCTTCTGCTCGTCGGGTCAGACGCCCTGCGCCATGAGTGCGGCGGCATCATCCACGGCGTCGACCAGGTGCACGTGCGGCTGCATGGCACGGCCGCGGGCGAGCGCCTTCAGCAGCGGCCAGGCCGGGTACGTCCGCGTCCAGTACTCCTTGCCCACCAGCACCATCGGCGCGGTGGAGGACTCGTCGGCGTAGTAGTTCTCGCAGGCGTCCTGGAAGATCTCCTGCACGGTGCCGCCGGCGCCGGGCAGGAACACGATGCCCGCCTGGCAGATCTCCAGCAGGATCGCCTCGCGCTGCGCGTTGCGGAAGTACTTCGCGATCGCGCTCGCGAACGCGTTGGGCGGCTCGTGGCCGTAGTGCCAGGTGGGGATGCCGAGCGAGTCCGCACCATGCGGGAACAGCTCGCGCACGGCGAACGCCGCCTTCGCCCAGGCGTCGATGCTGGGCCGGAAGGCCGGCGCCCCGGCCAGCGCGCGAAGCGCCTCGTCCACGGCATCCGGACTCTCGTGCGCCAGATAGCCGCCGAGGTTCACCGCCTCCATCGCGCCCGGGCCGCCGCCGGTGGCGACGGTGTGGCTCTGCGCGAGCATCCGCCCCAGCCGGGCGCCGTCGGCGTACCCGACGTCGCCGCGCACCGCATCGTGTCCGCCCATCACCCCCACCAGCCGCCTGCCGTGGACCCACCGCTCCAGCGCCAGCGCGATGCTGTGATCGTGCAGGGACTCCGCCAGCGCCCCGTCGCCGTCGGCGCCCGCGCGCTGCGACCAGGCGTAGACCCGGGCGTCGAAGCTCTGCGCGTAGTCGGCTGCGTCGTACAGCTCGTCGGGCGTGTACAGCATCGCGCGGTAGGTGTCCACGGGGGAGTCCGGCACGGTGGGGAAGACCACCGCGCCCCGCGCGCGCACGGAGACCTCGTCGTCGTCCTGCAGCGTGCACCCCAGGAACAGCGCGCCGGCCACCTCCACCGACCGCAGCGCGCGACCCCGGTCGCTCAGATCCAGGGATCGCAGCCGCCAGCCCGACAGCGATCGCGCACCCGAGGAGAGCCGATGGTCGAAGTCCTGCAGGGAGTCGACGTTGATGACCCGGCCGCGTGTACGCCTCATGCCTCGAGATTACGGGCGGAACTCTTCCGCCTGCCGCGACGCGGTGACATCATGGCGAAAAGGAGGTTGTCATGATCGAGCTCGAGGATGTCGACACCGACGAGGACGGTGCGCTGAACGCCGACGTCGAACTGCCCGGTGGCCGCCGCGTCACCGTGGAGTACGAGTTCGACGAGGAGTTCGGGCGCGACGATGACGACGATGACGACGAGAGCGACGACGATGAGGACGACTACGTCGAGCGCGAGGACCTGCCGGACCTCGACACCATGCGCGCGACCGTCCAGCACGCGCTGTCGCGCCTGAGTGGGGAGATCCTCGACGCGCGTGAACGCGAGGTCGTCGACGAACTCGTGGAGGCCGCCGCCGAGGACGACGACGACGTGGACCTCGAGCAGGCCCGCCGTGCGCTGGCCGAGGACATCGCGCTGGACGGCGTGGTGGTGTTCGGAGACGGCGGCATGACGCTGCTGTACATCGCTCCGGAGGAGTACCCCGACCTGATCATCTACTGCCTGCTGGACGAGGACCTCGAGGTCGACGACCTCATGGTCGAGTAGCGCTCACGCGACGCGGATGACCTCTCCACCGGTCAGCGAGGACAGCTGAGCGAACGTCAGCGGCATGACCGTGTGCGGCGTGCCCCCGGCCGTCCAGACCTCGTCGTAATCACGCAGCGCCTCATCCAGGTACGTGCGCAGGGGAGCGGGGTGCCCCACGGGCGCCACTCCGCCGATCGCCTGTCCGGTCGCCTCCCGGACGACGGCCGGTGAGGCCATGGCCACGGCATCCGCTCCGACGCTCTGCGCGAGCGCCGTGAGGTCGACACGGTGCGCGCCGCTGGTCATCACGAGGATCGGCTCGCCGTCGGCCGTCAGCACCAGGCTGTTGGCGATGGCGCCCACCTCGCAGCCGATGGCGGATGCCGCCAGCGCCGCCGTCCGGGCGGAATCGGGCAGCACCCGGATGATGCTGTCGATCCCGGCTGCCGCCAGGTGCTCCTGGACGATGCGGCTGCGCGCGGGCAGCTCCTCGGCTGTGGTCATCTTCGACTCCTCGACTCGGGTGCCGCTCAGGCGGCGTCACCCACGAGGATAGCGGCGGCGTCGTCGACCTCGGGCTCGCCCGCGTCGTCGATGTGCGCCAGCGCCCGGCGGCCCAGCAGGATGGTGACCGTCGCGACCAGCACGGATGCCGCGGCGAACAGGTACGGAACGGTGTCGCCGTAGGCGTGCGCGAGTGCGGCCGCCACCGGCGGCGCCATGGCCCCTCCGACGAAGCGCACGGCGGAGTACGCCGACGAGGCGACGGCGCGGGGCAGGTCTGTGGACTCCATCACGGCCTCGGTCAGCACGGTGTTCATCACGCCCAGCAGCAGGCCGCCGACGATGATGCAGATCACCAGCGACATGGCGCTCGCCACGACCAGCCCGGCGACGACGAGGTCGACGGCCAGCAGCGGGAGGACGATGAGCATGACGGTGGTGCGGGAGATCCGGCGCATGAGCGCCGGGGCGACCCACACGCTGGTGATGGCGAGAGCCACGCCCCAGCCGAAGAACGTGAAGCCGATGCCCATGGCGCCGAAGCCCAGCGGGAACGGCGAGAACGCCAGCAGCACGAAGAAGCCGATGTTGTAGAACAGCGCCGCCACGGCCAGGATCGCCAGCGCCGGGCGGCCCAGGGCGCGGAACGGGGCGGAGAACGGCATCGGCTCGCGCTTCTCGCCGTCGCCTCGCACCAGCGCCAGCACGGCGATGAAGCCGATGGCCATCAGCACCACGACGCCGAAGAACGGGCCGCGCCAGCTCATCTCGCCGAGGAACCCGCCCAGCAGCGGGCCGACCGCGATGCCCAGGCCGAGGGCTGCCTCGTACAGCACGATGGCCGCACCGCTGCCGCCGGTGGCGGCGCCCACGATGGTGGCCAGCGCCGTGGAGATGAACAGCGCGTTGCCCAGGCCCCAACCGGCGCGGAAGCCGATGACACCGTCGACGCTGCCGCTCATCGCGCACAGCAGCGCGAACACGACGATCAGGCCGAGGCCGGCCAGCAGGGTGGCCTTGGCACCGATGCGGCTGGAGACCCAGCTGGTCACCAGCATCGCCAGCCCTGTCACGAGAAGATAGCTGGTGAACAGCAGCTCGGTCTGCACGGGGGTGGCCTGCAGCGACTCCGCGATGGCGGGGAGGATCGGGTCGACCAGGCCGATGCCCATGAAGGCGACGACGCAGGCGAATGCGACCGCCCAGACCTGTGCGGGCTGCTTCCAGACCGATCCCTGTGGTGTTCCGCTCATGCGGGTTCTCCTGTCGTGGTGGGTTCCTGTGCGTGTGCGGCGAGGATGCCGGCGGCGCGCCGCAGCACGGCCCACTCGTCCTCGTCGAGGTCAGTGAAACGCGGTGCGAGCGTGTCGCGCATCTCGGCGCGCCAGGCCCGCAGATGGGCGAGGCCCTCGTCCGTCGCGTCGACGAGCGTCGCGCGGGTGTCGGCCGGATCCGTGGAGCGCGAGACCAGCCCCGACTGCTCCAGCGCGCCGACCAGACGCGTCATGCCCGGCTGCGTGGTGCGGGCGGCCAGTGCCAGTGCGCCCAGCCGCATCCCGCCCTGTCGCTCCAGGATGCCCAGGGCGCGCCACTGCGCGGACGGCGCCTCGTTGCCGGCATCCTGCGCGGCGAACCGCGCGAGAGCGTGGGCGGACATCACGATCGAGGGGATCACATCCGCGTTTTGCATACCAACGAGTATATATCAGTTGGTATGTATCGAATGCGCGGCTGCGGCGGGATTGACGAAGCGGATTCCGCGCTCTAGCATTCTGAATACCTGAATCGGGTTTCATGTTCCCGACCTTCCACCGTTGAAAGGCATCCAGATGCGGGTTACGAAGAAGTTGCTCCTCGGCTCGGTGCTCGTCACCGCAGCCCTCGTCATGACGGCATGCGCGCCGTCGCCGGGTGCGGCACCCGGCGACGGCGGCGACAAGGGACCCGCAGAGGTCCACGTCGGCGTCGTCACCAGCGAGACGGGGCCGCTCGCCGGCTACGGCAAGCAGTACCTCGACGCGTTCGCCGTCGGCCTCGACTACGCCACGGACGGCACAGGAGAAGTCGACGGGACCAAGATCGTCATCGACAAGCGCGACGACGCCGGCGATCCCGACACCGCCGTGACCGCGGCCAAGGAGCTGATCGGCGACGGCGTGAACATCCTGATGGGCAGCGCCTCGTCCGGCGTGGCGCTGGCGATGGCCGAGCAGGCCGCGCAGAACAAGGTGCTGTTCATCTCCGGGCCCGCCGCAGCAGACGCCATCACGGGCATCAACGAGTACACCTTCCGCTCCGGCCGTCAGTCCGCACAGGACGTCGCGACCGCAGGTACGTTCCTGAAGGACATCAGCGGCAAGAAGATCGCCGTGTTCGCGCAGAACAACGCCTTCGGCCAGGGCAACGTCGCGGCCGTCCAGGCCATCCTCGGCGCGAAGGGCGCGACGGTCGAGCCGGTGCTCGTGGCTGAGGACGTGACCGAGTTCACCCCCTTCGCCCAGCAGGTGCTGGCCTCCAAGCCCGACCTGGTGTTCGTCGCCTGGGCCGGTGCCACCTCCGGCGCCATGTGGCAGGCGATGAGCCAGCAGGGCGTGCTGGACGCCATCCCCGTCGTGACCGGACTCGGCGACAGCGCCACCTTCGGCGCCTACGGAGAGGCATCGCAGAAGATCAACTTCCTGAACCACTACTTCGCCGGGGCCCCCGACAACAAGGTCAACACGGCCATGGTCGACGCGCTGGAGAAGAAGGGCTCCGAGCCCGACCTGTTCAGCCCCGACGGCTTCAACGCGGCGATCATGCTCGTGCACGCGATCAAGGAGGGCAAGGGCGACGTGAACGCGATGGTCAAGGCGCTGGAGGGCTTCGAGTTCGAGGGCCCGAAGGGCAAGAACATCGTCCGCGCCAAGGACCACGCGCTGATCCAGGACATGTACCAGGCCAAGCTCACCGCGTCCGGCGGTACATTCACCCCCGAGCTCGTCGCGACCGTGCCCGGCGCCGACGTGGCACCCGCGGAGTGACGCGGCAGTGAACACCCCAGACCCGTCCACCACCGGCGCATCGCTGCAGATCGAGGGACTCGGGCTCGACATCGGAGGGGCGACGATCCTCAAGGACGTCGACCTGAACATCGAGCCCGGCGCCCTGGTCAGCGTGATCGGACCCAACGGCGCCGGCAAGACCACGCTGTTCAACACCATCTCGGGTGTCGTCCGGCCCACGGCCGGCCGCATCCTGATGGATGGTGCGGACATCACCCGCACCAGCGTGCCGCAGCGTGCGCGGGCGGGTCTGGGCAGGACCTTCCAGACCTCCAGTCTGTTCCCGCAGCTGAGCGTGCGGGAGAACGTGCGGGTGGCCGTGCAGGCCACCCAGGGCGGCAGTTATTCACTGCTGCGCTTCCCGCGTCGATCGGATGCCGCGACGGCCAGGGCCGAGGAACTGCTGCACTCGGTGGGGCTGGGGCACCGGATGGACGCGAGAGCCGGCGACATCAGCCACGGCGACAAGCGCAAGCTAGAGATCGCGGTGCTGCTGGCCACTCGCTCCCGCCTGGTCCTGCTGGATGAGCCGATGGCGGGCGTGGCGTCGGGAGACGTGGCGGGACTGGTCGACAGCATCCGCGGGTTGCACGCCGAGACCGGATGCACGGTGCTGATGGTCGAGCACCACATCGAGGTGCTGATGGGTCTGGTCGACCTGGTGGCCGTGATGTACTTCGGCACCATCATCGCCGTGGACACTCCGCAGCGGATCATGGAGAACGTCACCGTGCAGAGCGCCTACCTGGGGACCGGAGCATGAGCGCCGCCATCCTGCAGGTGCGGAACCTGCGCGCGTCGATCGCCGGCCAGCAGGTCGTGGAGGACGTGAGCTTCGATGTGCCGGCGACGGGCATCACCGCGGTCCTCGGGCGCAACGGCGCCGGCAAGACGTCCACGCTGCGCGGCATCCTCGGACTCATCGCCCGCAGGGGCGAGGTGCTGCTGGACGGGGAGCGCATCGATGCGCTGCGCACGCACCGCATCGTGCAGCGCGGGGTGGGCTACGTGCCCGAGGAGCGCGAGGTGTTCGCGGGACTCACCGTCGCCGAGAACCTCGCGCTGGCCGAACGGCAGCGCGACCCGCGCCGCGAGTTCGTGGCGCAGCTGTTCCCGGATCTGGCCGCCAGGCGCGATCAGCGCGCGGGCACCCTGTCCGGCGGTCAGCAGCAGATGGTGTCGGTAGCCCGCGCCCTGCTCAACGACAACCGGCTGCTGCTGGTCGACGAGCCCACGAAGGGCCTCGCGCCCAAGATCGTCACCGAGGTCGCGGACGCGCTCGCCGAGGCCGCCACAACCGTCCCGATACTGCTCGTCGAGCAGAACCTCGAGGTCGTCCGCCGCCTGGCCGATCAGGCGATCGTGATCGCCGACGGCCGCGTGGTGCACACCGGTTCGGCATCCGAGATCCTCGACGACGCCGACCTGACCAGGCGCCTGCTGGGCGTCAGCGCGGAGGAGCACTCATGAGCACCCTGGTGCTGACCCTCATCATCGGCCTGGGCCTGGGCGCCCTGTACTTCCTGGTCGCCAGCGGACTGAGCCTGATCTACGGGCTGATGGGGGTGCTGAACTTCGCGCACGGCGCGTTCCTCAGCCTCAGCGCCTTCGTCGGCTGGGCCGTCGCGCAGGCGATCGGGGCCGACAGCTGGGGCGGGTTCCTGCTGTCGATCCTCGTCGGCGCGGTGGTCGGCGCGGTGTTCGCCGCCCTCACCGAGCTGGCGCTGATCCGGCCGCTCTATGAACGGCACATCGAACAGGTGCTGGTCACCGTCGGGCTGTCGTTCGCCGCCGTCGCGCTGTTCGACGGCATCTGGGGAACCGACCCGATCACGGTGCGGGGTCCGGTGTGGCTGAGCCGCACCACCGCGGTGCTCGGGGCCAGCATCCCGAACAAGTACTGGGTGCTCATCATCGCCGCCGTCGTCGTCCTCGCCGGCCTGGTCGTGTTCCTGCGGCGCACCCGCTACGGCATGATCATCCGCGCCGGCGTGGAGAACCGCGGCATGGTCACCGCCCTCGGCATCGACGTGCGCCGTTCGTTCACGCTGGTGTTCGCGATCGGCGGGGCGGCAGCCGGAATCGGGGGAGTGCTGGCCATGCACGCGATGACTTACGTGTCGGCGGGCCTCGGCGGCACGCTGCTGATCTTCGCCTTCATCGTGACCGTGGTCGGCGGACTCGGCTCGTTGACCGGCGCCGCGATCGCGTCGGTGCTGGTGGCCGTGCTGCAGCAGGTGGCCAACACCTATCTGGGCGGCACGGGCGACTTCATCGTCGTGATCCTGCTCGCGGTCGTGCTGCTGGTGCGACCGGCCGGACTGATGGGGAAGGCGGCATGACAATGCGCACAGGCAGTCCGGTCCGCACCTGGACCCCGCTCATCCTCGGCGTCGTGCTGGTCGTCGTGCTGGCGATCCTGCCGCTGCTGAACCTTTCGATCCCCGGCATCCTGCCCGGCCCGACCTACACTCCCGGCTCGCTGGCGCTGATGTCGCTGTGCATGGTGTTCGCCGCGCTCGCACTCTCGTACAACCTGATGCTGGGCACGGCCGGCATGCTGTCGTTCGGCCACGCGCTGTACTTCGGCGCCGGCGCGTACGGCCTCGGCATCGTGCTGCAGGCCGCGCAGCTGCCGCTCGTGCCCGGTGTGTTCGCAGCCCTGCTGGGCGGCATCGTCATCGCCGTGGTCACGGGCGCGGTGGCCATGCGGGTGAACGGCATCCCGTTCGCGATGGTCACCCTCGCCTTCGCGCAGGCCGGCTCCGTGCTGGTTCGCCGCAACCAGGCCGTCACCGGTGGCGAGGAGGGCCTCAGCCTGAACACGGCCGGCGTGCCCGACTGGATGGTCGGCGTGATCAACACCCGCAACCTGTACTGGGTGTCGCTCGCGGTCGTCGTGCTGGTCTACCTGATCGTGCTGTGGGTGGATCGCTCGCGCCTGGGACATCTGGCCGCCGCCGCACGCGAGAACGACCTGCGCGTGCGGGTGCTGGGCCTGCATCCTGCCCGCGCCAGGCTGATGGTCTTCGTGATCGCCGGGCTGTGCGCGTCGCTTGCCGGGATCGCCTATCTGCTGCTGCAGTCCGGCACCCAACCCAGCGCCGTGGGCGCCGACCTGACGATCACCGTGCTGGTGATGGTGGTCCTCGGCGGCGTCGGCTTCCGGTGGGGAGCGATCCTCGGCGGCGTCCTGTACACGATCCTCGACCAGCGCCTGACCGTGCTGGCCCGCGCCGACGCCATCCACCAGCTGCCGGACATCCTGCGCGTGCCGCTCTCCGAGCCGCTGTTCATCCTGGGTGTGCTGTTCATCCTCGTGGTGATGTTCCTGCCCGGCGGCATCGCCGGGACCGTCGACAGCAGTCTGCGGCGTCGTCGCGGCGGCTCCGCCTCGCCCGGATCGGGGGGCGTCGATGAGGGCGCCGCGGGGGTCGCGGCGTGATGATGGATGTCATGGCCGGAGCGCACACGATCGGACGGTGGCTGCGCGAGAGCGCGGCCGCCTCGCCCACGCGGATCGCCGTCGACGACAGAGGCGTCCGCACCGACTACCGGACGCTCGCCGCACGGGCGGATGCGCTGGCGACGAGACTGTCGGATGCCGGGTACGGCGCCGGCCAGCGCATCGCCACGCTCTCGGGCAACTCCACCGACCACGTCGTCGCGCTGTTCGCCTGCGCCGAGCTGGGCATCGCGTTCGTGCCGCTGTCGTGGCGGCTCACCCCGGGTGAGCTCGCGGCGTTAATCGCGCGGACGGCTCCGGCGCTGATGCTCATCGAGGACGAGCACGCGGCCCTCGCGTCGGCCGCCCTGGAGCTGGTGGACGCGCCCGTCGCGCAGGCGACGCTGGGCGTGTCCGGCGTGGAGCACGAGGTGCCGGAGTGCGCGGATGCCGTGCCCCGGCGCCCCGCGCGCGACGACGACCCGCTGCTGGTGATCTACACCTCGGGCAGCGAGGCGGCGCCCAAGGGCGTCGTGCTCACCCACGAGAACTGCTTCTGGAACAACCTCGCGCTGGATCGCGCCATGCCGCTGGGCGCCGATGACGTCGTGCTGGCCATGCTGCCGCAGTACCACGTGGCGGCGTGGAACGTGCAGCCGCTGCAGGCGTGGTGGCGCGGCGCGACCGTGGTGCTCGAGCGCTCCTTCGACCCGGGGCGCGTGCTGCAGCTGATCGCCGAGCGCGGCGTCACTGCCATCATGGGCGTGCCCACGCAGTACCGCATGCTGCAGCAGCATCCGCTCTGGCGCTCGGCCGACCTGTCCTCGCTGCACAGGGTCGTCGTCGGCGGCGCGACTGTTCCCGAGGATCTCGTCGCGAACTGGGCCGAGCGCGGCCTGGCCTTCACCCAGGGCTACGGCCTCACCGAGGCGGGGCCCAACGTGCTGTACCTGGCCCCTGAGCTGGTCGCAGGTCATCCCGGCGCTGTCGGGCGCCCGTATCCGGGCGTGGATGCGCGATTGGTGGATCCCGCGTCCGGCCTGGAGCTGCAGGGCGCGGCGACCGGCGAGCTGTGGGTGCGCGGCGCGAGCGTGTTCGGCGGCTATCTCGACGATCCCTCGGCGACCGCCCGCGCCAAGCAGGGGGAGTGGCTGCGCACCGGCGACCTGCTGCACCGCGATGCCGACGGCATCCACCGCGTCGTGGACCGGTTGAAGGAGATCTACGTCTCCGGCGGGGAGAACGTCGCCCCGGCCGAGGTGGAGCAGGCGCTCGACGCGCATCCGCTGGTGAGCTCCTCCGCCGTCGTCGGCGTGCCGGATGTGGTGTGGGGCGAGCGCGGCATCGCCTTCGTGGTGGCCGCCGGCCCGGTCTCCGCAGACGAACTCCGCGCCTTCGCAGCGCAGCGGCTGGCGTCGTTCAAACTCCCCGCCCGCATCGTCTTCGTCGACGACCTGCCCCGCTCGACCATCGAGAAGGTCGCCCGCGGCCGGCTGCGCGTCATGGCGCGCGACCTGCTCGCCGAGTCCCCCGTGAACGAGCAGCCTGTGAAGGAGCGTCATGACCACGCAGACCGATGATCCGCCTGTCTCTCCGGCGACGGGGCGGCCGCTGACCAAACGAGGTCAGCAGACCCGCCGCAGACTGCTGGAGGGCGCCGAGCAGGTGTTCGCCGACCTCGGATACCACGAGGCGTCGATCGTGAAGATCACCGAGCACGCCGGCGTCGCCCTCGGCACGTTCTACCTGTACTTCGACAGCAAGCAGGCCATCTTCGAAGCGCTGGTCGTCGACCTCAACAGCCGCGTGCGGCACTCGATGTCCGAGGCCATGGCGGGCGCCGCCGACCGTATCGCGGCCGAGCGGGCGGGATTCGAGGGCTTCTTCCGGTTCACGGCGCAGCATCCCGCGCTGTACCGCGTCGTGCGCGAGGCGGAGTTCGTCTCGCCCGCCATGCTCAAGCTGCACTACGAGCGCATCGTCGAGGGCTATCAGGCGGGGCTGGCCGCGGCACAGCGCGACGGCGAGGTCGCGGCGCAGCTGGACACCGAGGTGGTCGCCTGGGCGCTGATGGGCGCCGGCGAGCTGATCGGCATGCGCTACCTGCTCTGGGAGCGGGATGCCGACGGGCGACCGCCCGCCGAGATCGACCCGGCCGTCCTCGACGGCATGACCGGATTCATCACCCGGGCGCTGCGCCCGGACGCCACGGAAGGGGCAGCACGATGATCGAACAGGATCTCGCCGGACGGCGGGCCATCGTCACAGGAGGCGCCAGCGGGATCGGCCTGGCATGCGCGCGGGAGTTCGCGCGCCGCGGGGCGCACGTGACCATCGCCGATCTGAACGCGCAGGCGGCCGCGGCCGCCGCCGAGGAGATCGGCGGCGAGGCCTGGGAGGTCGACCTCTCCGACACGAAGGCTCTGGACACGGTGTCGCTGGATGCCGACATCCTGGTCAACAACGCGGGCATCCAGCGGGTCAGCCCGATCACGGAGTTCGACCCGGACGCGTTCCGACTCATCCAGCGGATCATGCTCGAGGCGCCGTTCCTGCTGATCCGCGCAGTGCTGCCCGGTATGTACGAGCGCGGCTGGGGCAGGGTCGTCAACATCTCCAGCGTGCACGGCTTGCGTGCGAGCGCCTTCAAGTCGGCGTACGTCGCGGCCAAGCACGGGCTGGAGGGCTTGTCCAAGGTGACGGCGCTCGAGGGCGGGCCGCACGGTGTCACCAGCAACTGCATCAACCCCGGGTACGTGCGCACCCCGCTGGTCGAGAAGCAGATCGCCGACCAGGCGCGTGTGCACGACATCCCGGAGAGCGAGGTGGTGGAGCGGATCATGCTCACAGAGAGCGCCATCAAGCGACTCGTGGAGGCGACCGAGGTCGCGTCGCTGGCAGGCTGGCTGGCATCGGACGCCGCAGGCATGGTCACCGGCGCCTCCTACACGATGGACGGCGGATGGAGCGCCCGATGAGCTCGCACGTCTATCGCACGATCGATGTGCCCGTCTCCGGCGGTGCGCTGCGAGTAGGCGTCTGGGAGCCGGAGGGCGAGGCCACCGGCAGCGCGCTGCTGATCCACGGCGTCACGTCCTCGCACCTGGCCTGGCCGTTCGTGGTGAGGCAGCTGCCCGGCATCCGCCTGATCGCTCCCGACCTGCGCGGCCGAGGGATGAGCAGCACCGTGCACGGGGCGGCGGGCATGGCCGCGCACGCCGACGACATGGCCGCGGTGCTGGATGCTGTGGGCATCGGATCCACGACCGTGGTCGGGCACTCGATGGGCGCGTTCGTCGCCGTGGCGTTCGCCCACCGGCATCCGGACCGTGTCCGCGACCTGGTGCTCGTGGACGGCGGATTCCCGCTCGACCTGCCCGCCGGCGTCGACCCCGACCAGCTGGTGCAGGTGGTGCTGGGGCCGGTCGCCGAGCGGCTGTCGATGCGGTGGTCCGGCGTGCAGGAGTACACCGACACCTTCTGGCGCCACCACCCCGCGCTGGTCGATGACTGGAGCGACGAGGTGGAGCAGTACATCGCCTACGACCTCGTGCCCGACGGCGACGCATTCCGCGCGGCGACCACGTACGAGTCGATGGCGGATGACACGCGGGACATGAACGTGGGCACTCTGCTGCCCGAGGCGCTGGCGGCGCTGTCGAAGCCGACGCTGTTCATCACCGTGCCGCGCGGCCTGCAGAACGAGACGCCGGGCCTGTACCCGCCCGCGCATCTGGCGGATCTGCTGACGGCATTCCCCCAGGTGCGGCACGTGCACCTGGACGACCTCAACCATTACACGGTGGTGATGTCCGAGCGGGGCGCGGCGATGCTCGCGCCGCTGATCCGCGCCGAACTCGGCTGACTCAGCGCCTGGCTGGACTGACTCAGCGCCTGGCGCCGGCGATCCGCGAGGACAGCTGGTGCGCGTGCGCGAGGAGCGTTCGGCCGAGCTGCGGCATCCGGTCCGGGCCGAAGCGGAACTCCGCACCGGTGAGGCTCAGCGCCCACTCGGCGCGGCCCTCCCTGTTGAACACCGCGGCGCCGATGCCCCAGGATCCCTCCACGATCAGGCCCGGGTTGATGGCGTAACCGCGGGCCTTGGTCTCGGCCAGGCGCCGGCGCAAGGGGACGGGGCCGTGCGGGGCCCCCCAGCGCTGCTCCAGCTCGGGGTGCCGCTCCAGGTAGGCATCCATATCGTGGGCGGGCAGGAACGACAGGATGGCGATCCCGGCGCTCGCGACGCCGAGCGGGAAGCGGATGCCCTCGCTGAGGACGAACGAGCGGATCGGGAAAGGCCCCTCCTCGCGGATCAGGCACACGGTCTCATCCGCCCGGCGCGCGGAGAGGAACGCGCTCTCCTCGGTCTGCACGGCCAGCGACCGCACGATGTCCCGCGCGAGCTCGGTCACGTCGTAGCGCGAGGCCGCGACGGTTCCCATGAGGTAGAGCTCCGGGCCGGGAGTCCAGCGCGAGGTCACCGGGTCCTGATCCACCAGCCCCTCCACGCGCAGCGCGGTCAGCAGCCGATGCGCCGTGGAGCGGCTGAGCCCGGCATCCGCCGCCAGCCGGTGCAGGGGAGCGCCGTCGGCCGTCGCCGACACCAGCCGCAGCAGCGACGATGCGCGGGCGATGGCCTGCGCGCCGGGTACCGTGCGGCGACCGGGGGAGGAGGATTCCATAATGTGGACGCTAGTCGGATCCGTGACCACATCGCAAGCATCCGCTTGCCGCTCCCACGCGATGCGACGGATGCTGGAGGGGAACCATCACGAAGGAGTGACCTGTGATCGACAAACAGTTCGCAACAGCGGCCGAGGCGGTCGCCGACATCCCCGACGGCGCCTCTCTCGCGGTCGGAGGCTTCGGGCTCTCGGGCAACCCGATGATCCTCATCGAGGCGCTGCTCGCCCAGGGGACCAAGGACCTGAGCGTCGTCAGCAACAACTGCGGCGTGGACGACTGGGGGCTGGGCGTGCTCCTGGGCGCCCAGCGCATCCGCAAGATGACGTCGTCGTACGTCGGCGAGAACAAGGAGTTCGAGCGGCAGTTCCTCGAGGGCGACCTCGAGCTGGAGCTCACCCCGCAGGGCACCCTGGCCGAGAAGCTGCGCGCCGGCGGATCCGGCATCGCCGCGTTCTACACGCAGACGGGTGTGGGCACGCAGGTGGCCGAGGGCGGTCTGCCGCGCCGGTACAACGCCGACGGCACGATCGCTGTCGCCTCGCCGGTCAAGGAGACCCGCACCTTCGACTTCCACGGCGAACCGCGGGAGTTCGTGCTGGAGGAGTCCATCACGACCGACTTCGCCCTCGTGCATGCGCTCAAGGGCGACCGGCACGGCAACCTGGTCTTCAACATGGCCGCCCGCAACTTCAACCCGCTGGCAGCCATGGCCGGCCGCGTGTGCATCGCGCAGGTCGAGCAGCTGGTCGAGCCCGGCGAGCTGCCGCCGGATGCCGTGCACCTGCCGGGCGTGTTCGTGCATCGCGTCGTGGAGGTCGGCACCGACATCGAGAAGCGCATCGAACGGCGCACCGTCAAGGGAGGGAACTGATCATGGCACTCACCCGTGAGGAGATGGCGGCCCGCGCCGCGCAGGAGCTGACCGACGGATCATACGTCAACCTCGGCATCGGCCTGCCCACCAAGGTGCCGAACCACGTGCCCGACGGCGTCACCGTCGTGCTGCAGTCCGAGAACGGCATCCTGGGCGTCGGGCCGTACCCGACCGAGGAGAATGTCGACGCCGACCTGATCAACGCCGGCAAGGAGACCGTCACGCTGCTTCCCGGTGCGGCGTTCTTCGACTCCGCCACCAGCTTCGGCATGATCCGCGGCGGCAAGATCGACGCCGCGATCCTCGGCGCCATGCAGGTGTCCGCGACCGGAGACCTGGCCAACTGGATGATTCCCGGCAAGATGGTCAAGGGGCCCGGCGGTGCGATGGACCTCGTGCACGGGGCCGGGCGCGTGATCGTCCTGATGGAGCACGTCGCCAAGGACGGCTCCGCCAAGATCGTGAACGAGTGCTCCCTGCCGCTGACCGGGCGAGGAGTGGTCGACCGCATCATCACCGACCTCGCCGTCATCGACGTCACCCCCGAAGGGCTCGTGCTCATCGAGACCGCACCGGGCGTGAGCGTGCAGGAGGTCATCGACGCCACCGAGCCGGCGCTGACCGTCTCGGAGAATCTGAAGGAGAACTCATGAGCGACATCGTCATCGTCGCAGCCGCCCGCACCCCGCAGGGACGGCTCAAGGGACAGCTGGCATCGTTCACCGCGCCGCAGCTGGGATCGTTCGCGATCCGCGGCGCCCTCGAGCAGGGCGGGGTCGCGCCCGGTGACGTGGATGCGGTGATCATGGGCCAGGTGCTTGCGGCGGGATCCGGCCAGAATGCCGCCCGCCAGGCCGCCATCGGCGCCGGCATCGGCTGGGACGTGCCCGCCAGCTCGGTGAACAAGGTGTGCCTGTCGGGCATGACCGCCATCATCGACGCGTACCGGATGATCCGGCTCGGAGACGCCACGACCGTCGTCGCCGGCGGCATGGAGTCCATGACCCGCGCCCCGCATCTGCTGATGGGCTCGCGCGACGGCTGGTCGTACGGCACCGTCGAGGTGCTCGACCACATGGCGTACGACGGGCTCACCGATGCGTACGACCGCGAGAGCATGGGCGCCTCCACCGAGCGGCAGAACCCGCGCTACGAGATGACCCGCGAGCTGCAGGACGCCGTCGCGGCGCTCTCGCATCAGCGTGCCGCCGCCGGTCAGGCAGAGGGGGCATTCGATGCGGAGATCGTCCCCGTCACAGTGCAGCCCCGCAGGGGCGACCCGATCGTGCTCACCGAGGACGAGGGCGTGCGGCCGGACACCACCGTGGAGACGCTCGCGAAACTGCGCCCGGCCTTCGCCGAGGGCGGCTCGATCACCGCCGGCAACTCCTCGCAGATATCCGACGGCGCGGCCGCGGTGATCGTCACCACCCGTGAGAACGCCGAGGCGAAGGGATGGCCGGTGCTGGCCGTCATCGGCGCCAACGGTCAGGTCGCGGGCCCGGACAACTCGCTGCAGGCGCAGCCCGCCAGGGCCATCGAGAAGGCGCTGTCCAAGCAGGGGATCACCACTGCCGATCTCGACCTCGTGGAGATCAACGAGGCGTTCGGCGCGGTGGTCGCGCGCTCGCAGCAGGAGCTGGGACTGTCCAGCGACATCGTCAACGTGCACGGCGGCGGCATCGCCATCGGGCATCCGATCGGCGTCAGCGGCACCCGACTGATCGTGCATCTCGCGCACGAGCTCGCGAAGCGCGGCTCGGGCACCGCGGTCGCGGCACTCTGCGGCGGCGGTGGCCAGGGCGAGGCGCTGGTCCTCACGCGCTGATCGACTGCGACGATTCGACGGGCTCAGCGGCCCAATCACATGGGTCCCTGAGCCTGTCGAAGGGGCGGGTCCGTCGGAGAAGCGCCGGGTTCAGCGCTTGGTGGCCTTCGCTGCCTTCTCGGCGGCCTTGCGCTGCTTCTTCGCGCGCTTGGACTGCTTCGGAGCCAGCGGCGAGTCCGGGGCCACTGCGATGCCGTGCGCGTCGCGGCGCATGTCCACGGCGGCGCCGATGGCCAGCGCCAGGGTGATGCCCCAGCTCAGCCACGCCAGCATGGCGCGCCAGGTGATGGGGGCGTCGCGGGTGCCGCGCAGCAGTGACATTCCGGCCGTGATGGCGCCGATGAGTCCGGTGCTGAAGAGATACCGCATGGAATCACGTTAGCCGAGGTCCCCGCCGGCACGGGTAGACTGTGGGGCAGTTCCAGCTGTGTATCTACCGGCCGCCGGCTTCCCGGCGGACAGCGGCGGCACCCGACCCGGCGTCGGTCAGACGCCCGAGAGCCATGACACAGATCTCCTCCTCACCGAGCCTGCTCCGACTTGCGGGCCTGCCGTACTTCCTGATCGCGTTCGTCGCGAGACTGCCGTTCGCGATGATGGTCGTGGGCGTGCTGACGATCGTCGTCAGCGTGCGCGAGTCGCTCACCCTGGGCGGTCTCACCTCCGCCGTCGTGGGTCTCGGCACTGCGGTGGTCGGCCCGTTCCTGGGCGCCGCCGCCGATCGCTACGGCCAGCGGCTGGTGCTGGTCGCCACGGCCGTGCTGAACTCCGCGATGCTGGCGGCGTTCGCGCTGGTGGTGTACAGCCCGGCGGGCGACGCCCCGGTGCTGCTGGCGGCGTTCGCGATCGGCGCCACCGCGCCGCAGGTCTCGCCGATGTCCCGTTCGCGACTGGTCACCATCATCGACGAGCGGATGCCGGAATCCCGGCGTGCCCGCACGACCTCGTCCACCATGTCCTACGAGTCGGCTGCGGACGAGTCCGTGTTCGTCTTCGGCCCCTTCCTGGTGGGCGCGCTGGCGTCGTTCATCGCACCCTGGGCGCCGATGGCGCTGGCCTCCGTACTGACACTGCTGTTCGTCGGCGCCTTCGCCCTGCATCCCACCGGCAGGCACGTGTCCATCACGCGCGCCGCCGACGGCAGCGCGCCCTCGGCGGCATCCGAGCTGTTCCGGCCGGTGCTGCTGGTGGTGGTCGCCGGCATCTTCGGCGTGGGGCTCTTCTTCGGCGCCACGCTCACCGCGCTGACCTCGTTCATGGCCGATCGGGGGCTCCCCGAGCAGGCCGGTCTGCTGTACGGCGTGATGGGCATCGGATCTGCGATCCTCGCGCTCGGGGTGGCATGGCTGCCGCCGCGGTTCACCCTGCACGCCCGGTGGCTGTTCTTCGGCGCCATCCTGCTGGCGGGGTCGGTGCTGGTGGCCACGGCATCCGAGGTCTGGATGATGACGCTCGCACTGGCCATCCTCGGCATCGGCGTGGGCCCGACCCTGGTCACGCTGTACAGCCTGGGCGCCGCACGCAGCCCGCTGGGGCGCTCCGCCACGGTGATGACCATGCTGGGGTCCGGCGTCGTCGTGGGTCAGGCCGCGGCGGCAGCCGTCACCGGCGCGCTGGCCGAGGGCGTCGGCACGTCCGCGTCGCTGCTCATGCCGCTGGCGGCATCCGCGGTGGTGGTGATCTGCGGCATCCTCAACCGCGTCCTGTCGCGCACGCGGCACTGACGGCTCTTCGCTCGGTAGCCTGGAGGCACCGAGCAGAGGAGCCTTCATGGTCGCCGCAGAATTCGTCGTCGTCGCCAACAGGCTGCCGGTCGACCGAGTCGTCACCGCCGACGGCGAGGAGATCTGGCGCACGTCGCCGGGCGGACTGGTGGCGGCGCTGGAGCCGATGATGCACACCGTCGACGGCGCATGGGTGGGCTGGGCGGGCATGCCCGACCTGGAACTCGCGCCGTTCACGGCCGACGGCATCCGCCTGCTGCCGGTGCCGCTGTCCGCGAGCGAGATCCAGCTGTACTACGAGGGCTTCTCCAACGACACCATCTGGCCGCTGTACCACGACGTGATCGCTCCGCCGCAGTTCCACCGGGAGTGGTGGGACGCCTACGTCACCGTGAACCTGCGCTTCGCCGAGGCCGCCGCGACGGCCGTCGCGAAGGGCGGCACCGTCTGGGTGCACGACTACCAGCTTCAGCTGGTGCCGGAGATGGTGCGCAACCTGCGGCCCGACGTCACGATCGGCTACTTCCACCACATCCCTTTCCCCGCGCACAGCCTGTACGCGCAGCTGCCGTGGCGGGACCAGGTGCTGCGCGGCCTGCTGGGCGCCGATGTCATCGGCTTCCAGCGCGCGCAGGACGCCGCCAACTTCATCGCCGCGGTCAAGCGCAGGCTGGGATACGAGACGAAGGCCGCCCTGGTGGCCATGCCCGACGGCCGCCACGTGCACGTGAAGGCGTTCCCGATCTCCATCGACACCACGCCGTACCGCGAGCTGGCGCGCCGCCCGGACATCCGCGCGCGCGCCGCGGAGATCCGTGCGGGCCTGGGCAACCCGAAGCGCATCCTGCTGGGCGTGGACCGGTTGGACTACACCAAGGGCATCCGTCACCGGATCAAGGCGTATGGCGAACTGCTGGACCAGGGACGCATCTCGGTCGAGGATGCGACGTTCATCCAGGTAGCCAGCCCCAGCAGAGAGCGCGTGGACGCCTACGTGCACCTGCGCGACGAGGTGGAGCTGGCCATCGGACGCATCAACGGCGATCACGACACGCTCGGGCACACCGCCATCCGCTACCTGCACCAGGGCTTCCCCCGCGAGGAGATGGTGGCGATGTACCTGGCAGCCGATGTGATGCTCGTCACCGCCCTGCGGGACGGCATGAACCTCGTCGCCAAGGAGTACGTCGCCACGCGCGCCGACAACCGCGGAGTCCTCGTCCTCAGCGAGTTCACGGGGGCGTCGGACGAGCTCAAGCAGGTGGTGCGCGTGAACCCGCACGACATCGAGGGCATGAAGGATGCCATCGTCGCGGCGCTGGAGATGCCGCGAGAGGAGCAGGCCAGGCGCATGCGATCGCTGCGCAAGCGCGTGCTCGAGCACGACGTGGACGCCTGGTCGCGCTCGTTCCTGAAGGCGCTCGAGCACGCCGCAGCCCACCGCCACCACACCCATGAGCAGGAGCACGCATGACCCGCCGCTGGACCGCAGCCACGCCCGACACCGCCGTCACCGCCATCGCCCGCACGACCGTGCTGCTGGTGGCGCTGGACTTCGACGGCACCGCATCCCCGCTGGTGCCCGATCCGATGCAGGCCAGGGCGCTGCCCTCCGTCACCGCGGCGGTGGCGCGGCTGGCGCTCCTGCCCGACACCGAGGTCGCGTACGTGTCCGGTCGCAGCCTGGTCCATCTGCGCGAGATCGCCGAGCACGACGACGACTCGCCGGTGATCCTGGCGGGATCCCACGGCGCGCAGTACTGGTTCCCCGGCGAGGGCGAGGCGGATGCCGGTGAGACGGCCCAGGAGCGCGAACTGCGCGAATCGCTGTTCGATGAGCTGGAGCCGCTGCTCGAGCAGTACCCCGGCGTGGAGCTGGAGCGCAAGACCTTCGGCGTGGGCGTGCTCGGCAGACCCGCCGATCCGGCCGTGGAGCGGGCGGCGTTCTCCGCCGTCGACGAGGTGATGGCCCGGAGGGCGGCGCGCTGGCGGCGGCGCACCGGGGATCGCATCCTGGAGTTCTCCTCGAGACAGGAGGGCAAGGATGCCGCGATCCGGACGCTGCGCGACCGCACCGGTGCCACCGGCATCCTCTTCGCCGGGGATGACGTGACCGACGAGGACGCCCTGCGGGTGCTGGAGGACGGCGATCTCGGCGTGCGTGTGGGGGAGGGGGAGACCTCGGCGACGCTGCGCGTGGACTCCCCGCAGCAGATCGCCGAGCTTCTCGACGTCATCGCGGCCGAACGCGCCACGGGGCGGGAATAGACTGCCGTCATGTCCACCCGAGAAGACCCCCCCGGCGCGCCCGGCGCGCATCCCGAAATCGACATCAAGCCGCGCAGCCGCGTCGTCACCGACGGCATCGAGGCGACCACATCCCGCGGAATGCTCCGTGCCGTCGGCATGGGCGACGCGGACTGGGACAAGCCCCAGATCGGCATCGCGTCGAGCTGGAATGAGATCACCCCCTGCAACCTGAGCCTGGACCGGCTCGCGCAGGCGGCGAAGGAGGGCGTGCACTCCGGCGGCGGCTACCCGCTGCAGTTCGGCACCATCTCCGTCTCGGACGGCATCTCGATGGGTCACGAGGGCATGCACTTCTCGCTGGTGTCGCGCGAGGTCATCGCCGACTCCGTCGAGACCGTGATGATGGCCGAGCGCCTCGACGGCAGCGTGCTGCTGGCCGGCTGCGACAAGTCCATCCCCGGCATGCTGATGGCCAGCGCCCGCCTGGGCCTGTCCAGCGTGTTCCTGTACGCCGGCTCCATCGCCCCGGGCTGGGTCAAGCTCTCGGACGGCACCGAGAAGGACATCACCATCATCGACTCCTTCGAGGGCGTCGGCGCGTGTCGCGCCGGCCGCATGACCGAGGAGGACCTCAAGCGCATCGAGTGCGCGTTCGCTCCCGGTGAGGGCGCCTGCGGCGGCATGTACACCGCCAACACCATGGCGTCGATGGCCGAGGCACTCGGTCTCAGCATCCCCGGCTCCGCCGCCCCGCCGGCGGCCGACCGCCGCCGCGACTACTTCGCGCACCGCTCCGGTGAGGCCGTCGTCAACCTGCTCCGCCAGGGCATCACCACCAAGGACATCCTCACCAAGGAATCGTTCGAGAACGCCATCTCGCTGCTGATGGCGCTGGGCGGTTCCACGAACGCGGTGCTGCACCTGCTGGCCATCGCCAACGAGGCCGGCGTCGACCTGAGCCTGCACGACTTCAACCGCATCGGCGACAAGGTCCCGCATGTGGGCGACCTCAAGCCCTTCGGCCAGTACGTCATGAACGACGTCGACCGGCACGGCGGCATCCCCGTGATCATGAAGGCGATGCTCGACGAGGGCTACCTGCACGGCGACGCGCTGACCGTCACCGGCAAGACCCTCGCCGAGAACCTGAAGGAGCTGGACCCCGCCCCCATCGACGGCGAGGTCATCCGCACCTTCGACAACCCCATCCACGGCACCGGCGGCATCACGATCCTGCACGGGTCGATGGCGCCCGAGGGCGCTGTGGTGAAGACCGCGGGCTTCGACGCCGCGGTGTTCGAGGGCCCGGCACGCGTGTTCGAGCGCGAGCGCGCGGCCATGGATGCGCTCGCCGACGGCGACATCAAGGCCGGCGACGTGGTCGTCATCCGCTACGAGGGTCCCAAGGGCGGCCCCGGCATGCGCGAGATGCTGGCGATCACCGGCGCCATCAAGGGCGCGGGGCTCGGAAAAGATGTACTACTCTTGACAGACGGTCGATTCTCAGGCGGCACAACCGGCCTGTGCATCGGCCACATAGCACCCGAAGCGGTGGACGCAGGTCCCATCGCCTTCGTGCGCGATGGTGATCTGATACGGGTCGATATCGCGGCTCGCTCCCTCGAGCTACTCGTCGAGGAGGCAGAGCTGAGCTCCCGCCATGAGGGCTGGGAGCCCCTTCCTCCGCGCTATACCCGTGGCGTCCTCGCCAAGTTCGCTCGCCTCGTGCGCTCTGCCTCGCAGGGCGCCGTCACCGGCTGATCCTCGATCGCCGCCCCCGCCGAGCCGGCTTCGAAATCCATCAGATCATCTAGGAAAGACATGACTCCTCCCGACTCCGCAACCGCCGTGCCGCGGCCGCCGGCTCGCTCCGCTTCCGCTCCCGAGATCTCGGGAGCGGAGGCGGTCGTCCGGTCGCTCGAGAATCTGGGCGTGACCGACGTGTTCGGCCTCCCCGGCGGGGCGATCCTCCCGGTCTACGACCCGCTGATGGACGCCTCGAACCTGCGGCACATCCTCGTCCGGCACGAGCAGGGCGCCGGGCACGCGGCGGAGGGATACGCGTCGGCATCCGGGAAGGTCGGTGTGTGCATCGCCACCTCCGGTCCTGGAGCGACCAACCTGGTCACCGCGATCGCCGACGCGTACATGGATTCCGTGCCGATGGTCGCGATCACCGGTCAGGTCTTCTCCACGCTGATGGGAACGGATGCCTTCCAGGAGGCCGACATCGTGGGCATCACGATGCCGGTCACCAAGCACTCCTTCCTGGTCAAGCGCGCGGCGGACATCCCCGGGGCCATCGCGGCGGCCTTCGAGATCGCCTCGACGGGTCGCCCCGGTCCGGTGCTCGTGGACATCACGAAGGACGCGCAGCAGGCGCTGGCGCCCTTCCACTGGCCGCCGAAGATGGACCTGCCCGGCTACCGCCCGGTGACCAAGGCGCACGGCAAGCAGATCCAGGCCGCGGCCACCCTGCTCGCCGAGGCCAAGAAGCCGGTGCTGTACGTCGGCGGCGGCGTGATCCGCGGTCACGCCTCCCAGGAGCTGCGCGTGCTGGCGGAGTCCACCGGCGCCCCCGTGGTCACCACGCTGATGGCCCGCGGCGCGTTCCCCGACTCGCACCCGCAGCACCTGGGCATGCCGGGCATGCACGGCACGGTCCCGGCCGTGCTGGCACTGCAGGAGGCCGACCTGATCGTCTCGCTGGGCGCGCGGTTCGACGACCGCGTCACCGGAAAGGTGAAGCTGTTCGCCCCGCACGCCAAGATCGTGCACGTGGACATAGACCCCGCCGAGATCTCCAAGATCCGCACGGCCGACGTTCCCATCGTGGGCGATGTGAAGGACGTGCTGGTCGACCTGGACACCGCGTTCCGCAGCGTGCTCTCGGGCGGCAGCCCCGACACCGAGGAGTGGTGGTCGTACCTCGACGGGCTCAAGTCAGAGTTCCCGCTGGGCTTCACGGCTCCCACCGACGGCCTGATGTCGCCGCAGTACGTCATCCAGCGCATCGGCGAGCTGACAGGGCCCGAGGCCGTGTACGCGGCGGGCGTCGGCCAGCACCAGATGTGGGCCGCGCAGTTCATCAAGTACGAGCGCCCCAACTCGTGGCTGAACTCCGGCGGTGCCGGCACCATGGGCTACTCCGTGCCGGCCGCAATGGGCGCGAAGGTCGCGGAGCCGGACCGCGTGGTGTGGTCGATCGACGGCGACGGATGCTTCCAGATGACCAATCAGGAGCTCGCGACCTGCGTCATCAACAACATCCCCATCAAGGTCGCCATCATCAACAACTCCTCGCTGGGCATGGTGCGCCAGTGGCAGACGCTGTTCTACGACGGCCGCCACTCCAACACCGACCTGAACACGGGAGCGGGGACGGTCCGCATCCCCGACTTCGTCAAGCTCGCCGAGGCGTACGGCTGCCTCGCCATCCGCGTGGAGAGCGAGGACGAGGTGGACGCCGCGATCAAGCTCGCTCTGGAGACGAACGACCGCCCGGTGGTGATCGACTTCGTCGTCAGTGCGGATGCCATGGTGTGGCCGATGGTGCCACAGGGAGTCAGCAACAGCTACGTCCAGTACGCGCGCGACCACGCGCCGGCCTTCGACCAGGAGATCTGAATCATGGCATCGCATGTGCTGAGCCTGCTGGTGGAGGACACCCCCGGCATCCTGACCCGCGTGGCGGGGCTGTTCGCCCGCCGCGGCTTCAACATCGAGTCGCTCGCCGTGGGCGTGACCGAGGTGCCCGGCATCTCGCGCATCACCGTCGTCGTCGACGTCGAGGACCTGCCGCTCGAGCAGGTCACCAAGCAGCTGAACAAGCTCATCAACCTGATCAAGATCGTCGAGCTCGAGCAGTCCTCGTCGGTGCAGCGCGAGCACATGCTCATCAAGGTGCGCACCGACAACAACACCCGCTCGAACGTGCTCGAGGTCGTCAACCTGTTCCGCGCCTCGGTCGTCGACTACGCGCCCGACGCACTGGTGGTCGAGGTCACCGGCGACCAGGGCAAGGCGCAGGCGCTGCTGCGGGCGCTGGAGCCGTTCGGCATCAAGGAGCTGGCCCAGTCGGGCCTGGTCGCCATCGGCCGCGGCGGCAAGAGCATCACCGAGCGCGTGCTGCGCGGCTGACCCCCAGAACTTCAAAACCACAACCAAGGAGAAACAACACCGTGAGCACCGAGATCTTCTACGACGACGACGCTGACCTCTCGATCATCCAGAGCAAGAAGGTCGCCATCGTCGGCTACGGCTCCCAGGGCCACGCGCACGCGATGAACCTGCGCGACTCGGGCGTCGAGGTCGCCATCGCCCTCAAGGAGGGCTCCAAGTCGATCGCGAAGGCGGAGGAGGCCGGCTTCCCGGTCAAGTCCGTCGCCGACGCCGCCGACTGGGCCGACGTCATCATGATCCTCGCGCCGGACCAGACCCAGCGCACCATCTACAACGAGTCGATCAAGGAGCACCTGAAGCCCGGCAAGGCGCTGGCCTTCGCGCACGGCTTCAACATCCGCTTCGGCTACATCGACGCGCCCGAGGGCGTGGACGTCATCCTCGTCGCCCCGAAGGCCCCCGGCCACACCGTGCGACGCGAGTTCGTCGCCGGCCGCGGCACCCCGGATGTCGTGGGCGTCGAGCGCGACGCGTCCGGCAACGCCTGGCCGCTGACGCTGTCCTACGCCAAGGGCATCGGCGGCACCCGCGCCGGCGTCATCAAGACGACCTTCACGGAGGAGACCGAGACCGACCTGTTCGGCGAGCAGGCCGTGCTGTGCGGCGGCGTGAGCCACCTGGTGCAGGCCGGCTTCGAGACCCTCGTCGAGGCCGGCTACCAGCCGCAGATCGCCTACTTCGAGGTGCTGCACGAGCTCAAGCTCATCGTCGACCTGATGTGGGAGGGCGGCATCGCCAAGCAGCGCTGGTCGATCTCCGACACCGCCGAGTTCGGCGACTACGTCTCCGGTCCCCGCATCATCGACGCCGGCGTCAAGGCGCGCATGAAGGAGGTGCTGGGCGACATCCAGTCCGGTGCGTTCGCCAAGCGCTTCATCGACGACCAGGACAACGGCGCCAAGGAGTTCCTGGCCCTTCGCGAGAAGGAGCAGGGTCACCAGATCGAGGCCACCGGCAAGGAGCTGCGCGCGCTGTTCGCCTGGAAGCAGAACGACGAGGACTACGTCGAGGGCAGCGCTGCGCGCTGATCATCGCACCTCACACGAAGGGCGCCCCGGATTCCACCGGGGCGCCCTTCGGCGTTGTCGGAGCGGTGGATGCCGCGATCGCTACTGCAGCACGACGCCCTCGCCGACCACGCGCAGCGCGACATGGCGACCCGGGCGTGTGAGCGCCGTGTTCCAGTGCCGGATCGTGATGCTGGGGGCGTCCGGGGGCAGCCGGGGATCGGCATCCGCCCTGGGTTCCAGATGGATGCGCACCGAGCTCTCCGCGCCGAAGTAGATGCCGTCCTCGACGGTGCCTCGGACGGGGGAGTTCGCGACGATCTGCACCTGCTCGGGGCGCAGCATGAGCTGCACGCGTCCCTGCACCGGCGGGTTGCGCACCGGCACGAAGCCGAGGGCGCACGACGCCAGGGAGCCGTCCAGCCAGGCGTCCAGCACGATGGCCTCGCCGAGGAACTCCGCCACGCCGCGGTCGACCGGGCGGGTGTACACGACGAACGGATGCCCGGTCTGCACCAGCTCGCCGTCGCGCATCACCGCGACCTGATCGGCGAAGCTCAGCGCCTCGGACTGGTCGTGGGTGACGAGGATTGCCGTGGTGCCGGCCAGGGCGAGGATCTCCGACACCGCACGGCGGGTGGCGGCGCGCAGCCCGGTGTCCAGCGCGGAGAACGGCTCGTCCAGCAGCATCAGCTCGGGCTCGCGGGCCAGCGCGCGAGCGATGGCCACGCGCTGCTGCTGGCCGCCGGAGAGCTGGTCGGGCCGGCGGGTCGCGAAGTCCTGGGGCAGGGAGACGAGGTCGAGGAGGTCGTGCACGCGGTCTCGGCGCGCGGTGCGGCTCAGATGGTCCAGACCGAACGCGATGTTGCGTGCGACGGTCAGATGCGGGAACAGACCGCCGTCCTGCGTGACGTACCCGATGCCGCGACGATGCACGGGCACCCACGGCGCCCCGGGGCCGGCGACCTGCGTGTCGCCCAGGCGCACCTGGCCGCTGTCGGGTCGTGTGAAGCCGGCGATCACCCGCAGCAGAGTCGTCTTGCCCGACCCCGAAGCACCGACGATCGCCGTGGTGCCGCCCTGCTGCACGGCCAGGTTCACACCGTGCAGCACCTCGCGACCGCCATAGGAGGCGGTGACGCCCTCGACCAGCAGGTGCGCCGTGGGGATGGAGCCGGTCCCCGGTGTGGGCACGGCGCCGATGGATCCGAGATTGCGCGCGGTCATCAGCTGGTCGCCTTCGTGTTCGAGATGGTCGTGGACTGCCGGAACAGCAGGTACGTCATGGGTGCCGACAGCAGGATCAGCAGCAGCGCGTAGGGTGCGGCGCCGGCGAAGTCGATCTCGCTGGACAGGCTCCAGAACCTGGTGGCCAGCGTCTGCACGCCGATGGGGGACAGCAGCAGAGTGGCGGTCAGCTCGCCGGCGATGGCCAGGAACACCAGCGCCAGCGCGGCAGCCGTCGAGGGGGCGACCAGACGCAGCGTCACGCTGAGGAACGCGCGTGCCGGCGTGCGCCCCAGCGCCTGCGCGGCCTCCTCCAGCTGCGGCGGCGCCTGCGCGATGCCGGCCTGCAGCGGTACCAGCGCGCGCGGCAGATACAGCAGCGCGTAGGCGATCATCAGCAGCAGTGCGGTCTGGTACACCGCCGGCACGAATGCCAGCGACACGGTCACCAGGGCGAGGGCCAGCACGATGCCGGGCATGGAGCTGGTGAAGTAGTTGGTGCGCTCCAGCATCCTGCTCATCCGCCCGGGATACCGCACTGCCAGCCACGACAGCGGAAACGCCGCGATGACCGTCAGGATGCCGCCGCCGAGAGCGAGACCCAGGGTCTGCATCAGCGAGGAGACCAGCTCGGGCGCCTGCCAGACTCCGGCGCCGCCGTGGACCAGCCACCCGCCGATGACCACGGCCGGCACACCCAGCGAGAGGCCCGCGACGATCACCATCCCCAGCTGAGCCGGAGCATGCCACGGACCCAGCCGCGCGAGCGTGGGCGGCGCCACCGTGCCGGAGCCGATCCTCGCGTACCGTGCTCGCCCGCGGGCCCGGCTCTCCAGCACCAGCAGCGCCAGGCACAGCAGGGTGAGCACGCCGGCGAGCATGCTGCCCGCCGAGCCGTTGAACGTGGAGCGGTACTGATCCATGATCGCCGTGGTGAAGGTGTCGAAGCGGATCAGCGCGAAGGCGCCGTACTCGCTCAGCAGGTGCAGGCCCACCAGCAGCGCCCCGCCGAGCAGCGCCAGGCGCAGCTGCGGGATCACCGTGCCGAAGAACACCCGCACCGGGCCGCGGCCCAGGCTCGCAGCGGTCTGCTCGAGAGCGGGGTCCAGTCCTGCGAGGGCCGCCCGCACGGGGAAGTACACCAGCGGGAAGTACGACAGCGTCGACAGCAGCACGCCCGAGGCCAGACCCGCCATGGACGGGATGACGCTCACCCAGGCGTAGGAGTTCACGAACGCGGGGATGGCCAGCGGCATCGCCAGCACCGCACCCCAGACTCCGCGGCCGGCGAGATCCGTCCGCTCGACCAGCCACGCGCCGCCCACGCCCAGCACGATCGAAAGCGGCACCGCCAGCGCGACCAGCAGCACGGTGTTGGTCAGAAGCTCGCCGACCCTCGGGCGGAAGATGAGCGCGACCGACTCGTCCCAGCCGATCTGCACGGCCGTCGTGATCACGAAGATCAGCGGAAGCAGCGACAGCGCGGCGACGACGACGCCGGCGAGCATGACGCCGAGGGGTGGGCGGCGCACTCCGGCGCCGTCCGCCCTCTCCGCGGCGGTGGTGGTGATGAGCGTGCGCCTTAGATCAGACCGGCCTGGGTCATCAGGTCGGTCACCTGCTTGGAGTTCAGCGTCGCCGGGTCGATCGTGGGAGCATCCAGATCGGCCAGCGGCACGAGCTTGGAGTTGGCGGGCACATCGGAGCCGACCGGGTACTCGAAGGACGTGCCGTTCTCCAGCACCTCCTGGCCCTTCTTGCCGGTGATGAACGCGAGGAACTCCTGTGCGGCGGCCTTGTGCTGGCTGGACTTGAGCACGCCACCGCCGGAGATGGAGACGAAGGCGCCCGGGTCCTGGTTCTTGAAGTAGTGCAGCTTGACGTTGTTCGAGTTCTCGCCGGTGGCAGCCTGGTCGCCGAACCAGTAGTAGTGGTAGATGATCGCCCCGTCGACCTCACCGGCGTTGACGGCCTTCATGGCGGTGGAGTTGCCCTTGTAGGCGACGGAGTTGGTCTTCATGGCCTTCAGCCAGCTCTCGGCGGCGTCGGCGCCCTTCAACTGGACCAATGCGGACACGATGGCCTGGAAGTCGGCGCCGGAGGGGGATGCCGCCCAGCGGCCCTTCCATGCCGGGTCGGACAGATCCATCAGTGACTTCGGCAGCTGCGCCTCGGTGAGCTTGGTGGTGTTGTAGGCGAACACCGTGGAGCGGGCGGCGATGCCGACCCACTTCTCGGAAGAGGGGCGGTACTGCTCGGGCACGTTCTTCAGCGCCGCATCGCCCGGAGAGGTGAACAGCCCGGCCTTCTCGACGGCTGTCATCGAGGGGGAGTTCTCGGTGAGGAACACGTCGGCGGGGGAGTGCGATCCCTCGGCGATGATCTGGTTCGACATCTCGGTGTCGTCGCCGTTGCGCACGTTCACGGTGATGCCGGTCTCCGCGGTGAACGCGTCGATCCATTCCTTGGTCAGCGTCTCGTGCTGTGCGTTGTACACGGTGATGGTCTCGTCTGCCGCGGGAGTCGAGGATCCCGGAGCGGCGGGCGAGGCACTGCACGCCGCGAGGGTCAGGGCGGCGACGGCTGCCGCGGCGGTGGCGGAGAGCATGCGAAGACGACGGTTCACGTTGTTCCTTCGGTGAGGGGAGCGGCGCGACTGCGCCGTATCAAGTGTAGGTAAGGCAAGCCTAAACCTGAAGTCGTCGCTTTCGGCATCGCGCAGACGAGAGCGCGCCTCCCGGGTGCCCGGGAGGCGCGCTCGTCGTCCTGGCGATCGCCGGGGAGTGTCAGTTCGCCGCGGGCGCGGCATCCTTGATGTCGATCGGCGGGGTGACGCCTTCGCCCCAGACCGGAGCCGGGAGTGTCGCCGTCTGACCGTCCTGCGTCTGCCGGAGCGCGTCGGTGATCTCCGCGACGTTCTCCGGCACCGGCAGGCCGCACTTCTCGAGCTCGCTCTTGAGCTTGAGCGTCAGTCGGGTCTTGCCGGCCTCCACGGCCTTCGCCGTGGTTCCGGTCTCGATGGCACTGCCGGTCTGGATGTCGGAGACCTGGTCGCACACGTGGTAGACCGAGCCGCCGGCGACCCAGGAGACCTCGTCGTGGCCGAGCAGCTGGATGACGGCCGACTGGTCGGCGGTGTACTGCTCGACGGATGCGGGCTTCAGGTCGATGCCCATGTAGGTGGCCAGCAGCGCCAGCACGATGCCGACGATACCGGCGGTGGTCTTCTGCCCCTTGCTCATGTCCTTGTTGAGGAAGACCATCACGATCAGCGGCACGAAGGCGATGATCGCGATGATGGCGCCGAGCTGGTTCTGCACGAAGAACCGCACGGTGTCGGACCTGCGGGCGGGGTCGAGGCGGTTGGCCTTCTTCCACAGGATCGAGCCCGTGATCGACAGTGCGGCGATGACGACCAGCAGCACCAGCAGAGAGATGAACGCCCACTGCGGGAAGGTCGTGGTGCCCTGCGGCTCCAAGAGGCCGGTGTCGGTGTTGCGGACGAGCTCGCCGGTCTTGCCCGTGACGACGCGCTGGCGCAGCAGCCAGAAGATCCCGACGGCCTCACCGGCGATCGCCAGCACCCACAGCGCGACGGCGATCCAGCGGAACGTGGTTGCCTTCTGCTTGGCCTCCGCGGTCGGCACCCAGCCGGCCGGCGCCTCGGCAGATGCCCCAGCATCCGGCTGCACGGCCTTCTTCTTGCTCTCTGCCACGATGTCCTCCCGATGTGGTGTCGACCCCGAGCCTAGTGGGAGGGGTCGGCGCGCGTCGGTACGCTGGAGACATGAATTCCGATGGCGACGACGACGCCCTGAGCTGGGACGGTGACGACGCGCTCGAGGCACGGCGTCCCGAGGCGCGCCGCCGCGAGCCCGCGCCGGCGCTGAAGCCCGCAGTCCCCGCATCCGCCGACTCTGCCGCCGACGTCGTGGCGGATGCCGAGGCGGATGCCGGTGATGAGCCGGGCGGTGTGGGAACGGTGACGCTCCTGCTGCTGGGTATCCTCGGCGGCATCTACCTGCTGTTCACGATCGGCTGGCTCATCGGCGGCGTGCGGATGCAGGCGCCTGTGATGTTCACTCTTCCCGCGGTCCTGTACCAGGGCGCGCTGTGGCTGGCGGTGCTGGCGCCTGCGCTGTGGTTCGCCGCCGTGCTGGTCGCCACGCGAGGCTCGAAGGACTGGGTGCGCATCGTCTGGCTCATCGCCGGCGCTGCGCTGCTGGTGCCTTGGCCGTTCGTCGCAGGAGGTGCGGCATGAGCGCCGACATCGTCGAACCGAAGCCCCTCGCGCGTGCGCTGCGCGGGTTCCTGACGGGGCTGGCCGGTGTGCTGTACGCCTTCCTGATCTGGACGGCCGTGTTCTACGCAATTCAGCTGTCCTCGGGTGGCATGACCCCCTACGGCTGGGTGGTTCTGCTGCTTCCGGCCGTGGTGACCGCCCTCGTGTTCGCGGTGGCGCTCGTGATCGCGCGGCGCCGTGCCATCGGAGCCTTCGTGCTGGTGCTGCTGGCGGGGTTGGGACTGAGCGCGGTGTTCCTGCTGAACACCTTCAGCTTCGTCATCCGCAATCTCGCGGCGCTCACCGGCGCCTGACCGACGTCACACGGTCGGGAAGGCCTGCAGCGCTCCGGTAAAGTGTGTCGCGATCGCGCCCCGACGGCGTGCGGCGCATCGACTGCCCATCCACCGTGCGCTGCCCCGAAGGATATCTGTGTCGAACCAGTCCGCAACAAAGCCCGTCGTCCTCCTCGCCGAGGTCCTCTCACCCGCGACGATCGAGGCTCTCGGCCCCGATTTCGACGTGCGCAACGTGGACGGCACCGACCGTCCCGCGCTCTTCGCGGCCCTGGCCGAGGCGGATGCCGTGCTGGTGCGCTCCGCGACGAAGGTCGACGCCGAGGCGCTCTCGCACGCGCCGAAGCTGAAGGTCATCGCCCGTGCCGGCGTCGGGCTGGACAACGTCGACATCAAGGCGGCCACGGCCGCCGGCGTCATGGTCGTCAACGCGCCGACCTCCAACATCGTCTCCGCTGCCGAGCTCACCATCGGCCACATCATCAGCCTCGCCCGCCGGATCCCGGCCGCCAACGCCTCGCTGTCCTCGGGCGCGTGGAAGCGCAGCTCGTTCACGGGCGCGGAGCTGTTCGAGAAGACCATCGGCATCATCGGCCTCGGCCGCATCGGCGCCCTGGTGGCCACCCGCCTGAACGCCTTCGACATGCGCGTGATCGCCTACGACCCCTACGTCACAAGCGCCCGCGCTCAGCAGCTGGGCGTGCAGCTGGTATCGCTTGACGAGCTGGTCGCACAGGCCGACTTCGTCACCATCCACATGCCCAAGACGCCCGAGACCACGGGCATGATCGGCGCCGCACAGTTCCAGGCCATGAAGTCCACGGCATACGTCGTCAACGTCGCCCGTGGCGGCCTGATCGATGAGGCTGCGCTGCACGACGCGCTGGTCGCGGGCGAGATCGCCGGCGCCGGCATCGACGTGTTCACGTCCGAGCCCCCGGCAGAGGGTTCCACGGCGCACGCGCTGCTGGGCCTGCCGAACATCGTCGTCACCCCGCACCTGGGCGCCAGCACCGCGGAGGCGCAGGAGAAGGCCGGGGTCTCCGTCGCGCGCTCGGTGCGGCTCGCGCTGGGCGGCGACCTGGTGCCGGATGCCGTGAATGTCGCCGGTGGTGTCATCGACCCGTACGTGCGCCCGGGCATCGCGCTGGTCGAGAAGCTCGGCCAGATCTTCTCCGCCCTCGCGCAGTCGCCGCTGACCAGCCTCGACGTCGAGGTGCACGGCGAGCTGAACGGTTACGACGTGAGCGTGCTCAAGCTCGCCGCCCTCAAGGGCGTGTTCACCAACATCGTCAGCGACAATGTCTCGTACGTGAACGCGCCGCTGCTGGCCGAGCAGCGCGGTGTGGCCGTGCGCCTGCTGAAGGACGAGGTCAGCGAGGAGTACCGCAACGTCATCACGCTGCGCGGCGCCCTCTCCGACGGCACGCAGGTGTCGGTCTCGGGCACGCTGACCGGCCCGAAGCAGGTGGAGAAGCTGGTCGGCATCAACGGTCACGCCATCGAGCTGCCCATCGAGACCAACCACGTCGTGATGACCTACACCGACCGCCCCGGAATCGTGGCGGTGTTCGGCCAGAAGTTCGGCGATGCGGGGATCAACATCGCCGGCATGCAGGTGGCTCGCGAGGCGGCCGGTGCGCAGGCGCTCAGCGTGCTGACGCTGGACTCCCCGGTCGACGACGAGCTGCTGGCCGATGTCGCGGCGGCCATCGACGCCGACCTGTTCCGTCAGGTGGAGATCACCGAGGCCTGAGATCGGCGCCTCTTCACGCGGGCTCTGGATCCTCCAGAGCCCGCGTCGTCGTGCTGCCGAGCCGGACGCGGCAAGACTGACATGCGGACGGGTGGTTCCGCGCGCGCCGGTACGCTGGTGTGGAGTGTCCGCGACGACCCGCGCTGCGGACGAGCAGTGCCTGCAAGGAGACTCATGTCGCGCGTCGTGAAACTGGCTGTCATCCCCGGCGACGGGATCGGCCGTGAGGTCATCGCCGAGGCCGAGCGCGTGCTGGACGCCGTCACCGCGTCCAGCGACCTGACCTTCGAGAAGACCCGGTTCTCGCTGGGCGCGGCCCGGTACCTGGAGACCGGCGACACGCTGACGGATGCCGATCTCGACGCGATCAAGGCGAACGACGCCATCCTGCTGGGCGCCGTCGGGGGAGTGCCCGGCGACCCGCGGCTGAAGGACGCCAACATCGAGCGCGGGCTGCTGCTGAAGCTGCGCTTCTCGCTGGATCACTACGTGAACCTGCGTCCGTCCAAGCTGTTCGCGGGTGCACCTGGCCCGCTGGCGGACCCCGGCGAGGTCGACTTCGTGGTCGTGCGCGAGGGCACCGAGGGACCGTACGTGGGCAATGGCGGCAGCATCCGCGTCGGCACTCCGCACGAGGTCGCCAACGAGACCAGCGTCAACACCGCCTACGGCGTGGAGAGGGTCGTGCGCTACGCCTTCGACCTGGCCGAGCGCCGACGCAAGAAGCTCACGCTCGTGCACAAGACCAATGTGCTGGTGAACGCGGGCTCGCTGTGGAAGCGCGTCGTCGACCTGGTCGCCGCCGAGCATCCGGACGTGACCGTCGACTACCTGCACGTCGACGCCGCCACGATCTTCTTCGTGACGAACCCTGCGCGCTTCGACGTGATCGTCACCGACAACCTCTTCGGCGACATCCTCACCGACCTGGCCGGCGCCGTCACCGGCGGCATCGGCCTCGCAGCCTCCGGGAACATCAACCCGTCGGGCGAGTTCCCCTCGATGTTCGAGCCCGTGCACGGCTCGGCTCCGGACATCGCGGGGCAGCAGAAGGCCGACCCCACGGCCGCGATCCTCTCGGTCGCCATGCTGCTGGATCACCTGGGCCTGCGAGACGAGGCAGTCCGCGTCCAGCGGGCAGTCGAGCAGGACATCGCGGCCCGTTCCGGGGTCCGCACCACCAGCCAGACGGGCGACGCTGTGATCGCCCTTCTGCAGGCGTAATCTGACAACTGAGCGCGCAAAGCCGCCGCCTTCGATCAAGGACGGACATGACCGACACCACCACCGCACCCCTGACTTTCGCCGTGACGAAGAACCTCGCGGCCAAGAGCCCCGCCGCACGCGAGGAGATCCTGCAGAACCCCGGCTTCGGTGTGCATTTCACCGACCACATGGTCGACATCTGCTGGTCCGAGCAGGGCGGCTGGCATCGCCCGCGCGTGCAGCCCTACGGTCCGATCACCCTCGACCCGGCGGCCGCCGTGCTGCACTACGGGCAGGAGATCTTCGAGGGCATCAAGGCCTACCGGCACGCCGACGGTTCGGTGCACACCTTCCGCCCCGACCGCAACGCCGCCCGCCTGCAGCGCAGTGCGCGTCGACTGGCTCTGCCGGAGCTGCCGACCGAGTACTTCATCCAGGCGTTGCGCGAGCTGATCGCCGTCGATGGCGCCTGGGTTCCCTCCGAGGACGACGAGAGCCTGTACCTGCGTCCGTTCATGTTCGCCAAGGAGGCGTTCCTCGGCGTCCGTCCGGCCAAGAAGGTCGCGTTCTACCTGATCGCCTCGCCGGCCGGCGCGTACTTCTCCGGCGGTGTGAAGCCCGTGCGCATCTGGCTCAGCGAGAACTACGCCCGTGCGGGCAAGGGCGGCACGGGTGCTGCCAAGACCGGCGGCAACTACGCGTCCAGCCTGCTGCCGCAGGCCGAGGCGTACGAGCAGGGCTGCGACCAGGTGGTCTTCCTCGACCAGCACCGCAATGTCGAGGAGCTCGGCGGCATGAACGTCGTGTTCGTGTTCAAGGATGGCCGCATCGTCACCCCGGAGTCCGACTCGATCCTCGAGGGCATCACGCGCGATTCGATCCTGCAGCTGGCCGAGGACCGCGGCCTGACCGTGGAGCGCCGGCCGATCTCGCTGGACGAGTGGCGAGCGGGCGTGGCCTCCGGTGACATCGTCGAGGTGTTCGCCTGCGGCACCGCGGCCGTGCTCACCCCGATCGGCGCGCTGGTCGGCGAGGGCTTCGAGGACGCTCAGCCGCTCGGCGAGCTGGCGCTGTCGCTGCGCGAGGAGCTCACCGACATCCAGTACGGCCGCCGCGAGGACACGCACGGCTGGCTCCTGCGCCTGGACGCCTGACCCCCGCAGCCCTTTTTCGCAGCCGAGACCCCTCAGCAGCGTCGAGACCCCGGTTTCGCGTCCACACCCCGTGCTGTGGACGCGCAGAAGCCGGGGTGTCGGCGATTGTCCGGGGTGTCGGCGCAGGGCGATTCCTCCTGCACAGATGGACGATCGCGCATGGGCCTGTGGATAGCGCGAGCGACGGGGTGCGGGATCGCATCATGGGGTGATGCGCAGGCACATCACACGTGAAGATGCCCACTCGATGGTGCGCTCCCGCGCGCAGCTTCTGGACGCCGGCATCTCGGAGCGGGAGCTGCGTGGCGATGTGCGGAACGGGAGTCTGGTTCGGCTGCACAGGGGGTCGTACGTGGCTGCCGGGACATGGAGCGGGCTCTGGTGGGAGGGCCAGCATCTGCTGAAGGTGGTGGCTGTGCGCCGTGCGAGTCCCGGCAGTGGACCGCTGTTCACACACGAATCCGCCGCAGTACTGTGGGGACTTCCGCTGTACCTGATGGGTGAGAAGCCGGTGCAGGTTCGTCTGGATGGGGAACGGCACAGTCGGCTCGAGGCAGGAGTGGTTCGGCGTGATATGCGCGTTGCGGATGCTGACATCGTCGAGCTGGACGGATTCCGCGTCACATCGCTGCGACGCACGGTGTTCGACATCGCACGCACTGCGACACTGGAGATGGCCGTCGGCTGTGCGGATGCCGCGCTGCGCAGCGTCTGCGTGAGCAGGCATGTGTACGACGCGGATGCCGCTGAGCAGTGGCGCGAGGATGCGATGACGCTCGCGAAGCCCGGGTTGCGCGGTGTGAGGCAGGCGCGAGACGTGCTGCGCTTCGCGGACGGTCGCGCGCAGCTGCCGGGGGAGAGCGTGAGCAGAGTGCAGCTGCGGCGACTGGGATTCTCCCGGTATGAGCTGCAGACGCATGTCGTCGGAGCGGACGGCGATCACTACTGGCTGGATTTCGCGTTCCCCGGTGCGCGCCGCTTCGGAGAGTTCGATGGTGAGGGGAAGTACGTCGATCCGGAGATGCGATCGACGCCGGACGCCGAGCAGGCCGTGCTGGCGGAGAAGCGCCGCGAGGACGACATCCGCGGCGTCACCGGCTGGGGTTTCGCGCGGTGGGGGAAGGATCACATCCGCACGCCGGATGCTTTCGGCGACCGTCTTGCCGCCTTCGGCATCCGCCCGCCCGGCTGATCCACCATGGGCGGCTCGTGCCTGAGACCGCTGACACCCCGGCTTCTCGCCCACACCCCGCGCTGCGGACGGCCATATCCCGGGGTGTCGACGGCGAACCGGGGTCTCGGCGAAAAGGGACGGGGCGGATAGGCTTGCCGGGTGAAGATCGCGCGTTTCAGTCACAAGGACGGCATCCGGTTCGGCATCGTCGATGAGGGCGACCTGGTCGTGCTCGACGGCGACCCGATGTTCGCGGGCTTCGAGACGACCGGGGAGCGCGTCCCCCTGGCGGGTGCCGCGCTTCTCGCGCCGGTCATCCCGCGCTCGAAGGTCGTGTGCGTGGGCCGCAACTACGCCGAGCACGCCGCCGAGTTCGGCAACGTCGCGCCCGAGGAGCCGCTGCTGTTCCTCAAGCCCAACACCGCGGTGATCGGCCCCGGCGATGCCATCGTGCGCCCGGCCGTGTCGGAGCGCACCGAGTTCGAGGGCGAGCTGGTGGTCGTGATCGGCCGCATCGCCAAGAACGTCGCCGCCGAGGACGCGTTGGACTACGTCTTCGGGTACACGGTCGGCAACGACTTCACCGCGCGGGACATCCAGCGCAAGGACGGTCAGTGGACCCGAGGAAAGGGCTTCGACACCTTCTGCCCGCTGGGGCCGGTCATCGAGACCGAGTGGGATGCCGCGGATGCCCGCATCCAGACCCGCGTGAACGGCGAGGTGCGCCAGCAGGCGCCCATCTCCGACATGATCCACTCCGTCGCCGACATCATCGCGTACGCCTCCGCGGCGTTCACACTGCTGCCGGGCGATGTGATCATGACCGGCACCCCCGCAGGAGTCGGTCCGGTTGTGGCCGGCGACGTCATCGAGGTCGAGGTCACCGGCATCGGCAACCTCCGCAATCCCGTGCGCGACGCCGCACCCGTCGTGTGACCGCGCTCACCTTCGACGAGCTCGTCGCCCTCCAACGGCGCACGGTCCGCATCCTGTCGGTCGGGCAGGTGCTGGGCGGTATCGCCTTCGGAGCCACGGTGTCGCTGGGCGCTCTGCTGGCTGCGGATCTCTCCGGCAGCGACGCGCTGTCAGGGCTGGCCACCGCATCCGTCACGCTGGGAGCCGCAGCCTTCGCGATCCCGCTGGCGCGCTTCGCCGCGCGTCGCGGCAGGCGGTTGTCGCTGACTGCCGGGAACCTGCTGGCGCTGATCGGCATCGCCATCGTGGTCATCTCCGCCGCCCTCCGGGTGTTTCCGCTGCTGCTTCTCGGCGTGATCCTGATCGGCATGGGCAATGCGGGCAATCTGCAGTCCCGGTTCGCGGCCACCGACCTGGCATCGTCCGAGCACCGCGCGCGCGACCTCTCGGTGGTGGTGTGGTCCACGACCGTCGGCGGCGTGTCCGGCCCGCTGCTGATCACCCCCGGCGAGATCGTCGGGCACGCGATCGGGATGCCGCCGTTCACCGGCTCGTTCCTGTTCTCCCTGGTCGCCCAGGTCGCCGCTCTGGTCCTGTACCTGGTGGCGCTGCGACCGGATCCTCTGCTGACGGCGCTGCACCTGGCGAGGAACGCCGCGGCGGCGTCTCCGCTGGGCACGGGCGTCGACCGTCCGGTGGTCGCCCGATACGCGATCTTCGCCGTCGCCGGTTCCCACGCGGTGATGGCCTCGGTCATGGCGATGACGCCCATCCATCTCAAGCACATGGCGATGGACATGCACGGATCAATGACCAGCGACACCGATGTCACCACGCTGGTCGGCATCACCATCGCGCTGCACGTGGCGGGCATGTACGGGCTGTCGCCGGTGTTCGGCATCCTCTCCGACCGCTGGGGACGTCTGCGGATCGTGCTGCTGGGCCAGGGCATCCTGCTGGCATCCCTGCTGACGGCGGTGTTCGCCAGCAGCAGCCCGATCGGCGTGATGATCGCACTGATCCTGCTGGGACTGGGCTGGAGCGCCGCGACCGTCGCCGGTGCAGCCCTGCTCACGGAGTCGTCGACCGAGATCATGCGCCCTCGGCGGCAGGGCATCAGCGACTCGCTGATGAGCCTCACAGCGGCCGCCGGAGCGACTGCGGCCGGCTGGGTGCTCACGCAGTTCGGCTACCCTGGGCTCGCGATCGTCGCACTCGTGTTCGTCGTCGCCATCGTGGTGCTCTCGCCGCTCGGGCGGATCCGCGATCACGCACTCGCGCCCGTCTCCTGAGCAGTCTCAGGGCCGGCATCCGTCCCCGGTAGAATCGAGGGGATATGGCTACTGTGCACCCTCTCACCACCACCGCCACCGGATCCGACATCCGCGTGCGCTTCTGCCCTTCACCGACCGGCCTGCCGCATGTCGGCATGGTGCGCACGGCGCTGTTCAACTGGGCCTACGCGCGGCACAACGGCGGCAAGCTCATCTTCCGCATCGAGGACACGGATGCCGCTCGCGACAGCGAGGAGAGCTTCCGGCAGCTGGTGGACGCGCTCACCTGGATGAAGATCGACTGGGACGAGGGCGTCGAGGTCGGCGGGCCCGACGGCCCCTACCGCCAGTCGCAGCGCAGCGACATCTACCAGCGCGTAATCGCGCAGCTGGTCGAGGCCGGCGCGGTGTACGAGAGCTTCTCCACGGCCGAGGAGATCGACGCCCGCAACGAGGCGAACGGCCGTGCCAAGCAGCTCGGCTACGACAACCACGACCGCGACCTCACCAACGAGCAGAAGGCCGCCTTCCGCGCCGAGGGGCGACAGCCCGCACTGCGGCTGCGCGTGCCCGACGAGGACCTGACCTTCGTCGACCTCATCCGCGGCGAGATCACCTTCCCGGCCGGCTCGTTCCCCGACTACGTGCTGGTGCGGCCCAACGGGCAGCCGCTGTACACGTTCGTGAACCCCGTCGACGACGCGCTGATGGGCATCACCCACGTGCTGCGCGGCGAGGACATCATGCCCTCCACCGCCCGCCAGCTGGTGCTGTACGACGCGCTGACGAAGATCGGCGTGGCGAAGTTCGTGCCGCGCTTCGCGCACATGCCGCTGGTGCTGGGCGCCACCGGCAACAAGAAACTTTCCAAGCGCGACCCGCAGGCCGACCTGTTCCTTCACCGCACGCACGGCTTCATCCACGAGGGCCTGCTGAACTACCTGGCGCTGCTGGGCTGGTCGATCGGTCCCGATCGCGACGTGTTCTCGCTCGAAGAGTTCATCGAGGCGTTCGACATCGCCGACGTCAACCCGAATCCGGCGCGCTTCGATGAGAAGAAGGCCATCTCGATCAACGGCGACCACATCCGTCAGCTGGACGGCAAGGACTTCGCCGAGCGGATGCTGCCGTACCTGGCGAATGCCGGCGTGTTCGGCGCCGCCGAGCCCACGCACGAGCAGATCGTGCTGGCGTTCCGCGCAGCGCCCCTGGTGCAGGAGCGCATGCAGCTGCTGGGCGAGGCGCCCGACCTGCTGGGATTCCTGTTCACCGACGAGATCGAGTACCAGGCCGACGCCATGAAGGGCCTCCCCGCGAATGCGGTCGAGGTGCTGAACGCGTGCGTCGCAGCGCTCGAGCCGGTGGAGGAGTTCACTCCGGAGAACATCAAGGAGGCTCTCTCGGAATCCCTCGTCGAGAACCTGGGTCTGAAGCCGCGCGTGGCCTTCGGCCCGCCGCGCGTCGCCCTCAGCGGTCGTCGCGTCTCGCCGCCGCTGTTCGAGTCGATGGAGCTGCTCGGCAAGGACGAGACGCTGCGCCGACTGCGGGCGCTGGCCGACACCCTGGGCTGACTCCGGTGACGGATGCCGCGATGCCGGCAGCCGAGACGGATGTCATCCTCGGCGATCTCGGCGTGCTGCTGCTGGAGTGCGGCATCTCGGTGACCGACGTGCGCGGTTCGCTGGAGCAGGTGGGCAGGCGTGCCGCGCCGGAGGCGGCTCATGAGTTCGCGATCCTGCCGGAGATGGTGATGGTCAGCCGCCCCGGTGCGTCGTCGGCGACGACGACGGTGATCGGCAAGGGCGAGGTCCGCACGTTCCGGCAGTCCGCCAAGGCCAGCAGGCTCGTGCACGGGCTGGAGTCCGGTGCGGTGCCGTTGGCGGCCGCGCCCGCCCGGATGGCGTCGATCCGCGCCACTCCGCGGCACCATCCCGGCCTGCAGAGCGTGATCGGATGCGGGCTGCTGTCGCTGTCCCTGGCGTGGCTGTACCGCTGCCCATGGTGGGCCGTCGCGCTGGCGCTGGTCGTGGGGCTGCTGGTGGGCGGGCTCACGATGCTGATGCTGCGCGTTCGCGCGGCGGCTGCTGTGGCGCCCTTCGTGTCGGCGTTCGTGTCGACCCTGCTGGTGGGAGCAGTGGCGGGCTGGCTGGATCTCGGGCCGGTGCCGCTGTTCGCGGTGTGCGCGCCGGTGGCGATCCTGGTGCCCGGCGCGCTGATCACCAACGCGCTGCTGGAGCTGACCTCCACCGACATCGTCACCGGGGCCTCCCGGCTGATGTACGGGCTGATCATGCTGGCGTTCATGGCGGCGGGCGTCTACTCGGGCGCCTACCTGACCGGGTTGCGTGTGGATTCGGAATCCGCTGCTCTGGTGGGAGAGGCCGTGCAGCTGACCACCCGGAGCAGCGGCTGGGAGGCCCTGCCGCCACTGTGGTCCGCGTGGGGCGCCGTGATCGTCCTGGCCGTCGGGATCGGCCTGGCCTTCGGGTCGGGCTTTCGTCTGACGCTGGTGTGCGTGGTGGTCATGGCGGGCACCTACGCGGTGCTGGCACTGTTCAGCCCGTGGGTCGGCAGCATCGTGGCCATGGGCGTGACGGGAGCGGTGCTCTTCGTCGCCGCCCGCGTGCTGGAGAGGCTGACCATCGCCATCCCCGCCACCGTCTCGTTCCAGCCGGCGTTCCTGCTGCTGGTGCCCGGCACCATCGGCCTGGTGTCGCTGGCCAGCTTCGACGCGCAGGCGCTGGTCTCGGCGCCGATGATGTTCCTGAGCCTGTGCATCGGCACGAAGGTGGGCGCACTGCTGGCAGATCTCGCTCGCATCACCCGCTCGACGGTGTTCCAGCGCTGGACGCGTCCGGCGAGGATGGGGGAGCTGTGAGCACGCCACGCCCGGGCAGTGCGCCTCGATTCGCGCTGAACGTCTCGCTCCGGTAAGCTTGACTCTCGGTGCGAGGCTCTGGTTTCGCCCTTGGGGTATGGTGTAATTGGCAACACAGCGGTTTCTGGTACCGCCATTCTTGGTTCGAGTCCAGGTACCCCAGCCATAGTGTTCTTGTTCAAACCAAGAGCAAAGTGAACCGGCATTTTCTCTGAAAATTCCAAGCTCCCCGCAGTTTTGCGGGGAGCTTTTGCTTTGCCAGAGGCGGCTGTGAGGCGCCCTGCCCGCGCTGCAGCGGCGACGTCGCGGAAGGACTGGTTCACCGCCGTCCGTTCGGCTTCCAAGCGCACAGTCTCGCCGTCCTCGTACACGCGGAGGCGCGTGAAGAAGGCCTCGAGGAGGTCGCGCCGCACGCTGTCTGGGGCGTTCTTGTACAGCTCGCCAGGATTGCGTAGAAGCTGGAGGTACGAGAGTGCAGTTTCGGCGCTGTATCGCAGCCGGTCGATAGTTCGTCCGAGCTTCTCTTGGACCAGCCCCTTCTGGAGGATCGTGTCTTCCAGCTTCTCGCGGAGCCGCGGGATTGCGTAGGCGCCGCCGGCGGCCAGGTCGATGAGACGCTCTTCCTGCGCCTCGAGCTGCTTGAGCTGTCGCGCGAGCCCTGCTTTGGTCTCCTTGTCGGCGGCGAGGAGCATGTCGACCGTTTCGGCGATTAGGTCGGTCAGGTCGTCGACCGTCTGGGGATCGAACTGTTCGGCCTGCATCAGCTTGACGATCTCATCCTCGAGCAACTCTGCTCGGAAGCCGATTGTGCCGCAGAATACGCGCGTGCGTGCCGAGCAGATGTAGTACTCGTAGGTGCCGCCATTGCCCTTTGACTGGCTATAGACGAGACGGCTGCGCCGTCCTTCGTCGATGCATTGTCCGCATGCCAGCAGTCCCTTGAGGTAGTGCCGATGCACCATGTCCCGATCGCCGTCCCTGTTTCGTGCATCGAGGATCGCCTGCACCTTCAAGAACGTCTCTTTGGATACGAGCGCCTCGTGTCGTCCTACGAACAACTTGCCCTTGTAGCGCATGACCCCGGTGTAATACGGGTTCCGGAGCATCGCGGCCAGGCTGCTCTTATTGATCGGACGCTCTGGTCGGCTCGGAGAGGGCCGCATGGTGAGCCCGCGCTCTTTCATCTGGGTTGTGAGCTGTGCGATTGAGTACTCACCGGTTGCGTAGGTCTCGAATGCCTCGGTGACGAGTGGTGCGCGTTCCGGATCGATCTCAATGGTGTTGACGAAGCGCCCGCTGAAGTTCTTGCGGACGTTGAGGTAGCCAAGCTTGGCGACGCCGATCGAGCCGCCCTGCTCCACCTTGTGGGCCATCTTCACCTTGACGTCCTCGCCATTCATGCGGACTTGGACTTCGTTCATAACGTCGGTGATGGCTTCCATGGCGTCCGCCATGTAGCCCTCACCGAATTCCTCCTTGGCCGAGATCAGCCGGACGCCTTTAGCGAGCAGCTCGCGCTTGACGACTGCCGCGTCAGTGAAGTTTCGGAAGACACGAGACCGCATATAGATGACGACGTACTTCACCTGCGGGTGCTCGTCGATGTAGCGCAGCATCTTCTTGAACTCGGCGCGCTTGGCGATGGTCGTTGCGGACTGCCCCGGCTCGATGAACTCGCGGGCGACGGTGATGCCCATCTCCCGTACTTTGCGTAACGTTTCGACGCGCTGCGTGGCGATGCTGTTGCCGTCCTCATCTACATCGGCTGCCGTGTGGAGCTGGCGAGGGGTCGACACGCGTAAGTAGACGACGGCCTCGGCGAGCTCTTGCTCGACTGGTGCGGCCCCCGGCGTGTTCTTGAACAGGTACTCGAGACCATCGAGTGAGTTGGTCGGGGCGGGTACTGTGGCTGGCTCCATGGGGTTTCCTCCGTTTAGGTCCTCCGGATTAACCCTCTCTTCGCCGCGGAAGTCCAGTCCTTTCGGCCAGTTGACGGCGACTTCGGCGGGGTGCACCTCTGACGGGGTGCCGATGTACTTTTTACCTCGATCTTGCGGATGGTTCACGAACTACTCCCAGATGTTCGAGCCGGGGTCATCACTCGCAGGGCGACGATGACTACTGGCTCCGGACGGCGCGGAATCGGGATGACGTGCGTCGTACTCTGCCTGTGCGAGGTGCAGTAGCGCCCTTGCCAGCTTCCGGTGGTCAATGAACTCGCGCCGCTCTGGCACGATGCGGATGCTGCGCCGTTTGGGCGGTGCGCCTGTGCCTCGTCGCCTTCGCCTACTTGTTGAAGACATAGACCCGCCCCTTCCACTGCACCAGGTCGTACGCCTCGCGGACGTGTTCTTCGATGAGGCCGTAGTCGATGGTGACGGATCCGTCAGGGAGCGAGCGTCCCTGCACGGCTTCGTCGATGGCTTCTTCGAGCCCGTCGAGTTCGGCGAGCTCGCGGCCGGCATCCTCGGCGAAGGAGTACTCACCGACGTAGTTCTCGTGGAAGGCCTCCATGAGCATCGGGGCGCTGGCGTCGACGTCGGGCAGGCTGAGGAAGGCTTGCAGTGCGTCGTCCTCAGGGATAGAGAGGTCAGCGAGATCTTCAGCGAGCGCGTTGATGGCGTCAGAGTCGAGGGATGCGGGCAGATGAACGTAGAACGGTTGCCCCTCGAATTGAATCTCGGTCTCGACGAGGATGCGTTCGAGCTGTGGGGATGCGTATTCGTTCATGAACCAGCGTGTGTTGGTGCGTCCTTCACGGTCGACGAGGTAGGTGCCGAGCCAATTGATCCACTCCTTGATTGCCGGATGGACGTCCGCGTCGTTGTAGAGACCCAGGTATTCGTCGCGGAGGTCGAGGCTGGTGCCTTCGCCGGTGCGGCCGAAGTCTGCGAGGTGGGAGTCGCGGCCATAGGCGCGGCCAAGGACGTGTCCGATGCAACGAGCCGTTTCGACAGAGATCTCGCTGCGGGAATCGCGGGCGAGCTGGATGCCTTCTTCGATGCGCGGGCCGAAGCGGTTGGCGGTGACTTCCAGCCGTCGAAGATCGGGCGAGGTGCGCTCTGGCGCTGGGCGCGTTTCGCTCGTCGGGTGTAGTTCGGCGTTGTGGTCGTTCATGATCGGCCTCCGACGTTGATGATGTAGTGGCCGAGGAGATCGACCCAAGGTTCACGCTCCAGAGGAACGACGACCGCATTGAGCTCGACCAACGCTTCGCCGGCGTCGAGCCGTGCAGTGGCGGCGAAGATGCCGAGTGCTGTTTCCGGGCCGTCGTGGAGCGTTGCGGCGATGAGCTGCGCGAGGAAGGTGTTTTGCGAATGCGGATCGAGCGCGATCCACGCGTCGATGACGAAGCTTGCCTTCTCGGTCTGATCGATACGTTGCATCCATTTCGGCAGCGGCTTCAGCTCAGTGTGTGTCGTCGAGAGGCGGTCGTGTGGAGCGGCCGTGATGGTTGATGAGTTCATAGGATTCCTCCTTTCGGTTAGGTGGTGTGTTCGCTGCTGTACGGCGCGAGCTGGGGGACGGCCTGGTCGAGCAGCGTGATCCAGAACAGGTCGGGATCGAGGCTCGGGTCGGCATGGATGGCCTTCTGGATCGCCGTAGCTCGCTTCGGGGCGGGCACGAGCCAGACGACTGCGGGGAACAGGCCAAGCGCGTTCTGCTCAATACCGGTCTGGAAGTACTGCTGGTAGAGGCGACACTTTCGGATGATGACCGGCAGGTGCTCGGTGGCGAGGTCGACCTCGACGAGCGAGTGGGTCTCCGTGAACTGGTCGGCGGTCGCGATGGCCAGGTCGGGCTTGAGCGTGATCGCCGCGCCGGTCGGGCCTGTGAATGGTCGCCAACAGGCAGGCTCGGCTTGGATATGCAGGACGTCGTATCCATTGAGATGGCTGTGCTCTCGGAGGGCGACCGCGACGTCGGCAGTGGCCAGTGTGTGGTCGACGAACGTCGGGCTTGGTTCGCTGTAGCGGCGGCGGGTGCTGTCGCCTCGCCGGGCTCGGAGGTAGCGTTCTCCTGCTCCGCCGAGTTGCCAGGTGGTGACGGCGGAGCCGTGTTTTGAGCCACCGATCCGTCGCTCGAGCCGAGCAATTGCGCCGAGCGTTTCGAGTCGGGTCAGGATGCGGGTCGTGCCGCGCGTCGCGGCGCTGACGGTGGCGTGTTCGCCGAACGGTTTCGCAGGCAGATGCAGGCGTTGGATTTGGCGGGTGGTCAGCAGGCGGTACTGCTCGAGGTCTTCCAGGATGCGCACGTCGCGGTCGGTAAGGTACAGGTCGAGTGTGTCGAGGCGCAGTGCGGTCATGGTCGTACTCCTTCCGTTCGGTGTTCCGCTGCTGTGCAGCGGGAGTCCCCTCCTGAAGTGGCCGAAGGTGGCCAGAACAGGGGGAAGAAAGGAGGAGGGTGTTCGTTGTGAACGGAAGGTCGAACGGAACACCGGCCGGACGCTCCCGTCATAGGCTCGAGCCATTCAGTACGGCGGCTCATGCTTGCCTCGCCTTCTGGTGTGATCGCCGTGGCGACGGAGCTTCGAGCGGCTGACTGCCCTCGAGCGTGAGGGCATCCTTTGCTGGCGGGGCTGGCGTCTCGATCTGGGCGAGCGCGCCGAAGAGCTCGCGGCTGGCTTCACGAATCCGACGGGCGTTCTTCTGCTTTGGCGCGGGCGGGAGGGCTCGTGCGGAGCACCACTGTGTCGGCACCCCACCGGCGAGCAGGTGCGTGTAGATGTTCCGCAGTGGGAGCGTCTGGAAGTCGTCGGCCGTCAGGAGTGGGGCGAGCCGCGCCATGTCGCTGGCGTCTTTCGCGCCGAGCGGGAAGCAGATCTTGTTGCGGGCGTTGGTGTCAAACCCTTCACGCATCGCATCGGGTAGTTGCTTGCGGTACTGGTGGGCGACGTGCAGGCCGACACCGTAGGAGCGGAACACGCTCATCGCGTCGTCGACCGGTGTGGGCAGGTGCAGGTAGTTCTGTACTTCGTCGATGAAGATCATGCCGGGACGCTTCATTGGGTTCTTCTCTCTCGCCCGCTCTGTGGTGGCGAGGAACAGCTCGGCGACGATCAGCGATCCGAGGAGCTTGGCCGCTCCTGCACCGAGCAATGCGTCGTTGAGGGGGACGAGCACGGTCTTGTGTTCGCGGAAGATGTCGCGCAGGCGGAAGCGTGGTTGGGATTGGCCGAGCACCCGGAGGAGTGGCTTTCGGAGCACGATCTTGCGCAGTTTGTTCAGCGGTGATGCGATGGCGGCGGCGCGTTGGCCGGGGCTCAGGGCTTCGAAGTCCGCCCAGAATGCCGCCAGGGTGGGGTCGTCCTGCACTGCGCCGATGATCGGGCGGCGGAAGGCCGCATCGGTGAACAGACGTGGCAGGTCGATGAGCGTGTACGGCTCCGCTCGCCTCTGCCCTGCGCGGGCAAGGGACAGTAATGCTCCTTGCACGAGGTACTCGGTGCGTGGTCCCCAGCCGTCGTGGAAGACGGCACCAAGTGCGGCGAGGATCCCGTCGACGACGATGTCCGGGTCGCGGTCACCGGCATCGAGCGGATTGAACCCGACCGGTGCCTCCTGATCGGTGGCATCGAGTACAACGATTTGTCCGATGGCCTCTTTGGGGGCGGTCTTCAGGATGCGGTCGATGAGCTGGCTCTTGGGCTCGATGACGCAGCAAGCCCGCCCGGCGGTGATGTCGGAGAGGATCAGGTGCTCGAGCAGGGTCGACTTCCCTGACCCGGTTGGGCCGATGACGACCATATGCTGGAGGCGGCTCTGCGGATCGATCCCGATCGGTCGCTCTGGGCCCGGTGCAGTGCCGATGGCGAATACCGACTCGGTACGGCTGACGATCTCGGGAACGGTCAGGAGTCGCGGATGTACACCTGGGACACCCGGGTAGTCTCGTTCTCCGAGCGGCCAACACAGCAGCGGCACGAGTTCTTTCGCGCTGAGGCGGAGCTTACTGCCGGGGCCGGGCTGGCCGGCCTTCCAGCGATTGGCGGAGTCGCGGATGAGTGACAGCCGGACGCCGGGGCTCTGAAGTGGTTGCAGCGCACCGAACACTTCCCAGATCAGTGCATGGCGACGCTGCGCAACTGCATTCACGCCGATACGGAGCGCGACGTCTACGCGAGCATCGGCAGCGTGGGCGTGCAGGCGCTTCTTCGTGTCGGTCGGCGCGGGGCGGATGCCGTCGAGGAGCTTCGAGCCGAGAGGCTGGAGCGGATCCAGCGGCGTCGCGGTGAGTAGCTGTGGACGGTGAGCCCGACCGAGCACAATCTGGAGTCCGATGACTTCATCGCCACGGCGAGCGGCGAGCGCCTGGTACACGGCAGCGATGACCTGTTCGGGCTCGACGGTGCTGAGGGGCAGGCCGCCAGGACGGGCGGATACTCGGCTGACAGCGGCCACGTCCGGCCGTGTGGCGGGTCCAAACCGGAGCCCTGGCACCAGCCCGCCCAGAAGGCGCTTCAGGCGGCGGACGGCGGTTGGGGCGCAGCCGAACACGGCGCCTACTCCCTCTGGACTGGCGGTCACCTCGAACGTCAGCGGACGCGGCACGTCGCTACCGAGTAGCCGGGTGAGAAGCACCTCGCCGCTCGCCGCATCGAAGGGTCGCGGTACGTAGAGGTGGGTGAACACGAACACGTCAGGCATGATCGTTCTCCTGCGAATCTCTGGACTGTTCCCTGTTCACGCGGGGCGTGTCCTCAGATTGCGCAGCGGCTTCGAGCTGCGCTTGTTCCAGTTCTGCAGACGTGATGATGTGAGCGATGCGCTCGGGCTGAAGCTCGCGGTTGATCTCCGAGAAGACCCTGATGCGACAGCCAGAGGATCGACGCGATCGTCGGTGCTGGTTACGTGATTTGGACATGACGAACCTCCCTCCTTGAAGGGTTGATGTGCACCTCGGGAAAGGCAGATAAAGGGGGTATGCCCACTCGCTGGGGCGTGTTATGAACTCGAACGCAAGGCTTGTCAAGCGTTTTGATGCCCCGATGTTGATTTCACAACGACATAACAGGGGTGAACGTGCTTGAGCTTTCATCGCCCACCCCACCAGTAGCGGTACGCCCACACCGCGGCACACAACATGAGCGCGATGGTGGCGACCAGCAGGATCCAGCCCCAGAACTGCGCGAACAGCTCCAGCGCTACCCACAGGCAGACGATGCCGCCGAGGATGAGCAGGCACGCGCGGAAGAAGCGTTGCACGATGCTGGGCGGCTGTGACTCGGACATCATGCATCCTCCCGTCCTCCGTCGGCCGGCACTGCATGCCGGGTGAAGTCGCTGGGTACCGGGTAGCCGGGGATTGTGACGTCGGAGTCGATCTCGTTACCCCAGACCGACCAGTCCGCGTGACTGTTCGGGCGGCGCCTGGCGAACAGCTCCAGGTACGGGCCGTCGACCAGCCGCTCGATCAGCGGGATCATTTCTTCTGGCTTGTGGGAGTGGCCCTGGCGTGGGAACTGGGCGATCGAGCGCTGCGCGTGGAACTTGAACGGAGCCTTGCCACGAATGCCGTGCAGTAGTAGTTCGTGGGCACCGCGGAAGTAGTTGCCGAGCCCTTGGTAGTACTTGTCCCAGACGAAGTTGCCCATGTACCGGAAGCCCCACGCCTCCATCACATCCAGGGCCTGGGGGAGCGCGGCGTTGGTCGTCCAGAGCAACAGCGTGGAGTTGTCATCCATCAGGTCGGCGACAGGCATGGCCTTGATCCGATCGATGGTCATCAGGTCGTAGTGCTGTGCAGCGCCTCGGGCACCCTTCTGCTGGATGTCCCAGGGAGGGTCTGCGTAGCAGGTCTTGAACTTCTTCTGGCTGCGGAACGTCTCCGAGACGCCCTGGGCGATCTTGGTGGTCATGTGAAGGAACTCCTTTCTCCGGCCCGCTGAGTTTCGGCGAGCGATGGCGAGGACTGGTTATGCGGCATCGATGCGCAGCCGTCAATGTTCTGTTCGCGGTTGTTGTAAAAAGCACGGCAAGTAGTGGTCGGTGCTACCGGGGTGGTCGTGCCCACCGCTGCTGCCAACGGCGGGCACGACCTGACCTCACTCGTCGTCGCAGACGGTCAGGACAACTCCGTGCATCAGGAGCACCACGTGGTGCTTCATGCGCTCATCCTCAGAGTCGTGTGCGTACACGGCGCCTGGGACGTAGAGGTATCTGACCGGCATCTGCTCGAGCATCCGAAGCATGATGGCCAAGCGTTGGTCCGAGTCGCCTGCGGTCGGGCCGACGCCGTAGAGGATGCGCTCGAGCGTGAGTTCGTCTAGTGCGATGTGCTCACGTACGATCCGCTCTTGCTCTTCGGCGCTCTGCCCGCCCAGGTCGTCTGGGGCGCGCGTGTCGTCGATGCTCCGGATCCAGAGGAGCGCGCCGACCATCGCCTCCTCGTTTGCTGGTGTTGATGTCGTGGACATGTCTCCTCCTGCCATGAGGTCTGACAGCCGTAGCGGCTGCCTATTCAGTTGTTTGATTCCTCGCGCGTGGCGAGGTCTTTGCCCGCCTCTACGCCGGCGCTCGGGAGGCGCGCGACCGAGGCGGAAGTCGTGAAGATCGCGGCGGTGGGCGATCAGCCGGATCGCGTGGGCGGGACATCCGAAGTACTGATCGGCGTGCACCGCGTCTTCCGGTGGCCAGCGAGTGCATGAGCGCAGCAGCTGTCAGCCCTGGCGGGCTGTCTGACGCAATGTGCGTGGTGGTGACGTTGTTCAGCCTCGTGAGCCGGTGCGGCGGGCTGGCGTTGAGGACGATGGCGTGGATGAGGCCCGGGAACTTGGCGGCCTCCTCGTAGGGCTGATTCGGGTTCGCGTCCATGAGTTCGAAGTCCGAGAAGATCGTGCAGCGGCAAATGCCACCGTGCTCGCGGGCAAGCTTGTTCGCCGCGGTCATTGCCGGGGTGAGTGCGCTGGATCCGAGTGCATTCCGCGGTTCATGCAGAGCCGCCAGTACCCGCTGACGAGGTGCGGAGCGGTCGAGTCGGTGTGGGCCGGTGACGGCGACCGCCGGGTAGTCGAAATGGATGGTGGCGACCTGCTGGCGCGATGACCTTGACCAATGTGAGAGCAACCGCACGGCCCGGCCCGCTTCGGCATAGCGGTTGCCGACGGGGTCGTTTCCTCCCTGCCCCGTAAGTGAGCCGGAGTCGTCGAAGATGAGAATGTCGAGGGTCGGCCTCAGAGGATCTAGCCCGGGCCAGCGCAGTCGCACTTCCGGAGCCTCGTTGCCTCGGACGGTGCCAAGAGTGCCGCCCACTCCGAGACCCGGGGGCTGCAGAAGCGGGCTCATGAGTGCGCCTCCAGCCGAGGCGTTTGACCGCCGAGCCGAGCAGCGGGCCCGTGTCCAGCGTGGCTAGGGTTGCGTCGCAGGATGCTCCATTTGAAGGAGCGGATGCGCCTCTCAGCAGCCTCCGCACGTGCACGGTGCTCCTCGATGATACTGTTCGCCTGAGCGGTCGATGCGGCAATGGTCTGGATCGCTGGGGTATCGCTGAGCGCGAGGTGCTTGGCGATCGCGCGGTCGTAATCCGCTTCGACGTGATCGAGCAGGTCGGCGACTTCATCCGCTCCCGCGTAGGAGACCAGGAAGGAGCCTCCGGCTACGGCGAGTGAGATACCGCCGAAGATGATGCCGATGACAGGGTCGTCGACGGCTGAGCGGAGTGCGGCGATGCCAACGCCGATCGTCCCGGCCGTACCTGCCGCGACCGTCAGCACCCGCTTCAGTGATCCGCCGACTGGTTCGAGGAACAGATGAGGGAACTCCTGCAGTGCGTCGGACGGCTCATGGACAGCCTGCTGGCGCTGGCGCCGTTGCTCGCGGTCGCGAACCTCGACCCCGATGAGCCCGGCAGCGATTGTCGCGACGGCTGCGCTTACGGCGAGGGCGATCGCGATGGCCGGCAACTCGCCGAGCCAGATCGCGGCGGTGCCGAACCCGGCGATGTCGCCGCAGAGCAGTCCTGCTTTCCCCGCCTGGTACCAACGCTTCGTGTGCCCGGCGCGGCGACGGAACGGAGCCAGCACCTGGGTGGTGCGCTCCAGCCGGGTGCGGGCTCCGTCCACGACGGTGCGGTTGGCAGCCACCAGTGCTTCGGCTTCCGAGGCGGTGAGTTTCAGCCTGGCGGCTTCGATTCGCGACTCACGGGCGGCGCTTGTTGCGGATGCGTCCCACAGATGGCGCTGCTCGACTTGCAGTTCGTCGTACTCGTCCTCGACCCACAGGTGTCCGATAGCTTCCGGGCGCGCGAGGACGTGCGTCTGCTCGGCTTGGGGGAGTGTCACCTTCGCAGCGGTCTCCTCGACCTCGCCAGCGATGACCAGCGGATCCAGTGGCGCAGGGCTGTTTGGTGTGGGCATCGCCCTCACCTGCTCTCGGTCGAGACGTGGCACTGTGCCGCCCCGGTGTTGTGGCAGATGCGCTCCCAGAACGTCGTCAGGTGGGCGATTAGCGACGAGGGGATCTCTCCGCCGGCCTGCTTGCCGATGCCCAGGAGCGAAACGTCGGCGCCGGACAGATCCGGCACGGGCTGCTGATCGGCGAGCTTCGTCGCGGCCTCGGTCGAGGTGAGCTGGGAGATGTCGAAGTCGATGTTCGTGAGGCCATCGGTGAGGAGCACGTTGATTGGTTCGAGATCCGGATACTGCACGTTCGTCTGGCTCAGGAGCGAAAGCATGCCGAGCACATCAGTGCCGTTGCCGGTCAGGCTCTCGAGCGCCGTGTCATACTTCTCCGCGATCCTGGCGCTGGTCTGGTCGGCAAGCTTGCCGGCTTTGCGGAGCTTGGCGTTCTCGGTCGGAGCATCGACCGCCAGGTCGCCATCGAAGAGCGGCACGGTCGCACCGGTGGAGGACGCAAAGAAGAACACGCGCAAGTGCCCACCACAGATCGCAGTTCGGCGCACGTGGTTGTCGACGATGCGGAGGGTGCTCGCCTTCGTCCGTCCGGACTGAAACGTGCTCGTGCCGTCGAGTCCGATCGTCGTCGCAATACGGTTGGACGGACAAGCGGCGGCGATCTGCGTGTCGGAAGCGAGCGTTCCGCCCGAGGCTGTGCCACAGGACGTAAGCGTCAGCGCGGTGGCGAGGACGAGGGCAGCGCTGAGCGCGCGACCGCGTACGGTGGGAGAGGTCATCAGAATGCTCCTTGTTCGTTTCGCATGAGAGGGAGATGCTCAGGTGGCGGAGCGGGCTTCGTTGGCGCGAAGCCCGCTCGTCGTTGGGATGTTGCTTGGTGCCCCGGCTTTCCGGAGATGTTTCGAGCCTAGAAACGCCGAAGAACCGCTTCCGAAAGTCGGAATAAAGTGGGAATCAGCCCCAACAACTGCTGGAGGTAGCCGTGAGACTCGACTGGGACGATGCCGAGTCTCTTCGCGATGAACTGGGGCTTCTGCGCAAGAACGAGGGCTTCATACAGCGGCGTCTGCTGAAGACGCCGATCGTCGACGAAGTCCTTCGCTATTCAGGCGACGACACCTACGAACGCCTCAAGAGCCGCTTCGTATCAGCGATCCACTCACTTGAAGACGAAGACGAGGCGGCGCTTCTGCTGGACGTCTTCGCCTTGAGTTCTGAGACCGAAAAGGTTGGCCGGCTCCAAGCCCGACGCAAGATCCACGGCGACAAAATCGGCCGCGGCATCGACACCGTCGCCGGCCGCGAGGAAGCCGCCCTCACGCACCTGCACTCGCGGCTCGTGGCCGGCACGTATGCTCAATCGCCGCTCGTGCTGCACGTTCCGGAGATGCACGGCGGCATCATCTACGAGCACACCAGCACGCTCGTCGCCATCGAGAATCGTCGCTGGAAAGAGACCCGCGAGTACTACCGATTCGCCAACATGCACGGCGAACTCGACTTCGTGACGGTTTCCCGCTCGTACCGCGGATGGGTGAACCCCGCCGCGGGCGGCGACTTCAAGGTCAACACCCGCGAGGTTCCCGGAGCTGGTTGGAACGATCATTTCTGGCACCTCGATGACGCCAAGACGAAGACCGAGCCGATGTTGCACGGGGAGGTTTATGACCTCCGCTTCAGTGTCACACCTGAAGACGGCGATGACGACGCGCAGCAGCCAGTGAAGCTCGCTAGCCGAGCCTTCCACCAACGTTCACTTCTCGCCTCGATTCAGGTCGGTTTCATCGGGCCGCGACCACGCAGTATCTGGAAGTTCGAGCAGGTCAGCCCGTTCGCGCGCCCGACTGAGGCGAACGAGTACAACAGCCTCAGCCTCGACGAGCGTGGTGTCGGAACACTCCGCCTGCGCGACGTTCACGGTGGGTTGTTCAGCGGCATCGCATGGGACTGGTGACCTTGACGCTTTTTAACTGGCCACTTCCGCTAAGAGATCGAGTCGGTCACTTCTCTATCCGCACCGCGAGGCCAGCCGCGACGAGTTCATCGATCGCGTTCGCGATGTCCTCGGGACTCTCGTATGCGTCGTCGCATGGGTTGACTGGCCTGCCCTGCTCAGCGACGAGCAGTGCGAAGAGCCCTTTCGCCATGAGCGACAGGTTGGGGTCAGCAAGGATGTGATCTGGGATCGTCGCGTCGGACACATCGGCGTGCACCGGCCATAGCCCGGTCACTGCGATCCACTCGCTGTTGGATTCCCCTGTCATAGCTTCACCGTAGTCAACTTCCGGGGTGCTTCGGCGGCACCACTGCGGTTTGCAGATTGCTGAGATTCCACTCGGAGAGGTGCCCGCACTGGGTGAGTTCGTCATCTTCGACAACTCGAAGTACGCCGCGATTCTGGAGTTATCCACAGATTTCCTAGCGAGCAAGATGCTCACGAATTACATCCGTGTAACTCCAACATGGTCGGTCGATGCCGAACATGCCCACAAACGGCCCTAGGCGGTCCCGTGGAGCCCGAAATACTGCACAAGTACTCCACACCCCTATCCACAGGGGTACGTGGCTTACAGGGGCGAATGTCGGAGTGGGTCGGTAGACTGAGAGGACACAAAGCAGGGCCCCGGTCTGATCCCAGAGCGGAGCTCTTCATACGGGACAGGCCGGGGCCATGTTGTCTTTGGATGGACTACTTGACTCTAGACGCTCAGATAGCTCGATGCGACCTCATTTGGGGCTGCGGGGCCTGTCCTCCCTCTCTAGTAGGAAGGAACGCGCTATGGCGAAGGCATCGTCGCGGTCGTCCGGAAAGCCCTCGAAGGCAGCGCTGAGCAAGGCGGGACGGACGCTCGCGTCTGATTCGTCGAGCAAGCCCGCTAAGTCGAAGGCCGGATCGACGCTCGGCAAGGGCTGAGCAACGAGGAGGGTCGGCGATGTATTCGCCGGCCCTCCTTTCAAGTCCTTCGTTTCCGTGAACGTGACGAACCTCTTCTCCATGGCACGCTCCTTCTGCGCAATCGTCCCGAGATGGGATGAGAAGGCAGTGACAACAACATGAACTTCGACTTCAACGAAGACGGTATGCGTCGCGTGGCGGAGAAAGCTGTTGCGAAGTTGGCTGTGCGGCAGACTCAGGATCTGGAGCGGCTGCGCCAGCAGTACACCGGTAGGCCGGTCGCTGAGATCAAGCCAGTTCTCCAGCAGCTTTTCCGCAACTACGACGGCAACATCACCGATCCGGAGCTCTCCGAGTGGGCACAACTGATTTCTGATGGGACGCGCATCGAGATGACTCCCGAGCCGATCGATTGGAGTCTCTGATGACGATCGATCCGGAGTACACCAAGCACCAATTCGTCTATGTCCCCTGGGTCGACGGCAGTGAGATCGACACCGTCACGGCCGGCAAGGCGGTCGGGCTCTACGTGGCGCAGCAGTTCAAGGTGCGCCCGACCATTCTCTGCGCGACGAAGTCCAACGCGAACTATCACGATGAGTTCAAGAAGCTCAACGTAATCACCGAGCGCTCCGGCTACGTCGGCGAGAACGGCGTCGTGATCGCGTGGTGTCCGACGCGCAAGGTGATGCAGAAGCTTTACGACCACAAGAACATTGTCGTGTTGGTGGAATGGCCGGGCACACGGTTCGATGCATGGGCGAAGCTTGTCGGCGCCTACAACGTCGTCACGCGCGAAGTCATGAGCGCGAACCTGAATGAAGTTGCGATCAAGGCACTCGAGGGCATCGTGTGGGAGGGGTACAACGGCTGGTCGAAAGACACGGATCGAATCCTTACTTTGGCCAGGCTCCGTGAGCTCGAGGAGGCGGGCGGCTACGACCGCAACATCGTGCTGCAATATGCGGAGATGAAGCGCCCCTACGGTATCGACCGGCTCATCAAGATCGTCGACGACTTCGAGCGGGCACGTATCACGGCGGCATGAGGGCGAAGCGGCGAGGGCATTGCGAAAGCGTGCCCTCGCCGTCTTGCATGTCTGCGCTTTGCCCTACGCTCGCGGCTATGGCGAAGAATCCACAGCAGCTCAACCAGAAGCAGGTCGATGTACTGACATGGGTCGGCGCCGGATGCCCCACCGACGTCTATACCGAGGGATGGGAACATCGCATCATCGCTCGCGCCTTGGAGCGGCGTGGGCTCGTCAGCGTCGGTGGACGTGGCCCGACCTGGGTTGCCACGATCACGACTGCGGGGCGTGCTTGGTTGGAGTCTCCACCCGCTCCAGGCGAAGTCATCCCAGAGGACTCAGAAGCTGACCGTCTCATCGCAGAAGTGATTGAGGCCGGTGGATCCATACGGCTCAGCGCATCAGAGTACGAAGCTCGGCCGTGGGACAAGCTGGTGCGACTCGCGGTGAGGTCCGCCAAACGTCCGCACGGCAAGCAGCTCGTCATCGAGCGAGTCGGCGGTTGGTACAGCAACGAGCGTGAGATCTGGTTTGGGGAGCGATTCGAGGACTACGTCACGGCGACACCCGTGCCCGTGCCGCAGAGGGTTGGCAAGTACCATCCGGTTGTGAAGAAGTACCTCGGTAACAAGAACGCGCACTACGTCAGTGCAGAGCACTTGACGAGAGCCGGCCACATCCTGCAGGCGATCGCCACCGAGGCGGAGCGTCGGGGCATGAAGGTAGTCGACTCGGACAAGGCCAAGAAGAATCAAGGGCAACCGCCGTTCAAGCGTGAAGCTAAGCATCTCTGGTTGGCTACGACGCTGGGGGAGTACTCCATCATGATCAAGGAGATCCCGGGGTCTGGCGGAGCCAAGCGCAACTACTACACGGACTATCCGAAGGGAACGCCGCGCTGGATACGGGCTCGGCAGACGGAGTTCATCAGCACAGGGAAGCTCGAGCTGATCCTCGATGGGCCACGTACGCAGTACAAGGGTGAGCATTTCCGCGATGCGCGGAGCAAGACGGTCGAGGTCAAGCTGCCCGAGGTCTTCGCCCTCCTGGATAAGTACGTTCTCGAAGCTGAGTGGGCCGAGCGGGAGCGGCAGCGCAAGGAAGCAGAGCGACAAGTGCAGTGGGAAGCCGCCATGGCGAAAGCCAAGCTGGACTATGCCCGGCACGCCCGCTGGGAGCATTTCAAGAATCTTGCGGAGGGCAGCGACGCGCTGCGTGGGTACCGCGTCTTTCTCGAATCCGCTCAGAACGCCGTTGCGGCGCTACCAACTGAGGCGCGGGTGGCCGCAACCGACTACCTGGAGGAGATGCACTCGATCATCGACGAGCTGGATCCCATCGCCTCGCCGAGCCTCATCGTCCCAGTTGTGCCTGACCCGACGCCCGAACAGCTCAAGCCGTTCCTTGGGGCGTGGAGTCCTTATGGGGCGAAATCATGACTCAACTGCTGGGTGCTATGGACGGTGCTACTTCGCGACCCGAAACCCGAGGTTCGCGCCCGAGCCGGACGGCGTGCCGCTCAGAGTGAGCGCAAGCACACCCGCGCCCGAGTCGGCGGTCCAGGTACCACCCCGTAGAAACGCGCGGACGCCCGATTCGTCTGCATTGCTGTAGAGCTGCCCGATACCCTGTGTACTGCTCCAGCCGGAGGCACCGGGGATAGCGCTGGGTCGGCTGGCGCTTGGTAACGTGTGCAAACTAGAGAGGCCAGGGTACTGGCGCCAGGCATAACCAGAGCCACCCGGTTGCGCACCAGAGATGGTGGCGTCGGTCCACTCGTAGACGTTGCCGGCCAAATCCCAGATGACGGCACCGTTGGTCAGGGTCAGGGTGCGACGCTGGTTGCTGCCGGTGGCGTTGCCGGTGCCGTTGTAGCCGTCGCTGTCGTTGGTGGTAGCAGCCAGTGCGTTGGCTGGACTGTTGTCGTTGTGTCCGCTGTAGATGAAGCCACTCCCAACTGCATTGCCGCTCCAGTTGCTCGGCACGCTCAGAACGTTGGCGGCAATCGTCATCCATTCAGCCTCGGTGATGAGGTGGCAGCCCGCGCAGGCAGCGGCCGCAGTCGAGAGCGCAGAGGTCTGTGAGATGGAGACCCACGGCGTACCGGCTGCTTGGCTGGTGGCAACGCCGCCGACGTTCTTGGCTTCATACTTCATGACGCAGAAGCTCTTGGTGCCGAAGGTGCTGTTACCGGGCACCACAATGTAGCCAGCCGGGCAGCTACTGCCATCGTCGAGGGTGGTTGGTGCCATGCCGGTATGCCCTGGGCATGGGCCGGGTGTTGCTTGATTGACTTCGTTCGAGAAGCCGCCAACGCTGCTGCTGATACCCCCGACCGTCACGGTGACGCAGTAGTTGCCGCCAACCTGATTGGGTGTGTACTGATAGCTGGTATCGCCGCTATCCGTGAAGCCGAGCGGTGCAAGTGAGGCTGGGTACTGGTCGCCGTTTTGCAGCGCATAGGCGACGATCTTCTTCCCGGCCTGCTGGGCAGCCGACGAGGCAGCAGACTTCTTGGCATTCTGGGTGATGCCGTTGTACGCGACAATCGTGATGGCTGCCAAGATAGCAATAACGACAATAACAATCAGGAGCTCCACGATGGTGAAGCCGAATTGATCTGAACCGGTGCGTGATGCCTTTCGCGCCATAACTGCCCCTGACTATGAACCATAAGCGCAATCTGTTCAAGACTTCCTCCGCCGTACTATTTACAACAATCGCGAACGGAAGATTGACGTTCAGAATGAGAAGCGCATAATCGCTCTCGTTCCTCATCGGCATGCGGCTTGCAGGAGAACCAGCCAGGTTCGCCGGCCGCTCCCGATGAGGAGGCTCACCATGAGTGAGAACACGAAGGACGAAGTGCCGATGTCGGCCCTCGGGCCTACGCGGACGCTTGCCGTTCGCATCACCGACGGATTGCGGGCGCAGCTGGACGTCATCGCCCAGCTCAACGACCGCTCCGTCACCGAAGAGATCCGAATCGCCCTCGAGACCTGGGTCGAGACCAGCAAGTCCGACCCGAAGGTGCTCCAGCGGGCCGAGACGGTGCGTGCCGAGATCGAACGCGAGGCCAAGACCAAGCAGTCCGCGATCGAGGCCATCTTCGGCGGCACGAACGGGGCTAAGGCCCCTCGTGCCAAGTCAGGTTCGGCCTGACGCCAAGGCTCCCTCTCACTGGAGGAGAGGGGCGGCTGTCCCGAGGATCGAGCGTTACGTGCGCTCTCCTCGGGCAGCTGCCCAATCGATAGGGCCAAACGCCTACGCGCCGGGTACGTACTTCACGCCGGTTGATGGAGCAACTTCGACTATCCAGTCCTCGTGACGAGTGACCTGTGCGCTGAGTGCTATGCGTTCGTCATCGTCTGTATCGATAACGTTAGCGATTCCGTCAAGCGTGGAACGAAGGGAGTCGACGTCATCTTTCGTGGACATCCGAGACTCGAGGTTTCCGAGTCGGGTTTCTACGCCCTCCATGCGGAACTTGACCTGCGAGACGTCATCCTTGGTTGCCATGCGGCTCTCGATACTGCCGAAGCGTTCGTCGATCTTGGCAAACCGTTCGTCCACCTGGCTGAAGCGTTCATCGACTTGTGTCGCAAAGCCATTAAACATCTCCGAGAACTCCACCATTGCTTCTTTCATGGCTGAGGAAACAGCCGTGGTGACTGCGCTGGTTATTGCGTTCTGTAGATCGTCGTTCATATCTGCGCCTCATTATGGGCGCTGTCGCAGACGCCGGGAAGCCGTAGAAAATACAACGCTCCCACCCTCACCTACCCCTCGTTGCTGCCCCGCGGCTTGGAGAGAACCAATCAGTTCTCGGCCGCGACAACAGTAAGGAGGTGGGAACGATGGTTCACGCAATCGTCATCCCACGAGACGGCGGTGGAGATCTGTGGATCGCAGAACTCGCCGGCCTCAAGGACTTCCAAACCGTCATAGGCGGCTGGATCGAGCCGATAGAACTTGACGGCAGTGACACCACGCTCTACGCCAACGGCGGCATCCAGTGCTCACGTGGCCCGTTTAACTCGCGGGCAACGGCGCTGTACTGGTACCACGGTCAACATCGTAACCGTCCGCTCATCCTCGGCGACGTCGTCCTCGTCGGCACCGACCCCGGTGTCACGGAAGCTGCCGAGCCCCGGCTCATCCACGGATTGCTCGCACATCACGAGTTCGTGGTGCAGCTCTGCCCGGACGGACTCACCTGGTGCGACACGTCACTGCGATTCCCGTCCTGGTTCAGCGCGGCCCTGTGGGCCATGGTTATCGACAGCACCCTCCCCGACAGTGTCGGGCTACGAATCGAAGCGCTCGACGACTGTGCCGAGTCTCCCTCCGAGGAGATGCGGTCATGGTGAGCGGTGTGGTTATCCCGGCCGATGCTGAGGAGCGCGTTGAGCGTCGCGACTTCGCATCACTCGAGGACTACCAAGCAGCTGTCGGTGGGCAGATTGAAGCTATCGATCTGCATTCGCTCGGCGTCACCCTCTTCGTTAACGAGGAAGGCATGCTGCAGCGGCTACCGTTCAACTCCCGCGCCTCGTCCCTGTGGTGGTACCACGTCCCCGACGCGCGACACCGCACGATGCTCGTCGGCGACGCTGTCGTCGTCGGGCTACCCGACCGTAACGGCGACAGCACCGATGTCCCAGAGATGGCCACCGACCTTCTCACTGGTTACGGGCCGTGGAAGGTCGAGGTACGCACCGTTGGGGATACGAAGTGGTATAGCAACCAGCTGGTCTACATCGACTACTTCGAGGCAATCACGTGGGCAATGCTCACGCTTGAACGATGGACCGCCGCCGAGGATGTACGCGTTGTCCCTGCTGACCTTGTCAATCCTTCCAGGGTGGCAGGGGGAGCAGCCCCACCCGTCGCCTGACGGAATCAGGCACAACAGGCGACGACCGGCCGGACTACGAGAACTGAGAGTTTCCGTCCGGGATGGTCGTCGCCTATTTCCTTTCGAGGCGCTCAGCGGTCGGCCGGTTCGATCCCGCGTGCTTGCTCGACCCCGAGTGAACGAAGCGACTCTGGGTGCCGCTCAGGGGCTATCTTGCTACGCGAAACCCGATGGTAGCGTCCGGGCTCGACGGAGCATAGTTCAATTTGAGCATCAGAACACCAGCCCACGACCGGCTAGTCAAGCTGCTGCCACGGAGAAACGCACGAGAGCCTGTGTCCGCATAGTTAGCGTAGATGCCACCAATACCTTCAGCCGTGTCCCAACCCGTCGCACCTGAAAGCGTTACTCCTGTAATGGGATTGGTGTACGAGGTTAACGCGCTCGGACGCGAGATAGCGGGGAGATTGCCAAGACTTAGCGAGCCCAGCGTCCATTCGCGCCAGTTGAAGGTCGAATCACCCGGGACACCGACTTGGCTCATTGTCATGGCTGGCGTGCCAACCGCTTGTTGCGTCCATTCCCAAACATTGCCCGAGAGATCCCAGATTGCATCACCACTGCTGAGCCAGAGCACACGACTACTGTTGGTGCCGACGGTTGTGCCGGTACCGCCCGTGATGCCATTCAGCGGGTCGAAGTCATCAACGCTCGCCGCAAGGGCGCTGGCAGGGTTGTCGTTGACGTGGCCCTGGTAGAGATAGCCAGCCCCGACTTCACCGCCGCTCCAGTTGTATTTCACGGACAGGACATCCGCAGCGATGGTCATCCACTCCGCTTCGGTGATGAGGTGGCCACCTGAAGCGGTTGAGGCGGTAATTGCATCAGTTTGTGAGATAGAGACCCATGGTGTTCCCGCAGCTTGACTCGTTGCGACACCACCGACGTTTTTGGCTTCGTACTTCATCACACGGAAGTCGCTGGTGCCAAGCACGCTGTTGCCGTAGACGAACGAATAGTTTTCCGGGCAGGTAATGCTCTTCTCGACCTTTTGAAGTTCAGACTTCTTTTTCCACTGGCTTAGCGTAGAGGCCATAGCGGATGCCTTAGCCTGTTTGGTGATGCCGTTGTAGCTCACGATGGTGATGGCTGCCAAGATAGCGATGACGACGACGACGATGAGCAGCTCCACGATAGTGAAGCCGTATTGATCTGAACCGGTGCGTGATGCCCTTCGCGCCATAACTGCCCCTGACTATGAACCATAAGCGCAATCTGTTCAAGACTTCCTCCGCCGTACTATTTACAACAATCGCGAACGGAAGATTGACGTTCAGAATGAGAAGCGCATAATCGCTCTCGTTCCTCATCGGCATGCGGCTCGTAGGAGAACCACCGAGGCCGGGTAGCCGTACGGAATCCAACGCTCCCACCCTCACCTACCCCTCGTTGCTGCCCCGCGGCTTGTCGGAGAACCAACTGGTTCTCGGCCGCGACAACAGCAAGGAGGTGGGATCGATGGTCACAGGAATCGTCATCCCCACAGCAGGAGATCAGCCCCTCGAACTCCGCGAGTTCGCGAAGCTCGAGGACTACCAATCCGCGGTTGGCGGCTGGATCGAAGCGCTCGACCTGCCGGACATCGGCATCACGGTCTACGTCAACGACGAAGGCCGAATCCGGAAGCTCCCGCACAACGCGCGGGCCTCGTTTCTCCGCTGGTACTGGTCACCGCTCACCCGGGCGTCCGGGATGCTGGCCGGCGACGCAGTTCTCGTCGGGATGCCGAACGGCGCGGGCGAAAGCACCGATGTGCCTGTGCACGTGCGTGAGCTGCTGCTCACCTCTGCCCTCTTCGCCTTAGAGATGCGAACCGAGGCACACCCGGAATGGCAGCGCAGCACTACGGCACTGCCCGACTACTGGTCGGCACTTGTCTGGACGATGATGCTCACTGAGCACTTCACCGGCCTGCGTGACGTGCGGATCGTGCCGCTCGCTCCCACCATCGACGACGTCTGAACGGACGCCGTCTCCACCACCAACCAGGCGGTGATCGCTTCAGCTTCGAGTGCTCCGTGCGCTCGGCTTGAGCGGTCGCCGCCTCTTTCACTTCGGACTCATGCAGCCGATCTCTTCATCAGCTACCATCGCCGGCTGAAGGGATTGCCGAGGTTGTGTTCTTGGAACTGGCCGGGGCCCTGCCAGAAGGTGCCTGGGGTCTGCATGTATTTCTTCGCGTCGGGGTGATCAGCGGGGAGGCCGTGCGTGCGTCCCGATCGCATGCGCTCCTTCTCTCGGTTCTCCCACTTATCGAGTTCATCTACAAAGGGCGCCAGCAGCTTGAGGATCTCGCAACGGTCCGCTGGTGTGCCGCACTTACAGGCGCTCTTTGACTTCGTCTCGAAGGTGTTGTGGAGCCGATCGATTCGCCACAGGACGACCATCGCCCTGGACCTGATGCGGTATGCGGACTCAGCTTTGTGCTGCTCTTCGGTGACCAGTTCGCTCTCGAGCGCGTTCCGCAGATCACCGATGGGTGCCTTGTGATAGTCACTGCTGATCGTGCTGATGGCATCCGTCAGGGCAGAGCTGAGGTCTGCCTTTTCCTGATCGGACTTGTCCAGGAGATCGCGCATGTTCGCCAGACGGGTTTCGTAGCTGGTGGTAGTCGCGGCGTGCTCTGCCCGCCAGTCACGGAGATGCTCCTTGTCCCGGCGATCGGCATCACTGAGGTGATGGATGCACTCGGCACATACTTGGGGCCGCTTATCGGTGAGGGAATACCGCTCCGGCGCGTACCGGAGAAAGCAGCAGGTACAGACTTCGCGCTCCATGGTCGTTCCTCTCGGCTCTGACCACTTGAAGGTAGTCCGAGCTACCGACATTGGCGGCGGCTTCCACGGTGTGTGCGTTTTTGGTCGTGTCACTCGGCCGGCCAAAGCTCCCACTGTTTGCCGCGACCCTGCTTGACTATCGCACCGGGGTACGTCTTCTGGAGCTCGGAGAGCTGGTCGATGACCTCCGCGATCGGAAGACTCCCCGGGAGCGTCGCCAGTGGCTGTGGTGGTGCCGGTGCGACGGGCTTCGCGTTGTCCAGCGTTGAGCGCAGGTACTCGTACAACCGATCCATGTGGGTGGCGAAGATCGGCCAATGGCCGCACGGGCGTGATTCGTAAGGACCACCGCCAGAGGCGTGCTGATACTGCGGGGTAGCGCAGTCCGCGCACATGTCCTCGGCAGTGAGGATAGGTACGTGGAGGAGCGCCTGGAGGTGACGATCCTTGAACTGGAGTTCTGTTCGGAGCTTCGACTTCTCCGACCGATCTTTGGTGCTGCCGATACGTTCGCGCAGTTCGGACGTCAGCTGCTGCAGCTCCTCCACCTTGTCCTCACGCGCCATGCGGTACATAACGAAGTTTCCGATGCGTCGGTCACCGGGGAGAAGTCCTCGCTCGTCGACGACGTCTTCGCGATCACCGACGACGACAGATAGTCGTGCAATCTCCGCGTCGCAGCGCTGCAGCTTCTCCTCGAGCTTGGCCATCTTCTGCGCGCGGTGATCAGGGTCCATCCGGGGGTAGCGTTCGCCGCTGCGATATGCCTCGAGCTCCGCTACCTGGCCGACGTGTATCGACTCTTGTTCAAGGAGCGCATATCGGGCTTTCTCTCGCTCCGGGTCGTAGCGTTGCCGGTTCTGCTCCCAGCGTGTGTCGTCCGTCTTCTGCTGTGCCTTGTGCCGCCGCTTCATCGCGCCCATCATCGCCCCGACTTGCCGGTTGGTCATGGGGCGGAAGTCTGGCTCCGCGCGCGTCCACTCGCGCATCACGCGGTACGTGCCGTCCTTCTCGGCTCCGAGCTCTTCGGTGCGCCACGGGTTCCACCTGGTCTCCTGGAAGATCTCCATCCAACGGTTCCGGGAGTGCATGAAGTCCTCAAAGGTGGAAGCGCATCCAGGCAGCGGCTTCCACAACAGCCCCTCAAGCTCGTAGACCTGTGGTTCGGGCGTTGTCGTCGGTGACATGCGTACATGGTTCACCCGGATGAGCGTCCAGCGCCAGAGTCATCCTCACCAGTGAGCTCGCAGGAGCTGATACTCAATTCTGGGCGTGGAGTCTGGGCGTTGTCCTTCATACTGGTTCTATGGCCCGTGTACCTTCGCCCGCAGCTGTGCTCATCGGCAGCCGGATCGCTGAGCGACGGCAGGCGCTCAATCTCAAGGTGGATCAGCTGGCGGTGCGTGCTGACGTCGACTCGTCCAACGTCAGAGGCTATGAGTCCGGACGCTCGACGATGAACCTGCGAACGCTCGTGCGGATCGCAGATGCGCTGAAGATCTCACCGGGAAAACTGATCAGCGGTGTGACGTCGGAGATGTTCAACGCACCCGAATAGGGTTCATTGCTGGTCGCGGCCGGCGGCAGGTGCACCGTCGTGGACATAGTGACGAGCAGTAGGTGTGAATGGCGGTTCCCTGTAGCCTGCAACGATCGGCATCGGGTCAGAGTAGTCGCTCACTCCCGCCGCCCAGTCCAGGGCTTCCTCCGCGACGTAGATGACGCGGCGTGGTGTCGGTTTCAAGAAGCGTGGGCCCACCGCCCGGAAGCGCAGGTCGCGTATTCGCCAGAGGGGCAAATCCGGGATGAGCTCAAGCACCTGCGCCTCGGTGACATACGTCCGCGCTCGCAGCACGGAGAGTTCGGCGTCCTGGTACGCGTAAAGGCGTTCTTCGCTCGGATGGGGCCTGTAGGCACCGAAATGGCCGTGCATCCACTCGGACGAGACGGTGCTCTCCAGCCAGCGGCGGAAGGCCAGTTCGTCGTAGACCACTTCTCCGTCGCTCAGGATCTGGACGGGGGGAGCAGTGATTCGTGACGAGTATGGCGCTTCACGGCGGATGTAGTCGAGGTGCCGCGACGTGAGGCCAGGGGCGATCTGCCCAGCCTCGGCGCGGGTAATCCAGGCTGTGTTCTTCCGTCGTGTTGATGACTGGGTGACGTACTCGCTGGCCAAGAACCCAACTCCTCTTCAGCCGGACTCACTACTTCGCACCCGTGACCCGGCGCGATTTGCGTCACACGCGGGCCCGCGTCAGCGTGTCGGGGACCGCTGGCAGGATGGATACATGGACGTCGAAGCCCTTGCAGTCACGAAGATACAGGGCACGATTGCGCTCTGTCCCCATCTGAAGGCTTACATCGCGTCGAACGATAAGACTCCGTTCACTGACGGTCACATTGACGTATACAGAGGACTCGGCCAGAGCAAGGGCGACTGGCTCGGGCGCGTATCGGTTCAGGTCAAGGGTCGGACGGTATCCGGGCCAGTGCCGGTCGCACCTAGCTTTCGCATAAGCCGCACCGACCTGGTGGCGTTCCAGAAAGACGGGGGAGTGTTCTACTGTCTCGTGCTGGTTGGCGACGACGGCGTCTGTACCGCCTACTACGCCCTCCTCTCGCCCTTCGTCATTGAGCATCACATCCGTCAGGTTTCGAAAACGCAGAAGTCGGTGCTTGTCCCGTTCCAGCTTCTTCCTGACGATGCTGAAGAGCTCGAGCCGCTTATGGGCCTCGCCCTCAGAACGAAACATCAGCTGACGACTCTGGGGTTTGACTCGGCGCTTTTCGAGCACACGCAGTCGATCACGTTGCACTCTGCAAGAGATCTGGACCTCACGGCGCCGCTGCTGCTCATTCCCGGAGAGGTTGACTTTGCTCTGGAGATGAACACCGAGGGTGGTCTATCCATCCCACTTGGTGGTGCGTTGCGAATCATCCCTCAGGATTACGTCGAACACGAGAGCGACGTCGTCATCGGCAGCGAGTCGATCAGCTATGACAAGGTGGTCAGTCGACGACTCAACGCGGCTGCTGTCGAGTTCAAACTTGACCAAGGTCTATCCCTGACCTTCACCTCCACGCCTGGTCAACAGCAAGTACTCATCAACTTTGATGCACCAAGCAACTTTGCCGCGCGGTGGAGAGCCACGAGGTTCCTTGGCGAGATGACGTCAAGTGCAGAGATCCGCGTGAATGGTGCGAATGTATCGATCGGCGCCACCCCCGATGATGCCTGGGTTGCAGGCCTCGACGCTCAGGTCAACTTTCTCGGTCAACTCGACGAACTCTTTGGATTAATGGCTGTTGACTCCTCGCTCGTGGAGTTCGACGACCTTGACGGTGCTCAAATACTTAACCTTCAGAACCTGCATCGCGCACTCATCAAGGGCGAAGAGCCGTACAACGAGCAGGGCGAGCTCGCGCGAGGGCTGATGGACATTGGCCCATGGGCGCTCATGATCCTCGTGTTGCCTGGTAGTGAGCCAAACAGATGGAAGTACGTGGACCCGTTCGCTTTGGCCGCTCCACAGATGTACCGATGGAGCGCGGACACCGACGAGCCGGAGGACGCGGCGCCAGTGACGGCGTACGACATTGTCGAGCAGGAGGTACTGCCGCGCGTCCTCAACCTGCGCCTCGATGACATCGTGCCAGCGTATGAGGCGTTGCTCGGCTCTCCTCAGACAACAAGTCTTGCGAATCGGAGGGTACTGGCTCTGATCTCGGCGGCTGACGCAAGCGAAATGCGCGAGGAGGAGTTCCTACGTGCCGCTGAAACTCTCAATGAGTGGTTGATCTCTGTGGAAGGCGAGCTCCCACCCCATCTCATCAACCGATGGCAGATCCTGTGGCGTCGGGGGTGCCTCACAGCTGCACAGCGACGAGCCATTCACGACCTGAAGCGTCAGATTTCAAGAAGCGACTACAACATGGCCGCGGAGGCGGAATTGTCGTGTGCCCTGTTGCTAGGCGATGCCGATGAGATCGAGTACCTCATCGGGCAGCTTGACGACGGGCAGCTACTCAACGTGCAGGATTGGCCGATCTGGAAACTGCGCCCTGCAACATCCGTCTGAACTGCGTCTCTCTCGGTTCGTGGAAGTGGGGTCGACCCAAGAGTCAGCAACCAAACTTCACGAAAATACCAGTTCATGCCATAATTATTCGAAAGCGCAGTCTGGCGGTTCGAGCGGCTCGCTCCCGCTGATGTGTCTTCTAACGGTGCCTTTCGCGTTCGATGTCGGTGTTCACCGATACCTTGATGAGAGCACTACCAGCAACTAAATCGCGCCCGTGATGCGCAGGAGACGACGAGACATGGCACCGACCACCAAAGAAGGACAGCGCGCTGAGCTGCACAAGACGATCTGGCGCATCGCGAATGATCTGCGGGGCAGCGTCGATGGTTGGGACTTCAAGACCTATGTGCTCGGCATGCTCTTCTACCGCTTCGTTTCCGAGAATCTGACTGCATACATCAACAAGGGCGAGCGCGCTGCGGGCGACGAGCAGTTCGACTACTTGACCCTCCCTGATGCGGCCGCCGAGTTCGGTCGTGAGGAGACTGTCTCTGAGAAGGGCTTCTACATCCTGCCGTCCGAGCTGTTCGCAAACGTCAGGGCTCGTGCAGCCCAGGACGACAACCTGAACGAGACGCTGGAGCGGGTTTTCAAGAACATCGAAGGGTCCGCGCTCGGTACGGACAGCGAGGATGACCTCAAGGGGCTCTTCGATGATCTCGACGTCAACAGCAACAAGCTCGGGGCAACGGTCGCCAAGCGCAATGAGAAGCTAGTGAAGCTCCTTGACGCGATCGGCGACCTCCCGCTCGGCGACCTGCAGGACAACTCGATTGACCTCTTCGGTGATGCTTACGAGTATCTGATGCAGATGTATGCGGCGAATGCCGGCAAGTCCGGTGGTGAGTACTACACGCCCCAAGAAGTCTCGGAGCTGTTGGCGCGGATCACGGTACTCGGCAAGCAGGCCGTGAACAAGGTCTACGACCCCGCGGCAGGCTCAGGTTCGCTGCTGCTGAAGTTCGCCAAGGTGCTCGGCAAGGAGAACGTCCGCCAGGGCTTCTATGGTCAGGAGATCAACCTGACCACGTACAACCTCGCGCGGATCAACATGTTCCTGCACGACATCAACTACGAGAAGTTTAACCTTGCACACGGCGACACGCTCATCGACCCGGCCCACTGGGATGACGAGCCGTTCGAGGCGATCGTCTCCAACCCGCCCTACTCGATCAAGTGGGAGGGAGACGCCAACCCCATCCTGATCAACGACGAGCGCTTCGCGCCCGCCGGCGTGCTGGCGCCGAAGTCCAAGGCAGACCTGGCCTTCACCATGCACATTTTGAGCTGGCTGGCCGTGAACGGAACTGCGGCCATCGTTGAGTTCCCTGGCGTGCTGTATCGAGGGGGTGCGGAGCAGAAGATCCGCAAGTACCTCATCGATAACAACTACGTCGACGCCGTCATCCAGCTGCCGCCGGACCTCTTCTTTGGCACGACCATCGCGACCTGCATCATCGTGCTGAAGAAGTCGAAGAAGGACAACTCGGTGCTGTTCATCGATGCTTCATCGGAGTTCAAGCGCGTCGGCAACAAGAACAAGCTGATGCCCGACCATCAACAGAACGTCCTGATGACCCTCGACGGACGCGTCGAGGAAGCGCACTACTCCGCGCTCGTCTCGAACATCGACATCGCGGCCAACAGTTACAACATCGCGGTGTCCTCGTATGTCGAGGCTGAGGACACTCGCGAGGTGGTCGACATCACGTCGTTGAACGCGGAGATTGCCGAGATCGTGGCACGGCAGGCTGAACTCCGGGCTTCGATTGACGAGATTGTTGCGGGACTGGAGGGGGCCAAGTGAGCCGAGTCGACGGCCTGATCCCGGAGCTGACATCCGCTGGAGTGCGGCATGCGTTGCTGTCTGACGTTGCCGATTATTCATCGACTCGCGTCGACGCTGCGGAGCTCGATGAAACAAGCTTCGTCGGTGTCGATAACCTCGTCGCAGATAAAGGGGGGCGAATTGACGCGACATACCTGCCGAACACGGCGCGCCTGACAGCGTACGAGCCGGGCGACATTCTGCTCGGCAACATTCGTCCGTACTTGAAGAAGGTCTGGTGCGCGACGAACGAAGGCGGCTGTAGCGGCGACGTCCTGGCGATTCGAGTCAACGGACAGAGCCGTGAGGAACTCGACTCCGAGTTTCTCTACTATGTACTCTCATCGGACGGCTTTTTTACCTACAACATGCAGCACGCCAAGGGTGCGAAGATGCCGCGGGGTAACAAGACGGCGATCCTGAACTATCGAATTCCCATTCCACCTATTGAACTTCAGCGCGAGATCGTGATAATATTGGATCAATTCCGTGCGCTCGTCGATGCCCTGGAATCTGAGATCCAGGAGAGACGAGCGCAGCGAACTGCCCTTGCAATCAATTTCGCGGTAAAATCCCGTGACGCCGAGGCGGGTAAAAACGCAGTAACGAAAGTGAGCCTTGGCACACTCGCACGCGAAGTTGTGGATCCAATCCGAGTTAGGCCGGATGAGTCATACGTCAACCTCGGCGTAAAATGGAATGGCGAGGGCGTGTTGACTCGCGAACCTCGGAGCGGCGCAGAGATCAAGGCAACGACTCTCTATGGCGTGTCCCCTGGTCAACTTGTCTACAATCGCATGTTTGTAGTTGAAGGCTCGTTTGCATTGATTCCACCGGAATGTGGTGGAGCTGTTGTTTCCAACGAGTTCCCAGTCTTTGACATCGACAGTTCGGCGGTCGAGCCAGAGTGGCTGCTTCACTATCTTTGCGATCCTTACACGCTCGCCCGCATAGAGGCGGAAGTGACTGGGACTGAACGCGGAACAATGAAGAGTCGCCGCCGTTGGAAGCAAGAGCAGTTCGCGAGATTTGTTGTGGAGATGCCGACGCTCAAACGTCAGCGCGAGATCCTACGCGTCTTGCGCGTATGCGATGACCTGATTGGCTCGCTGAGCGACGAACTTGTTGCGCGCCGTAAGCAGTATGAGTACTACCGCGACAAGCTCCTCACCTTCGAGGAGGCCTCGGCATGAGTGACGCACTTGGCCGCAAGTACGATCCGATCGCAGTCTCGGGGGAGAGCACGGTTGTTGCCGAATACATCCCCGAGTCGTCTCATTCGACGAGCTACCAGTCTGAGGCGCACCTCGAGCGCGAGATGATCCGCCTGCTCCAGTCGCAGGCGTACGAGTATCTTCCGATCACCTCAGAGGCGCAACTCGTCGCCAACCTTCGCGTGCAACTCGAGGCGTTGAACAACATCACCTTCAGCGAGACTGAATGGGATGACTTCTTCAAGGACAAGGTTGCGAGCCAGAACGATGGCATCATCGAGAAGACGACCCGCATCCAGGAGGACCACGTCCAAATCCTGACGCGCGATGACGGCTCGACAAAGAACATCACGCTGATCGACAAGAAGAATATCCACAACAACCATCTGCAGGTCATCAACCAGTACGAGATCGGCCAAGGTGAAGGTGGCGCGAAGTACGCCAACCGCTACGACGTGACGGTGCTCGTGAACGGGCTGCCGATGGTGCACATCGAGCTCAAGCGCCGCGGAGTGGACATCCGTGAGGCGTTCAACCAGATCAACCGTTACCAGCGCGATAGCTTCTGGGCGGGGTCTGGACTGTTTGAGTACGTCCAGTTGTTTGTGATCAGCAATGGCACGCTGACAAAGTACTACTCGAACACGACTCGTAACCGTCATATCGACGAGGGTAAGAAGACCACCGGCGCCAGGAAGAAGACCAGCAACAGCTTCGAGTTCACGTCGTGGTGGGCTGACGCGCAGAACAAGCCGATCACCGAACTGACGGCGTTTGTGAAGACATTCTTCGCCAAGCACACACTGCTCAACATCCTGACCAAGTACTGCGTCCTCACGGTCGACCGTGACCTGCTGGTCATGCGTCCCTACCAGATTGTCGCGACCGAGCGGATCCTGCAGCGCATCGACATCGCCACCAACTACAAGCGTCTCGGCACCGTAGAAGCCGGCGGGTACGTCTGGCACACCACGGGCTCGGGGAAGACTCTCACCTCGTTCAAGGCTGCACAGCTCGCAAGTCGGCTTCCAGACGTCAGCAAGGTGTTGTTCGTCGTGGACCGTAAGGATCTGGACTACCAGACGATGCGCGAGTATGACCGGTTCGAGAAGGGTGCTGCGAACTCGAACGCCTCGACGGCGGTGCTCAAGAAGCAGCTCGAAGACCCGAACGCGCGGATCATCATCACGACGATTCAGAAGCTCTCGAACTTCATTCGCGCCAACAAGGGGCACGAGATCTATTCCGGCCACGTCGTGATCATCTTCGATGAGTGCCACCGCTCACAGTTCGGCGACATGCACACGGACATCACTCGGGCGTTCAAGCGTTACAACCTCTTCGGATTCACCGGCACCCCGATCTTCGCAGCCAACGCTGGCAACGGCGGCAACCCGCGGCTTAAGACGACGGAGCAGGCGTTCGGCGACAAGCTACACACCTACACGATCGTCAACGCCATCACCGACAAGAACGTCCTGCCCTTCCGGATCGACTACATCAACACCGTCAAGGTCGGTTCACCTGATGACAAGCAGGTGCTGGGCGTCGAAGCCGAGAAGGCCCTTCTCGACCCGCGCCGCGTGGCGCAGATCGCCAAGTACACGCTTGAGCACTTCGATCAGAAGACCAAGCGTGCTTCTAGCTATGAGCACTCGGTGGTCATCAACGTCGGTGAGGCGGTGCGCAGCCGGCGACGCGCCGAGGCTCTCCGTGAGAAGAAGCGCGTCCGGGGCTTCAATGCGCTGTTCGCGACCGCTTCAATCGACGCTGCCCAGCGCTACTACCTCGAGTTCAAAGCGCAGCAGAAGGAGCTGACGCCAGACCGTCGTCTCAAGGTGGGGGTGATCTTCTCCTACGGTGCCAACGATGCGCCCGATGAGGACATCCTTGACGACGAAGCCTTCGACACCGAGGGACTCAGCGGCGACGCGCGTGAGTTCCTTGAGGTAGCTATCAAGGATTACAACGCGTACTTCGGTACGAGCTACGACACCAGCCCTGACAAGTTCCAGAACTACTACAAAGATCTGTCGCAGCGCATGAAGAATCGCGACATCGACCTGGTGATCGTCGTCAACATGTTCCTGACCGGCTTCGATGCAACGACGCTGAACACGCTGTTCCTGGACAAGAACCTTCGCTCCCATGGGCTCATCCAGGCGTACTCGCGCACGAACCGCATCCTGAACTCGATCAAAACGTATGGCAACATCGTCTCGTTCCGTAACCTTGACGACGCCACCAACTCCGCGCTCGAATTGTTCGGCAACAAGGACGCCCGCGGCGTCGTGCTGCTCAAGCCGTATCAGGACTACTACAGCGACTACCTCGAGAAGGTCACCGAGCTGTTGCAGCAGTATCCGCTGGGGCAGCAAATCATCGGTGAGTCCGCACAGAAGGACTTCATCGCCCTCTTCGGCGCGATCCTGCGCCTCCAGAACATCCTGACCTCTTTCGACGAGTTCGCTGGCCAGGATCCGCTGAGCGAGCGTCGGGCACAGGACTACCGCAGCTGGTACCTCGACTTCTATGCCGAGTTCCGCAAGGACCGCGACGGCGACAAGGAACTGATCAACGATGACGTCGTGTTCGAGATCGAGCTCATCAAGCAGGTTGAGATCAATGTCGACTACATTCTGATGCTGGTTGAGAAGTACCGCGCCAGCTTCGGTGACGGCGAGGACAAAGAGATCCGCGCCGAGATCTCTCGTGCTGTGGATGCCAGCCCGAGCCTACGCAGCAAGAAGGACCTCGTTGAGGACTTCGTTGATTCGATCTCTGTAACCGGTGCGGTCGACGAGCAGTGGCAGACCTTCGTCGCTGCGAAGCGTGAAGCGGAGCTTGAGTCGCTCATCACGGATCAGCAGCTCCGTCCAGAGCAGACTCGCGCGTTCATCGAGGCAGCCTTCCGCGATGGTCAGCTCCGGGCAACAGGAACCGCGATCACCAAAATCCTCCCACCTGTTTCGAGGTTCGCGGCGGACGGTGGGCATCGTGAGAAGAAGCGTGCTGCCGTTGAGGCGCTCACGCGGTTTTTCGAGCGGTTCTTTGGCTTGGGCTCGGGAGGAACCAACTAATGGCGACGGTGCTTGGGTTACTGGCGTCCTTCACTGCGTACCGCGTGTCGGTCGAACGTGGCAAGCTGATCGAGAATCCGGTGGCCGCGCCTCGACCCGGGGGGTACTCGTAATCATGCGATTCTCCGAGCACTTCGGTGTCACTCAGACAGCTGATGACGATTGGTTCGATCCGCATCTCACGATTGATACCAAGCTATTCGTTGATCCGTTGTTGCTCCTCGAAGCAGGAGGAGAGTGGGCCGACGCCCACGAGCAGCTCATTGAGCACTTCGTCCATTGTTACGGTCTGGTGGCGAAAGCGACCAGCTCGACCTCCGTTTCTGCGCAAGCAGCTCGGCGACTCCTGACCTTTCCGGAGCCGTTCGAGGTTGGCTTGGGATATACAGCTAGCGGTACGAGTGGCTCCGGCTCGGGCGACCGATTTGCCGCGACCATGGCTGACGGCATCGCGACCGCTATCGCAGCCGGACTTGCGCAACCTGAACACATCGAGGAAATCGGCATCCTCAACGTCGGCATCGGGCCCGACCGGATCTCCGACGCCACGGTCAACGTGCTCAAGGCGCGCTTCATCGCATACACCCAGGCGATTGCCGAGCGCCATGGCATCCCACTTGATGCGCACCGCGTGAAGTCGGCACGTGTCTCACTCGACGCAGCCCGCTGGATCGCCGAAGACGTGCTGCTTCCAACAAACCCGAATGATGGCCGACCGGTCATCCTGCTACCACGAGCATTGCTCAATGACCTTCCGACGCTGAACGCCGATGACTGGTTCGACTCGCACTTCAATGAGGACATCCGGCTCACGCTTAACCTGCAGGTTGGGGAAGCCGTGCGGAAGGCGGACATCGTTAGCTGGGCGCGCCGTCATCCCGATCGAGTACGCGAATGGGCTCGAGAACAGACGAGCAGGCAGGATCTCCACGGCTACGATTTCAGCGCGGATCCCTTGGGCGTCGTGCAATGGGACCAAGCGCCGGTTGCCTATGCAGTCGAGCATCCGCTCGCGGCGCGGACTGTCATGTCACATGAGGACTTGCTCATACTGGTTGGCGAGCTCGTCGATCGATTCCAACACTTCGTCGAGCAGCAGCGCGGATGGAGCTTGCTTTGGAACTCGGACGGGTCAGAGAAGCCTGAAGAAGCGGCGCAGCTACTGTTCCTCGGACTCGCGCAGCCTTACCTACGTCAGTTCAACGTCGAGATCGATCGTGAGGTCGAGCTTGGACGCGGACCGGTCGATTTCAAGGCGGCATCCGGAACCACGGCGCGAGTCTTGATTGAGGTCAAGAAAGTGCACAACGGCAAATTCTGGAATGGACTTGAGGCGCAACTTCCGAGCTACTTGACGTCCGACGGTGCCACGCATGGGTGGTTTCTGGCGCTCCAATATCGCAGCACAAGAAGCTCCGTTGATCGTGTCCGCCGGCTCCCCGCCGTTGTGGCACTGACAGCATCATGCATCGGGATGACTTTGCGGTCATCGGTCGTCGACGCGCGTAAGCCCTTGTCCGCCTCAAACATCGAAACTGGCAACGAACTCCCCATTGACCAGGGGACGGAGACAGATTCGTGATCAAGCGAGTGCAGGACTACTTTAATGGCTGGCGCGCGAGGAAGGCGGAGAACGCTCTCAGTGACGAGCCCGCGGCTCCGGCCTGGGACTTGACCGCTCTGACGCCCGAGTTCATCGAAAGCGAACACGCGCAGTACGTCGTGGCCATCGCGGAGAACCTGAAAAAGGACGATGTCCTGAACATCGCGCTCTCCGGCAACTACGGCGTCGGTAAGAGCAGCATCTTGGGACGCGTCGCCGAGGATCACGATGGCCGTGTGGTGGAGCTCTCGCTCTCGACGCTTTCGCCGATCGACAACTCCAAGGTTGATGATTCGGTTCCGGCTCAGGCGAGGACACCAACGAATCGTATCCAGCAGGAGATCGTCAAACAGCTGCTTTATCGAGAAGCACCGAAGTCCGCCCGCGCTTCGCGCTTTCGCCGAATCGAACGGTTCAGTTGGGGACGCGAGATCGCGCTCGCTCTCATCGGTGGCGTGATCGTTTCGGTTGCCTTCATGATTTTGGGATGGGCAGGGACGATCGAACGAACTCTCCGACCGCTCCTTGAGTTGGCTCTTTGGGTGTACCCGATCATCGCTCTTCTCGCGGCAGGCGCAATCATCGCTGCTCGTTCTCTTCTGCATGGCCGGATCCATATCCGTCAGTTTTCGGCGGGGCCTGCCGCCGTGACGCTGGATGAGAAGTCAGTCTCGTATTTCGATCAGTACCTGGATGAGATCGTGTACTTCTTCGAGACCTCGAAGCGCGACATAGTGATCTTCGAGGACATCGACCGCTTTAACGATTCACACATCTTCGAGACGTTGCGTTCCCTCAATGCGCTTCTCAACGCATCACCGCAGATCAAGAAGCCGATCCGCTTCATCTATGCCATCAAGGACAGCATCTTCGACAGGTTGAGCCTCGAGCACGAAAACCGGAAGGTCGACGTGGCGCTCGTAGAGATCACCGATCCGGCGCAGGCTGAAATCGTGCGCGCGAACCGCACCAAATTTTTCGACCTGGTCATTCCAGTCGTCCCGTTCATCACGCATCGAAGCGCGCGCAACTTGACCACTCAGATCCTGCGCGGCATTGAGCACGTCGTGTCACCAGACCTGATCGACCTCGCAGGCCGATTCGTACCAGACATGCGTCTGCTTAAGAACGTGCGCAACGAGTTTGTTGTCTTCCGGGACAGGATCTTTGCTGGGGACGGGAAGCAGCTCGAACTGAGCGAGACGCAGCTGTTCGCGATGATGCTCTACAAGAGCACACACCTCAGTGATTTTGAGGTCATACGGCTCGGCAAGAGCAAGCTCGACAAGCTGTACGAGGTCAGTCGAATACTGGTATCGAAGAACATCCGGCGCGTTGAACGCGAACTTCGGTCTGCTCGCGTGGAGATCTCGCGACGCACAGGCGCGAAGCAGCGGGCGTCACGGCTCGGAAAGCTATTGGTCGCTCGGATTGACCTCTTGGTGCGTTCATCGAATAGCGCCCGGGCTCAAAACGGGCAGTACATGCTGAACGGACGAGGTGCCGACGCCACGGAGTTCGAGTCGATCGAGTTCTGGCATGAGCTGGCAGAGTCCGAGGACCGCACTGTGGGGTGGAGCAATCCGTACTACGGCAGCGGGTCGTTCACGCTGTCGCGGAACGATATCGCTGCACTCGTTGGCGACACACTCGACGTGGAAGCGTGGCGCGAACGCGACGACGAGACGGAGTCCGAGCAGATCCGGGAACTGCAGGAACAGCTCGCGTTTCTGCGCACGTCCGACATGGGCGAGCTGATGAGTCGGCCCGATTTCCTGGTCGACTACGAGGACATCTCGCAGTCACTCGCTGCGGTGGCAGAGAGGCTGCTCACGAAGGGGCTCGCGTTCAACCTGATTCGTGCGGGCTACATCGACCGCAACTTCACGCTCTACACATCGACGTTCCACGGGGACCGTGTTAGTCCTGCGGCCACGAACTTCATCATCCATCACGTCGAGCGTGGACTCATGGATGCACAGTTCGTCCTGACAGCCGAGGACGCAGAGGCTGTGATCCGTGAGCGCGGAGCCCGGTCGCTCGCGGATCCAGCTCTTTTCAATATCGCGATCCTGGATTACCTTCTGGGCGCAAACAACGCGGACGCTGACATCATGATCACGGCTCTGGCGCGCCTCGACGCAGACAGCAGGAAGTTCCTCGAGAGCTACTTGAGCAGTGGTGCGTCGAGTGAAACGCTGGTGGAGAAGCTCACGTCACGGAGCCCGCGTGTGCTGAACTACTTGATCGCGGACATCGATCTCGACGATGAGATGAGGACCGAGCTAGTGAGCGCGTGCCTCGCGAACTTGGCTGCTAGGCCGAAGCAAACCGTGACAGAGAAGGCGATGGCCTTCCTCGCGGCGAACTATGCACAGCTGCCCGCAATCGCGAGAGTTGCGTTGCCTGCGGCGAGAGCCGAACGCATCGCACTCCTGTTCAAAGATGCTGGACTGTCGTTGCCCGACCTGTCGGGAACGAGCGACGTCGTGCGGCTGGCTTTCGTGAAGCTCGGTCTCTATGAGATGAGTCTGTCGAATCTTCAAGCGGCGGTCGGCGACGAGGCCGGTCTTGGCCTCGACCAGCTCAGGGCTACTCACCGTGCCGACGTCTATGCCAAGGCGGTTGCCGAGTTGCAGGGCTACCTCGACGCTGTCGACGGTTACGCCGCAACGAACCATGCGGCCGACCTGTTCCATGTGGTTATTGGTGAAGTGCACGAAGCCGCGCCGGATCTGCTCGAGCGCTTCATCGAGGCCGCCTCGGACGAGAGCCGCATTGCGGATGTCGGGGATGTGCCCGAGGAGGCCTGGCCAGTGCTTGCAGCGCACGATAAGTTCCCGGCCACGTTCTCGAACGTGACGAGATACATAGCGCAGATCGGCAGTGTGGATGTGAATCTCGCCGTGGTGCTCGCGTCGGGTGAGGAGATTATCGAGCACGAAGATGTCGACGAGAACGAGAAGCGCAGTCTCGCCGTCGCCCTGATTTCCACCCCGTCCACACTTGGTGCTGAGCTCCGAGCAAAACTGGCGGAAAGTCTCGGGCTGAAGGCGTGGCTCGAGGCCGCTGATCTACCCGTCGAGTCGGGCGCGCTGTATCCCGAGCTGGTCGCTCGTCGGGTGATCTCCGGCAACGCCGCGACCTATGAGCATCTCGCTTCGACGGACTGGGCGACGCGAGAGCGCATCATCGAAGTGTCGCCGAAGTTCGCAGAGTGGCTAACGCCGGAACTCGTCGGTGCCGACGTGGCGAAGGTGCTTGCAAGCGCGTCGGTCACGGACGAAGCGAAGCGGATAATCATCGAGAACGCTGACGAGTACACGTCAGTCGGTGGGGTCGTTGGCCTTGTCGAAATCGGGAAGGCTGCTCGAAGGCTAGGAATCCTCGTGAGTTTCTCGGTCGTTGAACAGATGGCGAATCATCCGATCGGAAAGAGCGAGGTGCTACATCATCTCATGCCGTATCTGAACTCGACGTCTGATGCGGAGCTCTTCGGCGTTCTGAATTCCCTTGGTGGTGACTACGCTCAGCTGACGCGATTCGGCCGCGATAAGCCGAAGGTGCCGAATACTGCCGACAACCTCAGGCTGCTCGAGTCCCTGAAGCAGCGGGGCATCGTTACGAAAGTTGAGAATGATCGCAATCCGATGAAGGTGCACAAGCGATACGGGCGTTGAGAGACACATGGGGTGATCAAAGCCAGCAACAGGCTTGTCATTGCGGCTTTTGGCGCGGCGCCTTCGCCCTCATCTCCACCCCACTCCCGTGCAAGCTCCGCAGTACCGCTCCGTGTGACAACTCGTGTTTCGCTTCGAGCTCACGCATCGTGGCCCCGGCCTCGTATTCCTTGGCCAGGTCGGCCGCCTCCTCGGTGCTCACTTTCCGCTTCGAGATCTCGACACCTTGCGCTTTCAGCATGCGCGTCATCGCGGAACTTGCAACATCGAGCTCCCGGGCGAGTGAACGGGCGCTCTCGCCTGCCCGGGCTCTGCGTATGAGCATTTGGAGTCTTGAGGGCCACTGATTATTGCGGTTGGGTGCCAGTCGATATTCACTTTCGGGGCCGCTGGTATTGCCGGTGAGCGCCACTGCCGTGGGTGTGACGCTCACCGGCCCGGTTT